>Ga0209536_100005880_pt1 | contig 18930 bp, 19 predicted proteins | sample DeeMarSeWOR28_12_FD_187461 | JGI IMG/M metagenome (GOLD analysis project Ga0209536, IMG submission 187461) | Marine sediment microbial communities from White Oak River estuary, North Carolina - WOR-2-8_12 (SPAdes) (version 2) | ecosystem: Environmental > Aquatic > Marine > Intertidal zone >... | reverse complement strand
TACAATCTATAACGAATTAATCTAGAACCAGCCGCGCAGTTCCATCGCTTTGCTTACGCGATCGATGGCAACCATGTAAGCCGCATCACGCATGTAGACATTTTCTTTCTTGCTCATTTCAAGCACACCATGGAAGGCTGCGGTCATCTTCTGATCGAGCTTTTCGAGCACTTCTTCCTTTGGCCAGTAAAAGTTCATATCGTTCTGTACCTGCTCAAAGTAGGAAGTTGTAACACCGCCGGCGTTACACAGGAAATCGGGGATATTGAAAATACCATTTTCCTTGAAGAACTCGTCTGCTTCAGGCGTGCAGGGACCATTAGCGCCTTCGGCCACGATCTTCACGCGCTTGGACATCAGCTTGATAGTCTCTTCGTTGACGTGGCCTTCGATCGCCGCCGGGATGAGCACATCGGCTTCCTTGGTGATCCAGGCCTCGCCATCTTCGACCAGGTAACCGGCCTCTTCGGCTTTGGCCTTGTCTATGGTGCCATACTGGTCGGTGATGCTGAGCAGGAAGTGCGGGTCGCAGCCGTCCTTATGGCTGTAGGTGTAGGCAGTCTTATCGTGACGGTCCCAGCAGGAAACACAGGCGATTGAGCCGCCCAGCATCTCGACAAAACCGATGGCCGCGTACTGCGAAACGTTGCCAAAGCCTTCCAGTGCCGCCACAGACTTGGTCGAGTCCATGCCCAGGTGTTTCATCGCTTCGCGCACGGTGTAGATCACGCCGTAGCCGGTCGCTTCGGTGCGGCCTTCTGAACCGCCGCCGCCCAATGGTTTGCCGGTGAACACACCAGGGGTATACTCACCGACCAGCTTGGAATACTCATCCATCATCCAGCCCATCATCTGCGGGGTGGTGCCGACATCAGGCGCGGGCACGTCATTGCGCGGGCCAATGCTCTTCCACATGACCTGTACCCAGCCGCGGCACAGTTCTTCCTTCTCACGGGTCGAGAGTGTAGCAGGGTCAACGATGATGCCGCCCTTGCCGCCGCCCAATGGGATGTCGGCCACGGCGCATTTCCAGGTCATCCAGGTTGCCAGGGCACGCACTGTATCGAAGGTTTCAGACGGATGGAAGCGAATGCCGCCCTTGTTGGGTCCGCGCGCATCGTTGTGCTGCACGCGAAAGCCCTGAAAAGTTCTGAGCGAGCCATCGTCCATGCGCACCGGGATTCGGAATGAAAATTCGCGCATCGGCCAGCGCAGCACCTCGGCGATACCTGGATCCAGGTTGAGCATCTGTGCGACGCCATCGAATTGCTCTTGCGCCATTTCAAAAGCGTTGATCTGTTCGGACATTTTTTCTCCTAAGAGTATGCTAAAAATATAAGCGGGCAGCCCGGTACGGGAGCCCGCTTATTTTGCGAGTATGTCTTGCACACTAATCATAGAAATCACTTTTCCTATTCGTTCGTGCGCTTAAACTTACACGAGAATTAATCTGTAGTCAATATTATAGTTCATAAATTTATCAGACAAATATCATGCTTGCGAACTTAGTGTTCTCCCAGCAGTTCAACTGCTGGGAGAACACGTTCACTAACTCAGGGTGATCAATCCTGATTGAGCTTTCTTTCGATTGTATTCTGCATACATGTCACCTGGCGGACAGGGGTCACAACCCAGGCAACTGTGCATGTTTTTCCGCTCAACCTGGTACTCGTTGATCAAATCCTGGCTGGTTTCATCCGAATCCACCCGCAGGCGCGTCACATAACCAAGAAAACATTCACAGGTCAGGCAAGCATCATGTGGAAACGAATCTGCGGCTTCTTCCAGAAAAATTTGTACTTCCTGTCGGGTGAGTTTTAACATGATTAAATTCTCAACTGTCGTTCTAATTCCACCCGCACCACCCCGGGATTGGCTTTTCCCTGTGCCTTGCGCATCACCTGCCCGAACAACCAGTTGACCACCGTCTCTTTCCCGGCTTTGAAACTGGCAACCTCATCCGGGTTTTCGTCCAGGGTTTGCTTCACCAGGTCGGCGATAAAGCCCTCGTCTGATACTTGCTTGAGCCCTTTTGACTCGACGATTTCCGTCGCGCCCTTCCCGGACTGGAACATTTCAGCCAGGACAGTTTTCCCCGTAGACTGGTTGATCTCACCCGCAGTCACCAACCCGACCAACTCAGCCAGCGCTTCAGGCCGGACTTTAATATCTGCTACCGATATGTCGGCCTGGTTCATCAGCGCGAACAGGTCACCCGTCATCCAATTGGCGAGCGCCTTCGGCGCGACCGTAGACGATAGACTGTGGACCGCAGTTTCAAAGTAATTTGCGATATCCTTCTCAGCGGTTAAGACGCCAGTATCATATTCTGTTATCCCATATTCTTCGATGAAACGAAGACGTTTCTCTCGAGGCAACTCGGACAGTTCCGCGCGGACACGTTCCAGCCAGGCTTCATCGATCACCAGCGGAGGCAGGTCCGGTTCAGGGAAGTAGCGGTAGTCGTGCGCGTCTTCCTTGCTGCGCTGGGAATAGGTAGTCTCTTTTTCCTCATTCCAGCCGAGAGTCTCCTGTTCCACTTCGCCGCCCTCTGCCATGACCTTGCTCTGGCGTTCGATCTCGAAAGCGGTGGCCCGCTCCAGCGCGCGGAAGGAGTTCAGGTTCTTGATCTCCACGCGTGTGTTGAGCGCGTCCGTGCCTTTTTCCCGCACCGAGATATTCGACTCGAAACGGATGACGCCCTTCTCCATATCGCCGGAGTTGACCTCGAGATAGCGCAGGATGTCGCGTATGGCCTCAGTGTATGCCCGCGCTTCCTCCACCGAACGCATGTCCGGCTCGGAGACGATCTCCAGCAGCGGCACGCCCGCGCGGTTAAGGTCGAGGAGGGAGCTGCCATTGGTATGCGTCAGCTTGCCGGTATCCTCTTCCAGATGGACGCGCAGCACACGGATGGTCTTTTCACCTTCAGAAGTGTTGATAACCAGCTTTCCATGCTCAGCCAGCGGCTGTTCATATTGCGAGATCTGGTAGCCTTTGGGCAGGTCGGGATAAAAATAGTTCTTGCGCGCAAAGATACTGACCGGGTTGACCGTGCATCCCAGCGCCAGCGCCACGCGGATGCCATATTCCACGGCCATCTGGTTGACGACCGGCAGCATGCCGGGCATGCCGGAACAGACCGGGCAAACGGCCGTGTTCGGCGGCGCGGAGACAGAGTCGACCACAGCGCAGCCGCAAAACATCTTCGATTTCGTGCTCAGTTCGGCGTGGACTTCAAGTCCGATAACGGGTTCGTATTGGATACTCATTCCTCAATATTGTATCAAGAGCTAGCAAAAATAGGAGTTATAAAAACACTCTAAGGATGTGTTAGGTCGAGCCAGATTGCGAATTGACTGCATCAGATGTATCCGAGAACCAAGAGATCGCCACTGATTCGAGGGCTGGAAGTTCTTCAAACTTCACTTCTACAGGTTCTTTCAAGCGAAGTTCAACACCGCTTTCCTCGCCAATAGCAAACATAATCGCGTCCGCCACCTGAGCGAACCAAATCCCAACATTGAATAGTTCGCCCACTAGCTCATCAAATGATTCATATTTGCCAAGAGATTTGAGCAAAGTGAGAAGTGCCTGCGCTAAAAGCGTCTCTGAGAATGCAAACAGATTGTTTGGTGCGGCGTCCCGCTGCAAATACGCATGTAGCTCATCGGTCATCATTGGGAGTATTGCGGCCAGTTCGTCGGGAGAATAATGAAATGCAAATTGATTTCGTATCTTGTTACATGCGTTTTCAGAGCCGAAGTACTTGCGCAACTTCTGGAAAACCTTTTTAGCCTCATCATCGAGCTTACTATCGTATTTCTTTGAAAGTGCCGAGCCGAAGTATTTATGCTCGAGTAAAATCCAAGATTCATTTAATTTTCCTGCCAGCAATCGGATGAAAAGCAATTCAAGTGTCTCTCGACCGCGCTATTCTGCTTCATTTCTTGCCAAGCCATTGGAAGCCCAATACAGCAGCTTTGCCAGCGCATTGACTTCATTCACTGCATGCCCGAGCGAAAAGTACAAAGTACGCTCATCATTGGGTAATAAAAGGAGTTTTGATTGGTCTAATTGGACATCTATTACTTTCATTTTGCCATCCTCGCTGAATCAAAAGCAAGCACGAGCAATAACCACAGGCTCAGTCGCAATTGTACACTGGCCTGGATGGCATGTCGCCCAACTTCGGCCGCATCCCCGTGCCAGACCAGGTAGAAGTGTGGGAAGAAAAGTGCCAGCATCCCAAGGATCAGCCAAAAGGCGCGAGAGTCCCGCCAGGGTTTTGCGATCAGTGTAGTTGCTACCGTTGCCAAAGCGAGAAACAATACCAGCCATATTGAATTTGGATAGATAAGCGCGCCAAAAAGCCATCCCAGAACTGGCCTATACTGTTCCGGGGCGTAAGAGAACAATCCTTTTGGTTGGAGCATCTCGTGGACATGAATCCAGGGATCAGTCAGGGTGTACACGGGATGGCGGATCAAAAAACGGACATACACTTCTTTGCCGCGCTTATACAGCCATCTCTCAACATCGTCCAGCGCTGGATTATTGAACACAGCGAAATTTTCAGTGTTAGCAAATCCGCCACTCAGCGCCATCAACTCGGGAGGAACCGGCATGCCTTTCGCTTCAAAGAAGGACAAGAATTCTTCATTCGGCAAAATGCGGTGCAAGACCGTGTTGGTCAACGGGTACAGCCAGCGTGGAATGGTGGGCACTTCCGATATCTGCATGTTGATGTACCCAAAAAATATCAGCAGCACGCTGACGGCCCAGTAAAAGCGCTGTCTTTTGTAAAACAGGCCGACCAATACTAGTATCCCGGCAGCCATCAGACTCAGATAGACGTTGGTCTCTCGTGTGCCGATCCACCAGCCGAAAAGGAAGATCAGCGCGAAGAGTTTTTCCCAACGCCAGCGCTGCATCAACGATAACCAGACCGCGATGATGAGCACCATCAGCGAGATCGAAAGCGACTCGCTCTGGATGATGTGATTCCACATCTGCACCGATGGCGCCAGACTGAAGCCCAGGATGAGCCCAAACGCAGTCACTCTCAGCCAGGGCCTGTGGATAACTTTGCCAAATACCCATGCCAGCCCCAACCAGGCCAACGCGGACAGTATCGTTTGGGCCGCATCGATTGTGACCGGAGAGCTGCCTGCCAACTTATAGAGCACAGCCGTGCCCCAGGGCTTGGTGTGTGCCCACAGACCGAACTCGTTCCAGGCATAGGTCTCTGCCGGGAAGATGTAGTCGATGCTATCGGGCAGCCAAAATGCTTCGCCCACTTGAATGTGACTCCCCCACTGAAGGGCAAAGTAAACGAGCGCAATCCCCAACATGAGAACTTGTTGAGTTTTTACCAAAGGTAAGGGTTCTGGTTCTTTCCCGTCAAATGGGAAAAACTGCCGGAACCAATCCAAGATGGGTTTCCGCAGCAGGAACAGGAGCGTCAGCCAAACCTGTCCGCTGGCCAGGGCCAGCCAGATCAGCGAGGGTTGGAGCCTTCCGAAGTAAGCAAAATATCGGATGGCAGGAATCCATCCCAGTGCGGCTGGAAGCGATATGCCAAATAATATGAGGCTCAGAAAAAATAGCCTGAAAAGATTTCTATTGTTGGAGAGCCATGCTTCTAATTTTCCTGTCCGGTTGTTCCAAACTCTGTAGGTGGCAAACAGCACCCCTGCCAACACCAGAAAATTGACCAACAAAATTATCCAGCGACCTGTTGAATATCCCAGGAATCCACCGCCCTGCGAGGGTTCGACCAGTAACGACCCGACCACGAAAATCCCTGCCACTGCCATCAGGCAGAGATGGGCGAAAACAATCCACAAAGCAGGGCTGAGGCGCTGGAAGGATTTCATCTTGTGTTTACTTCTGGTGTTTTTCCCAAAATGCCTTCACCCCTTGTTTATGCTCTTCACTTTTACTGGCGATCTCTTGCAGCTCGCCCTCGAATTCCAGCACTTCTTCCAGGTTGGGTAGCATGCTCTTGTTGAAGAGACGTTTGGTCAACCCATAGGCGCCGACCGGGCCAGCGACAAGTCCGGCAGCGAGTTTTCCCGCTGCATCCATCAGTTCGTCTTCGGAAACTACCTGGTTGACCATACCCCATTTCAGGGCTTGTATTGCATTGATGGGCTGATTGTTGAAAGTGTATTCTGTAGCGCGACCAAGCCCAATCAATGCGGGCAGCAGCAGCGAGACCGCGGAATCGGGCACCAGCCCAATGCCCGAAAATCCTACCGTGAAGGTGGCTGTTTCCACCGTAATGCGCATATCGCAGGCCAGTGCTACGCCCAAGCCTGCCCCAGCCACCGGGCCATTGACCGCCGCGATGACGGGTTTCTCCAGTTGACGGATTTGCAGGATAAGGGGGTTGTAGGTTTGCTGGAGATGTTCGCGGTAAGAGACTTCCTGCCCCTGGGCGGCCAGCATTTCGGTAATGTCGTGCCCGGCGCAGAAAGAATTGCCCGTTCCGGTCAGCACCACACAGCGGATGCCTGCATCTTCCGCGGCTCTCTTGAGTGCCGCTTGCAGTTCAGTGATCATCTCGAAGTTGAAGGCGTTGGCGCGTTCGGGACGGTTGAGAGTGATCGTCAGCGTAGCAGCTTGAAGACCGGTGAGAAGCGTGGTCATGCCTTTATTGTAACCGGAAGTGCGACGCACCTTGCAAGGTGCATCGCGCTTATTTCCAAATCAAAAACCGGGCCTTGCAGCCCGGTCAAATTCTATTCGTCAAAGTCGTCGTCAAAACCTTCATCGTCGCCTACGTCTATCTCGTATTCGACGTTTTCGCTGTCGAGATAGACCCATAGGAGCAGCACGTGCCCATCGTCAGTTTCAACGTTGCGCGCGGCCATGATAGGCGCGGTTTGTTCCAGGCCCATGTCGTCGCGGTAGTGCAGGCGGATGGGCGTTTTTTTATTCCAGGCATGGTAACAGCGTTCGACCAGCGCGGGACCGTTGAAGGTGCGCAGGCGGGTCAGTGCGGTAATATTCAAGTTCGGGCCTTCGTTGAGGCTCATGGCCCAGCCATCCTGAACTTGCTCAAAAACAGGAGGCGGGCCTTCGATGATTGTGATTTTATCGTCCATTTTGATTTTCCTAATGCGGCGGTATGATACCACAAAAGGTCTTGTATAATCATTACATCTTTGATATTTTCGGGGTAGGCACCCGGATTTTGGATGTCTGCGCACATACCCGTGCAGATATCCAAAATCCGACCTCTTCCAAAACAAACCATGGACCCCTTATTACAGGAGTGCAAATATGTACAAATTGGTGATACTCTTTTTACCGCCCTTCGCCTGGGCGACCTTCGAACAGGGCTGGCAAAAGTTTTTGGGGATGGCCGAGCAGATGCCGGGCCTGCGTAAAGAAGTAGTGGGCGATACCGATGAGTTGGTTTTTGGCCCAAAAAGCATGCACTTCAAGAAGATTCACGAATTGTATTTTGACTCACGGGAAGATCTGGATGCTGCGCTCAATTCCGAGGCCGGGCAAAAGGCCGGTCAGTGGCTGCATTCGTTCACGCAGGGGCAGTTCTTGCTGATGATCGCCAAACATATGGAGGCTACCCCCGAGGAGTTCAAAAAGAAAGCTTCTGCTCAAGGCGGCGGGGATGCCGCCGAGGAAAGTGCCCACAAAGGGTACAACGGCTAGAGCTTTTACAGACTGTTGATTATCTCCCTGACCAACCCCGGCCCGCGATAGATCAGACCAGTATAGACCTGCACCAGCGCCGCCCCCATATCGAGGCGGCGTTTTGCATCTTCGGGATTCATGATGCCGCCCACGCTGACAATAGGAACTTGACCATTCACCCGCTTCACGATCTTTTCCAGCATCGCTTCACTCTGAACCCGGAGCGGGCTTCCGCTTAGACCGCCGGTTTCACCCCGATGCTTTGACCGCAATGTCGATCGCGCAACGGTGGTGTTGGTGGCGATGACCCCGTCCATGCCGGTATCAAGGATCACGCCGAGGGCGTCGTCGAGTTCTTCGTCGGTCAAATCAGGAGCAAGTTTCACCAACAGCGGGATACGCTTCTCAAGCCGTGTTTCTTCCAACGTGCGTTGGTGGTTGAGTTGGGTAAGCAGACCATGCAAAGCATCGCGTCCCTGCAACTGACGAAGTCCAACCGTGTTGGGTGAACTGACGTTAATGGCCAGGTAATTGGCCAGTGAGGCAAAATTATCGAGCAGTTCGAGATAATCCAGAACCGCTTCTTCATTGGGAGTATTTTTATTCTTACCCAAGTTGACGCCCAAAATGATATTTGGCCTGCGGGTTTTTGCCTTGTATATGCTCTGGAGACTGTGCATCACTTTCTCTTCGCCATGAGAAGGAAAGCCCATGCGGTTGACCACGGCTTCATCTTCCATCAAACGGAAGACGCGCGGCTTGGGATTCCCTGGCTGCGGAAGCGGCGTAACCGTCCCAACTTCGATGTGCCCGAATCCTAATGCGGACAGCCCACGCACAGCGATGCCATCCTTGTCATAACCTGCTGCCAGCCCAACCGGGTTTTTGAAAGTCAAACCAAAGACTTCAACAGGTTTCGAAGGCGCGGAATACATGGCATGTAAAATAGCATTGATGGGTTGCATCCCGCCAATCTGCATCAGTTGCAGAGTCAGGTGATGAGCAATTTCTGGTTCAAGCTTGAAGAGCAGGGAGCGGACGAAGTTGTACATGTTTTTGGGGTTAATTCTCTGAAAGGAACTTGCGAGTCGTTTCTATCTTATCTTTCTCCACCTTGCCCGTTTCTTCCCAATGATCCAGCATCTCGCTGATGGTCAAGACGGCGTGCATATTATAGCCTGCCTCCGCCAGCGACTCTTTCGCGCCGGATTCTCGATCCACCAGCACGACCACATCTTTGACGACCAGCCCTGCACCGGTCAGCTTTTCTATGGCTTCGAATTTGCTGCCGCCGGTGGTCGCCAGGTCATCGATCACAGCGATGGTCTCGCCGGGATGGTAGTCTCCTTCGATCTGGGCCTTGGTGCCGTATTCCTTGACTTCCTTGCGCGGGTAGATCATGGGATAGTCCCCAGCCAGTGAAATGGCGGTTGCAATCGGGATAGCGGCATAGGGCAGGCCAGCGATGCGATCAAATTCGAGTTTTTTCAGCAAGGGCAAGTATGCTGCCCCGACTTGTTCGAGCAATTTCGGATTTGTGATGATGCGGCGCAGGTCAATGTAAATAGGGGACATCAAACCTGATTTGAGGGTGAACTCGCCGAACTTAATACAACCTGCATCCAGCAGGCCATCGGCGAGGGCTTGGATAGAGGAGTTCGTTTCAGTCATGTGCTTTCCTTTTAGTAACCGCGTTCGAAGTCAACTCGATATTTGAGTTCTTCACCATTGATAAAACGAAGATAGTTTTCAGCAAATAGAAACGCAAGATCTTCCGGCAGGCTGGGTGCTGAAGTATGAAAAGTCAGCAGCAGGTTGGGTGTCGTCCAAAATGGATGCACTTGGGGCAAGGGCTCCTGTTCAAAAACATCCAGCACAGCCCCAGCGATTTTGCCGGTTTCCAGAACCTCGACCAGGGCGGTTTCGTCCACTGCGCTGCCACGTCCAACATTGATAAAGATGGCATAGGAGGGCAGTGAATTTAGCAAGTTTGCATTCACAATATGATGGGTAACCGATGTGTTTGGCAATACGCTGACCAGATAATCAAGTCCCCTGGCAAATTCGAGCAGTTCATCACCATGATAATAAACATCCACATCCGGGCAATCTTCGCTAGCGCGCGTATATCCACGGACGGTCATGCGAAAGTGTTTGGCGGTCGCTGCCAGGTGTGCCCCGATCGAACCGACGCCTAGCAAACCGATGGTTTTGCCACGCAGCATCCCGGTGACCGCATTGTCCCAGCGGCGTTCCTGTTGTGCCTGATAGCGTTCGAAAATCCGGCGCTCGTGCGCCAGCAGATAACCGAACACATACTCGGACATCAATTCACCGAAGACGCCGCGCGCGTTGGTCAGAGCGTAGTCGCGTCGTAAGGATGGGTCAAGCAGCGGCTCCACACCCGCCCAGGTGGACTGCACCCAGTGCAGGTTTGTCAGGGCTGGCAGCACTTTGCGAATCAGGGATGGTTCCCCGAAGACAATCTCGCAACCGGCCCCGGTTGAGCCTGCTTCCGTTACCGATGAAGTTGAAACAAGCTCCAGTTGCGGCAACTTCGCCTCATCGATCAGCTTGTTGTATTTATCGGCTTGCTTGGATAGAATGAGCAGCCTGGGCATCAGAGTTTCAGTTCACGCTTGACACGTAGAATCTCATCCCGCAGCTCCGCCGCGGCCAGACCGGGATTCTCCGCTCGCGCAATCGAGCGCGAGATGTTGATGAGTATACCTTTGCCATCTTCCCGCAGGCCAGCCTTAAGCGCTGTTTCCAGGTTCCCCCCCTGGGCGCCGACACCTGGAGACAGGAACCACAGATCCGGCGCGGCGGCGCGGACACGGGTCAGCGCTTCGGGTTGGGTAGCACCGACGACCAGGCCGATGTTGTTTCCGGTGTTCCAGGTTTGGGCGAGATGGGCAACATGGACGTGTAGAGGCACAGCATGCTGTGCCCCTACGGGATTAACAATTAAATCTTGAAGGTCGCTCGCCCCCGGATTACTCGTCTTGCACAATAAAAATATGCCCTTTTCAGGATAACTCAAAAACGGGTCAATAGAGTCTTTCCCAAGATAGGGATTGAGGGTGATGCAATCCACACCAAGCTTTTCAAAGGCAGATTTGGCATATGCTTCGGCTGTGGAGGCAATGTCGCCGCGCTTTGCATCCAGAATGATGGGAATCATCGAGCCGAGTCGATCCGACTCTTCCTGGATGGCTTCGATGAGCTGCTTGAGGGCCGTCCAGCCTTCGGGACCGAAAATCTCGAAGAAGGCGGCGTTGGGTTTGAAGGCCGCGGCGTAGCGAGATGTCTCTTTAACGATACGCAGGCAGAAGTCCAGGGCAGATGCGGCGGTGGGCTTTTCGAGCAGGGAAGTGTGTGGGTCGAGTCCGATGCAGAGCAGCGAAGAGCAGTCGTCTACACGCCGTTCTAAAAAAGTAAGAAATGTTTCCATAATTTTGCGGCATGTCACTCTGAGCGACACTTGCAACGAAATGCGTTCGTTGCAGTGCAGTTGAGCGAAGAGTCTCGCCGCTACGCGGGGGATTCTTCGGGCACTACGTGCTCTCAGAATGACAAATAATTACGCCTTGCCCAACACCATCGCCAGCAGGGCCATGCGGACATACAACCCGTATTCCATCTGGCGGAAATAGGCGGCGCGGGGGTCATTGTCGAAGTCAGGGCTGATCTCGCCCACGCGCGGCAGCGGGTGCATGACGATCATGTCTTTCTTGGCGGCCTTCATCACTTCGGGGTCGATGACGAAAGCGCCCGCCACCTTTTCGTAATCGGCGGGGTCTTCGAAGCGCTCCTTTTGCACACGGGTAACATACAGCACGTCGGTTTCGGGCAGGCAGCTTTCGAGCGTGTCGCACTCGGTTTGCGGGATGCTTTTGGCGGTCACCTCGTCCATTACTTCCTTGGGCATACGCAGGATGTCAGGCGAGACGTAGTTGAGCTTGACGTCGAAGAGCGTCAGCAGGCGCGCCAGTGAGTGGACGGTGCGGCCGTATTTCAAGTCACCGAGCATGGTGACGGTCAGGCCGTCCACTTGGCCTTCTCCTAATTCCTCAAAAATCGTGAACAGGTCGAGCAGTGCCTGGGTAGGATGCTCGCCCACACCATCACCGGCGTTGAGCACGGGTTTCTTGGCTGCATTGGCCGCAATCGCTGCCGAGCCGACTTCGGGATGGCGCAGCACGATCACGTCGGCGTAGCATTCCAGCGTGCGGATAGTATCGGGCAGGCTCTCACCCTTCGAGACCGATGAGTATTTCACCTCATTGATTGGGATGACGCTACCGCCCAGCCGTTCCATGGCTGCCGTGAACGACGAGGATGTACGCGTGGACGGTTCGTAGAACAGGTTGGCCAGGATCTTGCCTTTCAGCAGGTCGAAGGTGCCAACGCGCTCGACCATGCCGCGCATCTCGTGCGCCACGCCAAAGATGTATTCCAGGTCGGCGCGGTTGAACTGCTTGACAGAAATGATGTCCTTGCCGTACCAGGGCGCGTGGGTGTTATCGCCAAACGGCAGGTAGGGGGATTTGGGGTCAGTTGGCATATGTTTCTCCTTGTTTGGTAGTTGATTGGTTTTGCAGTTGGCTGGTCAAGTAGCTTCATGCTCTTCATTGCATAGCGTTACTCGTTGAATTCTTTCCAATTTACAGAATGGGTTTGCTTTTGCGCTTTCCATTCATCAGCGAGAATACCGTACATTAAAGTATCCCACCACTTTCCTTTGTAGTATTCTTTCTCGCGTAAGCGACCTTCGAGTTTCATTCCCAATTTCTCCAATACATGCGCCGAGCTGATATTCTCAGCAACACAATCTGCCCAGATACGGTGAACGCCAAAATGACTGAAACCAAAATCCACGATGGCGTGTGTGGCTTCTGTGGCGTAGCCTTGATTCCAATGTTTGGGGTCAAGTTCGTAGCCGATATCTGCTTCTACTGAGTCAGATTTATCCATGCGGACGCCGCAATTCCCAATCAGCAGATTGTCTGACTTCAACGTGATTGCCAGTTGAAACTTAATACGAGGCTCTTCATTCTGATTGTCCAAAAACCAACCGACGAAATCCTGCACAACTTCAGGTGTTCTTTTCGTCCACGGGTTGTAACGCAAATATAGTGGATCCGATTGATATTCCAAAACCCGTTTCCAATCTTCTTTCACAAAATCGCGCAGGATTAATCGTTTTGTTTCGATTTTCATAGTCTGGATCGGACGTTCTGCCCGTACCCCTGCTCAACCAAAATCTTTCCATCTGCAAAAGCAGTTTGTCCGCGCAAAACAACCCGCTTCACCCGCCCTTTGACCTGCCAGCCTTCGAAGGGCGTCCAGCCACAGCGGGAGTGCATGTCCGCGGTTTTGATCTCGTATTTGGCACTCTCGTCGACTTCAACCCAGGTTTCGGGCTGGTCGGGCAGGTGAAAAATCTTTTTCGGGTTGACATACATTCTCTGGATGATATCGTCGATCGTCAGTCGTCCGTCATCAGCTGCGGTAAGCAACAAAGGCAGGATGGTCTCCACGCCGGGGAAGCCGGGTGGGGGGTTATCCGAGTCTTTTTCTTCGAGGGTATGCGGGGCGTGGTCGGTGGCGAAGATATCGATCACGTCGAGGTTGGCCCAGAGAGCGTTGATGTCTTCCTGGGTGGCTAAACGGGGTCTGACTTCCCTACGCCCCCAGCCCCCGCCCGGCTCTCCCCCATTTTCGGAGAAAATGGGGGAAGATGATGTAAGGAGCAAATGATGCGGGCAGACTTCGCAGGTCACCTTGATGCCTTTTTCTTTGGCAGCTTTGATGAGCAGCACTTCTTCCTTGAGTGATATATGTGCGATATGAACGGGGCGGTCATAGATGGCAGCAAATAAAATCCCGGCAGCCATACTTCGGGATTCCGAATGCAGCACGATGGGCATGCCTTTGGGGAATTTCTTGAAATGAGACAGCCATAGCGACATATCGTCCAAGCGCAACTCGCCGAAGGTTGAGTCGAGATACATTTTCAGCCCGGCCGTGCGCGGGGCTAATTCGGCAGCGATATGGGCGTTATCAGGCCCTGCACCGACGAATTGGGCGTAGTCGCAGCGCGCTTTCTCTTTGGCGGAAGCAAGCGCCAGATCCAAGGTGGAGGCGTCGAAGATCGGCGGTTTGGTGTTAGGCATTGCCAGGATCATCGTGATCCCGCCTGCCAGCGCGGCCTGGGTCACGGTATCCCAATCTTCTTTGTGGGTTTGGCCGGGTTCACGGACGTGCACATGGGGGTCAATTAATCCGGGGAGTTTTAGCATATCCTTCTCGCAAGGTACAAAAAAAGAGAGCCGCTACTGGCGACTCTCTGGGTTTCGATAATGGTAACGGGTTTGAGTTGGAATGATGCGGTGTTTAACTTTCATATCGGCGTGATTATAAGCAACCCCCACATCCTGTCAAGGGTATAATCTTAACGCTGGCATGCAAGGCCGAGTACCAAAAGGTGGATTGACAAATGATATTGATGTTTGTAAGATAGTTGTAGACACAATCACCAATACTTGTGTCGGCCGCCGCCCCGCTCCCCCCTTGGGGGCGGTGTGCTTTTAATCATTGAAGCCACAACTTTATCATGGAGATGTGATTCTTCTCAAAAGATTAGTCCCTTATAATTTTTTATATAGATTTTGAGGAGAACTCCATGAATAGCGGACAAAGATACTTCGGAATGACGTTGGCCCAAATCGGCATCCTGGCCGCGCTGGCACTGGTCGCGTGCGTTGTGATAGGGATACTGGGATCCATGATGCTGAACCTGGCTCCCAACACGGAAGCCGAACCGACTTACACACTCCAACCGAGCCCAACAGCAGTCCTTACATCTACACCCTGGCCGACAGTCACCCCGATTCCAAACTGGCAAGAATATTCATTCTCAGAGGGTCAGGCCAGGATATGGCTTCCCGCGAGCTATACAGGCGGCGATACTGTCACATCGTCTGATGCAATCATGGAGAAACTCAGAGCCACATTCGATGATGAGGCCTTTGCCAACGATATCCAGGGATTGATCGAAATACCGGAGGTAGGATTCTTTGCTTTTGACGCCGGATCTACCTCTTTAATCAGATTTATGTATATTGGAAGTGAGACTTTAAACCCCGATGTAGCATTGTCAATGGATTATTATCTGAACCGCATGATGGATGACTTTACAGGCGCGAATGACCGTGTGGTTGAGCGACAAATTGCACAGCTGGATCATCACCAGGCTGGCAAGTTAGTTGTTGAGAGTAGAATCCCGGCTGGGGATGTCGATTTTTTCGTAACAGTAGCCGCTTACATGATCAAGGTAGAAAACACAATGTGGTTCATTACGTTCCGAACTGGTCGAGATGAATATGTGAATCAGCAGCCAGTGATGGAAGCCAGTGTTAACTCATTCTGGGTGCAGCCATAGCAAAACATTCTCAGGTTGAATTCTAAACCCAACCTTTCTGATTAATTTTCTTTCGGGGGAGCAGCGGGGCCGTAATCCAACACTTCCCTGATCTGGGTGCCCCCCTGCGGAGCGCTGACAATCCCCTTCTCTTCCATCATATCCACCAGGCGGGCGGCGCGCGTGTAACCAATCCGTAAGCGGCGTTGCAACATAGAAACGGAACAGCGTCCCTGGCGGCGTACCAGGTCAACCGCTTCGGTGTAGAGCACGTCGCCTTCTTCTTCTTTTTCCATCTCCTCCCAGAGCGGCCGTTGTTTGAGGGGTACGCCGGCTGGCAAGGGTGCGTCCACGGGTGAGCCTGCCGCAGCATACGGGCTGCCACCGCCCATCTGCGCACGCCAAAAGTCCACCAGGCGCTGGATTTCTGGATCAGAGACAAAGACGCCTTGCAAACGTACGGGAGCGGGCGCATCCGGTGCCTGGTAAAGCATGTCGCCGCGACCAAGCAAGCGTTCGGCGCCCGGCTGGTCGAGAATGACACGACTATCGGTGTTGGAGGCCACAGCAAAGGCAATACGAGCCGGGAAGTTGGCTTTGATCAGTCCGGTGACCACATCAACGGAAGGACGCTGGGTGGCGAGAATCATATGAATACCGGTAGCACGTGCAAGCTGAGCCAGACGCGTGATCGTGCGCTCGGTTTCGTCCGGTGCAATCATCATCAAGTCCGCCAGTTCATCAATCACAACTACCAGAAAAGGCAATTTCTTGCCGCCCTGTAATTTGGTGCGCGCGTTGTAGTCGCCGATGTTGCGCGCGCCGACCTTGGCAAACAGGTGATAGCGCTTGTCCATCTCGCGCGTCATCCATTGCAACGCACCCACCACACGATCAACTTCCACGATCACCGGGGCAAGCAGGTGTGGGATGCCATTATAGTTTGTCAGTTCAACGCGTTTGGGATCCACCAGCACCAGGCGCAAATCATCAGGAGAATTGTGCAGCAGGAAACTGGTGAGGATCGCATTGACACACACCGACTTACCGGAGCCGGTTGCTCCTGCGATCAACAGGTGCGGCATGCTGCCCAGATCAGCGATTTGCGGAATCCCGGCCACATCGCGACCAAGCGCAAAGCTCATGGATGTTTTCTTACGCTGAAAGACTTCACCTTCAAGGATGTCGTGCAGGGCCACCAATGTCATCTCGTCGTTGGGGACTTCGATGCCGACAAAGCCACGCCCCGGTACCGGCGCCTGGATGCGGATGCGCGGCGCAGACAGGGCCAACGCCAGGTCATCGGCCAGGGATGCAATTTTGTTGACGCGCACGCGCTTGCGCCCGCTTCTGGTCTCGACGAAGAGCGGCTCCACACCAAACTGCGTGATGGCCGGTCCCCGGCTGATTTCCACTACCTGTGCAGGTGCGCCAAAGGAAGACAGGGTATCTTCAATGAGGCGGGCGCGCTGCTGGATGAATTCTTCATTGACCTCCGGCGCGCTGCCTTCATCCAAAATCGCTGTTACTGTGGGCAGCATCCATTCAATGGTAGGCTGCCCGCTGCTGGTGGTAATTGGCACACCCACTTGCACTTCTTCCGCCTGTGGCACTCCTACCGGGACGGGTGGCCGTTGCATCGGGGTAAACCCATTTGCCTGCACATCAATCCCGTCTCTTCCAGAGTCAGATGTTTTTGGCGGGCGCTTCAAGGCATCCCGAAAACGGATCACCAAAGGTTCTACCCACCCGAACAATTCGCGGACAGGCATATCCAGCGTAAGGGTCAGGCCAATCAGCAGCCAGGCAAGCATGGCCACAATCGCGCCTCCCGGGCCCAAACCCAGCCGCAAAGCGCGCTCAAACACACTGCCAATATAACCACCGCCAGCCCCGTCCAGTGCGGCCTGCTCCGGGTTATCGGTGAATGCGTGCATCAGCGTCAATAGCCAAAGATAAAGAATTACTACGCCTACAACGCGCTCAATCGAAAAGGTTGGTATGCTTTCAAGGTTGCGCAGCACCAACCACAGCCCGATCACGATCAACCCGAGGGGCAAAACATATACACCCCGGCCGAAGACCTGTTCCAGAAACCGGATCAGGCCCCCGGTCAGCGCGCTGCGTTCGGCAGAGATCAGGCTCAAGAGTGTCAGCAGTCCTATCAACGCCAGTACAACACCGATCACGTCCAACCTACGATCGATGGAGAGTGATCCCCAATACGTCGGTGTCTGTACAGGTGGTTGATTCTTTTTAGTTGACCGCGCTGTAGATTTGGAAGGCTTCTTCTTAGAAGAAGCCTTCCGACTATTGGAGCCGCGTTTGGGAGGGGATTTTTGCTTTTTGACAGGCATGAAAAGAGATTTTGGAAAAAAGTTAGTAAAACGATTATAGCACAAATGGTCTGTTTTTCTTTGGGGTACAATTGCCTTATGGATACACAAATATTGTCATAAGAGTTCCCGAAAAAGGGGTGTGGACGGCGTACGCCGTCCACACCCCTTTTTCGGTCTACCTAATTGAGATAATTTGGGCAAAAAAGCAATATTCTTTTATAAAGGATAATACGTGTTCGAAATTCTTTTTCTCGGTACTTCCGCTTCTGCGCCTTCTGCCAGGCGTGGACTTTCAGCTGCCATCGTAAAACATGATGAGTATCGCTTTCTGGTGGATTGTGGCGAAGGTACACAACGGCAGATCCTGAAATCCGGTGCGGGCTTCAAACGCCTGACCCGCATCCTGCTCACGCATGGACATCTTGACCATATTCTGGGATTGGGTGGACTGATGTCCACCTTTATGCGCTGGGAAGCGATTGACGAGTTGGAAATCTTTGGCGGGCGCTCGGCGCTCGACCGCGTTCACGACCTGTTGTATGGTGTTGTCTTGCGTGGCAACCAGCCACCCATGCCACTTAGCATGCACGAAATCAAGCCTGGCATCTTCTTCGAAGCAGATGATTTCACTGTGACAGCCTTCCGCGTGACACATAAAGGGCCAGATTGCCTCGGTTACATCTTCGAGACCAAAGCCCGTCGCCCGTTCATGGCTGAGATAGCGGACGAACTCGGTGTCCCGTTCGGGCCCGAACGCCGCGACCTGGTGACCGGGAAATCGATCGCGCTGGCAGACGGACGAACGGTCAAGCCGGACGATGTGCTTGGCCCCTGGCAAAGCGGCACAAAGCTGGTTGTTGTAGGGGATGCTGGTCGCACCGACAATATCCTTGAGCATTGCCAAGATGCGGATGCGCTGGTGATCGAATCTACCTATCTGGACGAAGAAGCGGAAATGGCAAAGCAGTTCTCCCACCTGACTGCCAAACAAGCCGCTGAGCTGGCCAAGGAAGCCGGGGTAAAAAAATTGATCCTGACGCATCTTTCCCGCCGCTACCGCGAACGCGATGTGCTGGAAGAGGCCCAGGCTGTTTTCCCGGAATCAGTTGTCGCGCGAGATTTTGACAGTTTCCAGATCAAACGCAGTTAATAGAAAAAGGCGCTCAGCGCGCCCTTTTCTATTTCAGTTGTTGCCAAATTTATTCGCCTGATCGTTCTAAATTCAGCTTTTCGAGAATCTTGTTTCGGCTAAACTTTCGCCAGCAGATCGTTCAGCACATTTTTGGAAATGTCCTCCACAACCGCATGCTGGCTACCGCCATGACTGTCCATCGTTACCACCACGGGGAAATCTTTGACCTCGATCACCCACATGGCTTCGGGCACGCCAAAGTCCATTTTATAAACGCCCAGCACTTTCTTCACCGATTGGGCAATGTACGAGGCCGCACCGCCAATGGCATGCAGGTACACGAACGGCACTTCCTGGCAGCCGGCCAG
>Ga0209536_100005879_pt1 | contig 18931 bp, 19 predicted proteins | sample DeeMarSeWOR28_12_FD_187461 | JGI IMG/M metagenome (GOLD analysis project Ga0209536, IMG submission 187461) | Marine sediment microbial communities from White Oak River estuary, North Carolina - WOR-2-8_12 (SPAdes) (version 2) | ecosystem: Environmental > Aquatic > Marine > Intertidal zone >... | reverse complement strand
CGTCCACATGAACGCCAAACAGCCCGAGCGCTGCGAGCCGAGGGATCAATTTCAGGGGAAACCTGCCTTGGTCAAAATGTTCGGCAATGACAGGCATGCATTCTTTATCGACAAATGCCCTGACATCGTCACGGATTCTCTTCTCCTCAGCATCGAGCAGGTCGTCTGCCCGGTAGAAATCAACCATCTCCTCTAACGACATGCCATTTCTCCTGGTTTTCGATTTGAAACCGCTCCACCACCCCTCACAGGCACTTATCGCCGATCGAGGAGCGCATTGAAGATTACCCCGCAGCAGCAAGCTGCAGGGAATGCGCTCGCTATTGCGGGTCAAGCAACCTATCATAAGTATCCGCAAGAAAAAGAGCAACTGTTGTGATAGACAATCTTGAAGGCTTCTTGTTTTTTGATGCTTCAATGGTTAATTTGATCTTTATAATTACCGGATAATTGCCGGCTATTTTACAAAATTTTATTTTACCACAGGAGGCAAAAATGCAGTTGCGCAAGTTGGGACGCTCGGACATACACATCTCACCCATCATCATGGGGCTGTGGCAGGCTGGAAAAGATATGTGGGTGGGAATCGATGACAAGCAAACCACCAGAGCCATTCGCGCTGCCTGCGATGCGGGTATCACCACTTTTGACACGGCAGAAGCATACGGCAAGGGTCATTCGGAAAAAATCCTTGCATCGGCAACTTCCGACATCCGTAACAAACTGGTTTATGCGACCAAGGTTTTTGCCAACCATCTAAAACACGATCAGGTCCTTGATGCCTGTCATCGCTCACTTAAAAATTTGCAAACCGATTACATCGACCTCTATCAAATCCACTGGCCTTCCGGTTCATTCGGTACTAAGAAAGTGTCCATCGGAGAGACCATGGGTGCGCTCAACGCACTAAAGGAACAGGGTAAAATTCGCTCAATCGGCGTCTCCAATTTTTCTCGCCGCCAGTTGCAGGAAGCCGCCAGCTACGGCCAGATTGACAGTCTCCAACCTCCTTATTCTTTATTCTGGAGGCATGTAGAAAAAGATGCCATGTCATTTTGTATCGAAAATAAGATCACGATTCTGGCCTACTCGCCCATGGCCCAGGGGCTTTTGACCGGTAAATTCGGGCCGGAGCATAAGTTTGCAAAGGGCGATATCCGGGCAAAAAACAGACTTTTTCAGCCGGATATGTATGCCCGGGTTCAGGATGCGCTCGCAAAACTGCGGCCGATTGCAGAGAGAAAGGGTGTCACCCCGGGCCAGCTGGCTCTGGCATGGGTCATCTCTCATCCCGGAACCTGTGCGATTGCCGGAGCCCGCCACGCCGATCAGGCCAGTGAAAATGCCGCCGCAGCTGCATTATCTTTATCAGGTGACGAGCTGTCCGAGATAGATGAGATCGGACGCGGAGTTACGGATATTCTGGATGAAAATCCGGTTATGTGGAATTTATAGAAACTGCGGGGGATAATGAGATCGCGTCTTTGGATTGGAGCAAATTCACCGGTATGACGACCCGCTAAAGCTGGACGGGCATGACCGATCATTGCCGGTGAAAAAAATCAAAGAATTAATAAAAAGGAGGTAATAAACGATGAGCGACAACGCCGAAAAAGCCGCATTTATTTGTGTGAAAGACACCCTGGATGGTGCCTATCCATCTCTGGTTCTGGCGATTAACGCCGCCCGCCAGGGCATGGAAAGCAAAATATTTTATTCTTTTGCGGGCCTGAACCTGGTCTTGCAGGGCGGTGCTGAACGCGCCCGGTATTTCCCTCCCGGTGTGATGGGGGCCATCCCGGGGATGACGTCGCTTGCCACCGGCATGATGAAGAAAAAAATCGAGCACGCCAATATTCCCAGCCTGGCCGACCTTCAGGAAATGGCCCAAATCGAAGGTGTGGAGTTGATTGCCTGCAAGATGACCGTTGACATGATGGAACTTGATGAAGATAAATTGATCGAGGACGTAGTCGTGTGGACGGCGGAAGAATTTATCAAGTATGCCAGGGAATGCAAATTGTGCCTGTTTACCTGAATCCGCAGGCTGCCCAAGAGACTTTTTATATGGGCGTCTGCATCAAGCTACGCTTTCTAAATGATAAGCCTGAGGAAAGAATGCGAGCCGAAAGATTTGCCGATTGATATCCTCGGCAGGCAGTGTAATGCCATAGCAAGCAACTAATAGGGGGACACGCGCTTCCAACTCATTGAGCGATGCTGCGGCTTCAGCATCGCTGGGAGCTCGCCAGTCACTCCGTGGTGAAAGCGAGCTTCCCGCTCCCACCTTGGGCACACTTGGCAGGGCCGATCGTTTAAACTGGCCGGCAGGGGATCGGCAAAGTTTAGCATCTAAAAGGATAGAAATGATGGTAACAATATCCCTGAGGGTCGCCCCACTTCATCTCGGTATCAATCAGGCACTGCCCGATCATCTGCTTGGATACTTCTTCATAATCAGGCTTTTTTTCTTCTTCTTTTTTACAGGCCATACAAATGGCCTTATGATTATAAACCGATAAAATTCTTTGATCACCTGCCCCCATGTGTTTATCGCACCGGGAGCATTTTGCGGCACAGCTTAGTTCTTCGGCCCACTCATCTGCCATTTTGGTTTCCTCCTGAAGTTGATTTAATATAAAATTTAAATAGATTTTCAGAAAAATCAACCCGGCTATTTTTTAATCTCATTTACCAGATCTTTTATGATCGCAATAACATTGCGCCCCCTTTCGCGGGCAATCCGATGCGCTTCAGCCACAATTTTAGATGCTTGCAGCTTGAGTTCGGTATCATCAGGAACCGGTCTATCCAATTTTTGGTATCGCCAGTTTAAGAATCGCACAGCCAGTCGTTCTTCCTGCTGTCTGAAAAAGCCCATGTCCTCTGCTCCGAGTTTCAAGCCCTGTCAAAAATGCATCTAACACTCAATCGTCCGCCTGCGGCGGATTAAAAGCCTCCTTAAAATGCTCAGATACCATTCATATGCTGCGCTTTTGCGTCGGCTTTTGCCTTGTTGAACTCCTTAATTTTCATAAAAATAGATGTAAAATCCCGCCTATAATGGCAGGGCTGAGCACCTTAAAATGAAACGAAGTCCCGTTATCCAGCGGGGTTTTTGATCGTTATCTACTATTTTTGAGATAGCGTGCAGCCAAATATATCTAAATACTGCTTTGTGCTTTCTTTTGAGGGGCGCAGATCCTGAAAATAAACCTTTCCAGCGCAAGTTTTGGATTTTGGCTGGTTGTTTTGAGCTGCATATCGATCTCGTTCAAATAACCGATGGCAGCCATGAGTTCTGCCGTCGAATACTGCTCAGATTTTTTTAAAAGCTGAAAAACCGGATACGCATTTTTAGGATTTCTGGCAAGCAATAAATCCGTATCGATCTTGCTTTTTTTCTTTGCCTTACCCTGCTCGGAAGCAGTATCATTATCTGCGGAATTGAGATTCGAATTTTCCCATTCTCCCAGCGTCTTCAACAAGGATTGATCATAAGCCACGACGGAAGGTATGATATTTTGCTGAAAAACATTGAAAGAAATACCAGCGGACCATCCCTTTGCCCGGGGGCTTTTTGCAAAGTCCTTGGCCAGCAACAGTTTTCTGACCTGATTGGTAATCGCGGCTAAAATCTGCAGTGGGTGAAATTCTGCCTCCAGAAGAGAATTTAAAAGGAAGAGCGCCTTTTCAAACTGGCGTTCTGCGATCGCATTTGTAAAATCATATATCGGATCTTTTTTGGTGCGCTTTAAAACCGATTCTACATCTTCTACCGTGATGCTATTTCTTTCACCCACATAGTCGATTAATTTCTCGAGGCTGCCGCAAAAGGTGCGCAGATCAAAGCCGGTCATATCCATCAGCGCCAGGTAAGCAGCTTTGTCCATTTCCTTGTTGTTTGGTCTGAGGATTTCCGTCATTTTTTGAAGCAGCACATCCTCCTGTGCCATCCTGTCGGCACGGCGATCTCCTTTGGGAACTGCGCAGTCAATCACCACTCCCCGGTCTTTTATCGTTTTAAAGAGGCTCCGGCGTTTATCAACAATGTCGGTGGTAATAAGCAAATGATTGTTTTTGGGAAAACCTTTCTCTATCGCCCGTTGAAGTGCAACAGTTTCGTCTGCGGGATCCGGTATACGCAGGTTTTTTTCCATGCAATAGCCGATGATGTCATCCAGCCATTTATCGTCTCGGCTCAGCCCTGGATCGAGATTTAATGCTTTCTGTCTGTTCGACTTATCGACATCATCAAAAAATAGGTTTAAATTGCCCAGCAGACTCAGAAAGTATTTGGCCGCTTTTATAAGGTCGTCATTATCATAAGCATTCTTGGACCTTTCCAACAGGCGGCTCTTATCCTGCTGGGCATAAAATATTTTCGATTCGCGCATCGCGACTACTTTGGCGCCCCCTAAAAGCGAGTACGTGTTTATCCGCTCGATCACCTCATAGATGTTTTCAACCGCTCCTTCCACGGGATCATAGCTTGCACTGCGCCCGGCACCCGGAAGCATTTTCTCCAGAAGCTCATCAAAGGCGTTTCTAACCAGCAATTCCTCTCCAAAAATAAGATATACCGGAGCAAATTGCTTCTCAGGATCTTCATTTAGATCCTTTAAATATTTCTTGAGTAATTTATGATGAATCTCGGGCATTATTCTGGCAACTTTTTAAAGACCAGATGAAACACAAATATAGCAATTCCGACTGAAATAGCGCTGTCGGCAACATTAAATGCGGGCCAATGCAGGTTCCCGACATAAAAATCAAGAAAATCGACCACCCTTCCGAAGCGAACACGGTCGATCAAATTACCGATGGCACCGCCGAAGATGAGCGCAAATGCAGCCGCCAGCCAGGGATAATTTGGCGGTGTTTTTTTATAAAAATAAAAAATCAAGCCCACTGCCAGAGACGATATGAAAAGAAAGATAAGACTTCGCAAAGCGGGACTCAGGTTAGCCATGAGACCGAAGGCACCGCCCGGATTGTGAATATGGGTGATGTTAAAAAAACCTTTCAAAACGGGTATGACTTGATTTAGGGGCAAGTAAAGGATGATCAGCGCTTTGCTTAGCTGGTCAAGCAAAATAATAACCCCGGCAAAAATAAGCAACTTTATATATTTATTCTTCAGCATGTTTCAATTCTATAGGTGTCAGTGTTCAGGTGTCAGTTCATTGCTCCAAGCTGAAAGCTCATCGTCAAAAGGCTTGAGGCTCGGAGGCCAGGATGCTTGAAGGCTTGAAGGTTCAGAGCTTTCGAGCTTTCTGGCTTTATAGCTTCCCAACTTCCTAGCCGATTCGCTTTTTCGAATCTCTAAACCCATGAACTCTGAACCTAGGACATCTCCATCAGCGCCTTCTGGCAGCGTTCGCAGATAGACGGGTGCTCTTTGTTTGATCCCACAGAGGTTTCATGAACCCAGCAGCGTTCACATTTTTCACCTGCCGCCACCTCTATCTTGATGAATAATCCCGTTACATTTTCGCTTTTGAAGCTGCCTTCAAGCTCTTCATCTGGTAGCAGCGTTGCCTTGGAGACGATTAAAATGAACCTTAGATCCTCAGCATAGGGCTTTAAAACATCGTATACGTCTTTTTTTGCGGAGAGGGTAACCGCCGCATCAAGGGGGTGCCCAATTCGCTTTTGGCTGCGGGCTTCTTCCAGTGCCTTGGTCACTTCCGCGCGCACCTGTAAAATCTTTTCCCAGTTTTGGGCCAAACTTTCATCTTTCCACTGGCCGTTTACCGCGGGCAACGAAGAAAGGTGGACACTTGAGGCTTTATCCTTGAGGCCCGGCATATGCTTCCAGATTTCATCGGCAGTAACAGGCAACAGCGGCGCCATCAGGCGCGCAAGTGAATCCATCAATAAATACATAACGGTTTGAGCACTTTTGCGGGCAGCTGATTTCGGCGGTGAGGTGTAGAGTCGGTCTTTAAGAATGTCCAGATAAAAAGCAGAAAGATCAAGCGTGCAGTAATTATAGAGGGCATGGTAGATAACATGATATTCATAAGCATCATAGGCTTTGAGTGTCTTTTCAACCAGTTGCTGCAGTTTGTGAAGAGCAAAGCGGTCGATTTCAGGCATGGCTTTGTAGGAAACTTTATCTGCCCCCGGATCAAAGTCATACAAATTGCCCAGAATAAACCGGCTGGTGTTTCGGATCCGTCGGTAAGCATCGCTTAACTGCCTTAAAATATTTTCTGAAATACGAATGTCCTCTCGATAATCCGTTGCCGATACCCACAGGCGCAAAATCTCCGCCCCATATTTATCGATCACTTCACTGGGGGCAACGACATTTCCCAGCGATTTGGACATTTTTCGGCCTTCGGCATCCACAACAAATCCATGGGTTAAAACCGCTTTGTAGGGCGCCTGTTGCCGGGTGCCAACCGAAGTCAAAAGCGAGCTGTGAAACCAACCCCGGTGTTGGTCGCTGCCCTCCAAATATAAATCCGCCGGCCAGCGCAAATCTTCTCTGGATTCCAGCACGGCTGCATGGCTCACCCCTGAGTCAAACCACACGTCAAGGATGTCGTTTTCTTTGATAAAGTTTTTATTGCCGCATGACGAACATTTCAGGTCCGCCGGTAGGAAATAAGAAATATCCTTTTCAAACCAGATATCCGCCCCGTGCTGCTCAAATTGGGCATAAACCTTCTCCATTATCGCTTGATCCTGTAAAACGGCTTCACAGTCTTCACAGTAAAACACGGTGATGGGAACTCCCCAGGCCCGTTGGCGGGAAACACACCAATCCGGACGGTTTTCAATCATGCCGTAAATCCGGTCCCGTCCCCAGTGGGGAATCCAGGTAACCTCGTCGATCGATTTGAGCGAATTTTGGCGCAATCCGGTCTTGTCCATGGAAATAAACCATTGCGGCGTTGCCCGGAAGATAACCGGCTGTTTGCAGCGCCAGCAATGCGGGTAGTTGTGCTCGAGGCTGCCCTCAGCTGCCATCGCACCGATTTCATTTAGTTTTTTATTGATGTTGGCGTTGGCATCGAAAACAAATTGCCCTTTGAAAAATTCAACATCATCGGTAAAGCATCCATTATTGTCCACCGGTGAATATACTTCCAGGCCATATTCAATACCAACCTCATAATCCTCGCGGCCGTGACCGGGGGCCGTATGAACGCATCCGGTTCCCGCATCCAGCGTGACATGATCCCCAAGGATGATGAGGGAATCGCGCTCCACCATTGGATGACGGCAGCGTTTGCGCTCCAGTGTTTTCGGATTGATTTCAGTGATAACCGTGTAATCCGCAATGCCGAAAATCTGCAAAGCAGATGGCATCAGCTCACGCGCCAGGATGAAAACTTCATTGCGGTCGACTTCAACCGCTACATATTCAAATTCAGGATGCAACGCGATGGCCAAATTAGCCGGAAGTGTCCAGGGGGTGGTGGTCCAGATGACCACATAGACTGATTTTCCTTTCAACTCCGGATAGTCGCTGCTGAGATCATCTTGCATGGGAAATTTCACAAAAATCGATGGCGCGGATTCGTCCTGATATTCAATTTCCGCTTCAGCCAGCGCAGTCTGACAGCGAAAGCACCAATAAATGGGCTTCTTGCTGCGATAAAGGCTTCCATTGCGGGCAAACTTACCGCATTCCCGGGCAATGATGGCTTCATATTTGTAATTCATGGTCAGGTAAGGTTTTTTCCAATCTCCCATAACACCCAGGCGCTTAAACTCATTGCGCTGAATATCAATAAATTTTTCGGCATACGCTCTGCAAAGTCTTCGGACTTCTGCTAAAGACAGTTTTTTCTTTTTGTCTCCGATCTCTTTATCAACATTGTGTTCAATCGGAAGGCCGTGGCAATCCCAGCCCGGCACATAAACAGCGTCATAACCGGCCATCTGTTTTGAGCGCACAACAATGTCTTTTAGGATTTTATTTAAAGCGGTACCGATATGTATATTACCATTGGCATACGGCGGTCCATCATGCAGAATAAATTTTTCCCGGCCTTTGGATGAATTTCTAATTTGATCATGCAAACGGGTATCTTCCCAGTTTTTGAGCTGTTCGGGTTCTCGCTTTGACAGATTCGCTTTCATGGGAAATTCAGTCTTCGGCAGGTTCAGGCTCTTTTTGTAATCCATTAATTCCTCCAAATTCGGGTTATCAGTTTAAACAGAAATTTTTACTCAGAATGTAAGATTCTGTCAAGGAAATACCATCTTAAGACAGCTTCAAGATTGGATTAACAGGCACGGGTTCCGGCTTTGGGGGGCTGAGTTATGCAGGTTTCATGACCACAGAGCCAACCGCAAGATACGTATAATTATTTGTGACCAATTCACTGTAATCCGGAATCATCCGACGTCCGTCCATGATCAGATAGGGTGGTTTTACTGTATCTTCGATGGTCCGTGAAAACCCTCGAAACTCTTCACAATCAGAAGAAATAAAAAGGGCCTGGGTTCCCTGAATGGCTTCTTTGGCCGATTCAAAATATTTTATTTTTTCAAATAGAATGTTTTTAGAAGGGTCAAACTCCTGCCTGGCAGACTCATTGGCCAGCGGATCATAGGCATTGATCTGCGATACGCCTTTGCTCAAAAGCGCCTCAACGACTTTTATTGACGATGCATCGCGCATATCGTTGGTGTGTTTTTTAAAAGCCAGGCCCAAAACAGCGACTGTCTTGTTGTTAAATTTAAAATCAGCCTCATTAATGGCCCGGTCAATCAGATAGACTTTCTGGTATTCGTTCACTTCAAAAGAAGCCTCGAGCATCTTGGTGCTCACGTTCATCTGTCGCAATTGATAAATTAAAGAGGTGATATCCTTGCCGAAACAGCTGCCGCCAGCCCCATTGCTCACAAAGGATCCCCAGGTGCTGATTCTGTCGTCGGCGGTGACGCCCAGCCGAAGGTCGTCGATATTCACGTTGGATATTTTTTCGCCGATCTTGGCCCCGACCCCGTTCCAGAAGGAAATATAGGTCAACAGCATCGTATTGGCCACATATTTGATCGCTTCGGCAGTTTCAGGTGTCGTTTCGATATATTTGATGCGCACATGGTTTACAAATTGAGAATAAACACGCCTCAGGATTTTAAAATCTTGTTCGTGATCACAGCCCACAACCACCCGGTCCGGCCGACGCGCCTGATCAACAGCGGTCCCTTCAGCTAAAAACTCGGGATTGGAGGCCACACCAAAATTTTCCACAGCGTGTTTATTCATAATGGCCTCCAGACGCCGCGCGGTTTCAATCGGTACGGTACTTTTGCTGACAATAACGATGCGCCGCTTATCTTTCCGTTTGGCAAGAATTTCGGCGATTTCTTCAGCGGCCGCATCATAGTAAGTCAGATTGGTGGAACCGTCTAAATTTGAAGGGGTCGGCAAACACAAAAAAATGGCATCGGCGCCTTCGATGATCGACTTCAAATCGTTTGAAAAGAAAAGGGATTTGCCGTGCGTTTCACGAATAATATTGGTTAATCCGGGTTCCAGGACAAATCTTTCGATTTCATCGGCACTCCCGGTCGAAAATGCCTGAATTTTTTCTTTATCGACGTCATAGGCGTAAACCTCATGACCGTATTCCGAACATACGGCTGCCTGGACAAGTCCGACATACCCGGTTCCCGCAACAATAAGTTTCATAGCCACCTCTTATCCAAATTGAGTTAGACCTATCTGAAAAGGACGGTTATAGATAGCAAATAGAGGCAATCGGTGAATTGGGGGCGTTGACCATCATAACAGAACAAAACTGCTGTTTATCATGAACCTAATATACACCGAGGTCCCGTAAAAGATCATCAATGCCAAGTTTTTCGAGTTTCAATCTCAAAAATTCTGAAATGGTCGGTTGGACGGGCCTCACATTCAGAAACATTTTTGCTTCTCGAGGAGTCTGATCTCCCTTTTTAATATTGCACGGCTTACACGCCGCAACACAATTTTCAAAAGTTGATTGGCCGCCCCTGGACTTAGGAATAATATGATCTATGGTCAGGCGCATTTTGTTTGTACCGCAATAGGCACACCGAAATGCATCTCTGATAAATATGTTTTTTTTGCAAAAAGCGACACCTGTGCGGTAAATTGTTCGGATTAATTTGATCAAGCGCATTACCGCAGGAATTTTGAAAATTGCCCCGGCGGAACTTCTCACTGTTTCTGGAGAGTCCTTCAAGACTTCAACTTTACCTTTGGCCATCAGGCAGATTGCACGTTTCCAGTGAACAACATTTAAAAATGTGTAATCTGCGTTTAGCAAAATGCAATGCGTCATCCCCCTGCTCCTTGTTTACCCAATCAACGCTCCCTGAGTAATTACCTCCCGATAAACACAGATCAAGATCTGTGGAATTTTCGATCCCGGTGCTAAAAAAAATGTTATAATAGCGACGCTTAAAAATCAATCCCATATTGCGATTTGCCTTTAAAGCACGATCTCAGTGCCTGCTTTCCCTTTTACTGCCGTGATGATCTCTTCGATGGAAGTAATCACTGCCCGCCTGCCTTTTTTGTGTATAAACTGTATAGCGGCTTCAACTTTGGGGCGCATGGAACCGGTAGCAAACTGACCTGCCCTTAAATACCGCTTTGCCTCTTTTGTGCTCATCTGGCGCAAATATGTTTCTTCAGGCGTGCCGTAATTCAGCGCCACAGCGGGCACATCGGTGGCCATTAAAAAGATATCGGCCCTAACTTCTTCGGCCAGCTTGGCGCTGGCCAGATCCTTGTCGATTACGGCATCAACACCCTGGAATGCCCTGCCCTCCCGCACCACCGGTATTCCGCCTCCGCCACAGCAGATTACGATAAAATCCGCATTAATCAGTTTTTTTATCTCGCGCTTCTCAATGATCGTTACCGGTTTCGGGGACACAACCACGCGCCGGAAGCCTTTGGGTGTTTTGAGCACCGGGTAACCGGAGGGAACGTCTCTCTTTCGTTTATAGGCCGGCCCGATCGGTTTGGAAGGCTTGGAAAACGCCGGATCCTTTTCATCTACCACCACGTATGTAATCAGGCTGATCAGAGGCTTAACGTGGATGCCCAGATCCATGAGCTGGCTGTCCAGAGTGGCCTCGATCATGTAACCGATTTGACCCTGGGTTTGGGCGACCAGAATTTCAAGGGGCAATTTAGGTACTTCTTTGCAGCTTTCCTGCTGCAACAAAAGATTACCGACCTGCGGGCCGTTACCGTGGGTGATAATGATTCGATAGTCCTGGGAAAGCTTGGCGATTTGCCGAATCGGCACCGCTAGATTTTTAAACTGCTGCTGGATGGTGCCTTGCTCTCCCTTGCGAATGAGGGCATTGCCGCCCAAGGCGACCAGCAGCGTCGGTTTTTGGTTCTCTTGCATGTTTTTTTTCTGTCTTTCTAAAATTTCTTAGCCACAAACGCTTAAAGGTTTCAGTGTTCAGGTGTCAGGCGTTAGGCAGATTTTTTGCTCAGTCCTCAGTCCTCAGCACTCATTACTTAGCTTTGCTGAACCTATGAACCCTGAACCTTTGAACCCTCTGAACTAGGTGACTGACACCAGATACCTGAAACCTCTGAACCCGAGCTGCGTGTATCGGTGATTAACTTTTTAGACGTGCTGAAATAAGCTCCTCCAGAGTTGGACTGCCGTGGTCACGGTACTCATAGCGCACACGCAGCGTCGGTTTTTCAATATTCAACACCAGCGGAAGATGAATCGGCGTGGCAAACACGACCAGATCACATTCGGTTTTGTCGATGGTCCTCTCCAGATCATTGATTTGGTCCGGGTTATATCCCATGGCCGGTATCACGTTTCCGATGTGCGGATAAATGGTAAATGTTTCTTTTAAAGAACCCTGTGCAAAAGGTCGGGGATCAACGATCTCTGCGGCCTTAAATGTTTCGGCCGCAACGACTCCGGCGCCAAAAGGCATCTCGCCATGGGTCAGGGTGGGGCCGTCTTCAATCACCAGAACCCGTTTGCCCCGGATCATCTCCGGCTCGCTAACCACCAGAGAAGATTCAGCCAAAACGATTTCGGCCCGGGGTGCGTATTTTTCGATATTTTGCCTCACCTGCCACACTTTTTGGGCAGGCGCTGAATCCACTTTATTAATAATGGCAATATCTGCCATGATCATATTGGTTTCTCCCGGAAAATACAGCAATTCATGACCCGCCCGATGCGGATCAAAAAGGACAATATGCAAATCCGGTTTATAAAATGGGGTATCGTTGTTACCTCCGTCCCAGATGATGACATCGGCTTCTTTTTCGGCTTGAGCTAAAATCTTGCCGTAGTCGATCCCGGCAAACACAACAATTCCCTGCTCAACAAGCGGTTCGAATTCTTCTCGTTCTTCAATGGTGCACCGATGTTTTTCAAAATCTTCATAATTCGAATAGCGTTGCAACACTTGATTTCTGAGATCACCATACGGCATCGGGTGACGGACCACGACGGCTTTTTTTCCCATCCCTTTGATAATTTCACAAACTTTGCGGGTGGTCTGGGACTTGCCGCATCCGGTCCGCACCGCACAAACAGCGACAATCTTTCTTTTGGATTTGAGCATCGTATAGGTTGCACCAATAAGAATGAAATCTGCACCTTCAGCCATCGCCAGCGAAGCTTTGTGCATCACTTCCACGTGCGGAACGTCACTGTAGGAAAACGCCACAAGATCCACCTTATATTTTCGGATCAGTTCGGCCAGCTTATTTTCAGGGTGGATGGGAATTCCGTCAGGGTAGAGTTTGCCGGCAAGCTCGGGAGGGTACAAACGACCGGCGATGTCCGGAATCTGAGCAGCGGTAAAGGCAATGACATGGTAACGCTGATTGTCTTTGAAATAGACATTGAAATTGTGAAAATCTCTGCCGGCTGCTCCCATGATAATGACTTTTTCAATCATAACTTCACCTTTCGCAAGTAAATGGAATTTAGATATAGGTTATAGTATATACCAATTACTGCTTGACCTGCAATCATCTTTCACTCACCACCTGGAAGGTGTCAGGTTTCGGGTTTCAGGCAACCGGTTCGTAGGTTCAGCAAAGATAAGTAATGAGCGCTGAGAATGAGCAAAAAATCCTGCCCAATGCCCGTCGTCTGACGCCTGAGGCCTGAAAACTGACGCCCGACAGCTGAAAAACCTTAATTTATGATTTGATCCGGAACTCAATTTATATTAAGTAACACTGCTAACCATTTTTTTAAGGAATACCCTGTGACCCGGCAGCTTTTTCTCCAAAATATCATCGCCTGTATCTGGGACTTTGACAAGACCTTGAGCCCCGGCTACATGCAGGAACCGATATTTGAACGATATGATGTCGAACCCCAAAAATTCTGGAAAGAAGTTAATGAACTGCCCAACCATTACAAAAAGTGCGGCCTTGATCTTATTTCAACCGACACGCTGTACTTAAATCATATATTGACTTATGCTCGGCAAGGAAAATTCAAGGCCCTCAACAATGCCGGATTGAGAGCGCTGGGCAGCAAAATAGAACTTTACGAGGGGCTGCCGGAATTTTTTGACAAAATAAAGCACTTCATTGCTGCGTGCCCGGAATATCGGCAGCATGAAATCCAGGTGGAACATTACATCGTTTCAACGGGTTTAAGGCAAATGATTTTGGGCAGCAGGATTGCCCCTTTTGTCGACGGCGTCTGGGGGTGTGAATTTGTAGAAGATCCTCCCCCTGCCGGTTATCTGGATAAAAGCACAAAAAGGGCTCCGGGTTCAAATGATGCGAAAATTATCTCTCAGATTGCATATGCACTTGACAACACCACCAAGACCCGGGCTATCTTTGAAATCAACAAAGGCAGCAATAAAGTCCCGGATATTGATGTCAATGCGATGATACCCGATGAAGATCGCCGCGTGCCGTTTCAAAACATGATTTATATTGCCGACGGCCCCAGCGACATTCCGGTTTTCTCACTCATAAACCGCTTTGGCGGTAGAACGTTTGCCGTTTATCGGTCCGGATCCAATGAGGAATTTTCCCAGGTCAATAACCTGCAAAAACAAAAACGCGTCCAATCATTCGGCGAAGCCAATTACACCGAAGGCTCGCAGACCTTTATGTGGATAAAAAACGCCGTCACGGAAATTTCCGAGCAAATCCTTAAAAACCGTGAAAGAGCATTGGGGGATAAAATCGGCAAACCCCCGAAGCATTTGGAGTGATGTCTCTTCACCGCCGAGACGCAAAGAACACATCAACGAAAAGGAGGAGAAAAATGTTTAAAGAATTTAAAGAATTTGCAATGCGGGGCAATGTTGTCGATATGGCCGTCGGAATCATCATCGGCGCTGCATTTGGTACCATCGTCAAATCACTCGTTGATGATGTCATTATGCCGCCGATCGGTCTGCTGCTGGGTAATGTCGATTTTTCAAACCTTTTCCTGGTTATTAAAGAGGGTTCGGTTGCCGGAACATTTGCCACCGTGGCGGAGGCGCAGAAAGCAGGTGCGGTTACCATCAATTATGGTATTTTTATCAACACGGTCATCAGTTTTCTTATTGTCGCATTCGCCGTTTTTCTGCTGATCAAGGGCATCAACTCACTAAAAAGAAAAGAAGAAGCCCCGCCGCCAGAGCCAACGACCAGGGAATGCCCCCGCTGCTTTTCGGTAATCCCGATTAAGGCGACCCGCTGCGGGTTTTGTACTTCAGAATTGACCACGGCTTAAATTTTGCGATCGACATGAAGCCCGCTTTAAAGTCGCTGCTGATTTTGATATTGGTGTTGATTTCATCCATCACCAGTGAGGCCCAGCAGGAGATTACTCAACAGGAAGTTAAGGAGGATTCGGGCTGGCAACAACTCGACAAAGGGCTCGAACTGGGTCTCTTTCTTGCATCGCAATTGGCTGCGGTCGGGGCCTCACAGGTGAGGGTGCTGCGAATCGATCCGAATTATTACCGATTCCGATTGCTCAACGTCTCGGCCATCGAAAATGGATTACCGATGACACCCCGGCAATGGTGTCGACAAAACAATCTTGTCGCTGCCATTAACCCGAGCATGTTTCAAACCGATTATAAAACCAGCGTATCGCTGATGCGCACCAGAACCCATATCAATAACCCAAGACTCTCAAAGGACATGACGATTCTTGCATTCAACAGGCTGAGTAAAGACGTCCCGCAAGCAAAAATTATTGACCGCCAATGTGAAGATTATGAATTCTGGAAGAAGAAATACGGGACACTGATTCAAAGCATACGCATGATATCATGCAAAGGCAAAAATGTCTGGAATCCGCAACCGCATCGATGGAGCACAGCGGCCATCGCTGTAGATGGGCACGATAATGTTTTATTCATTCATGTGCGATCTCCCTATAGCACATATGATCTGATCAATGTCCTGAAAAAGCTTCCCCTTGATATCTCCAGAGCCATGTATACCGAGGGAGGATCGCAGGCCCAGTTATACATAAACGCCGGCAGCAGAGAATATGAGTTCGTCGGAAGTTATGATACAGCCGCCAGTGTTACAGAGGAGGGCTCAATTTCCTGGCCCCTGCCGAATGTGGTGGGGATATCAAAGAGAAAGCTCCACCCCGGTGAATAAGGCGGTTGAGCGGAAATCGACGGTTGTGCAAATGAAGACTGCAAGCGCAACACACTCACTTTCGTATTCAATTCATTTTAACATCAAAATCTCAGATCTTAAAAAATCACGCGCCTGTGCAAAAGACTCTGATTTTTCTAGTTGACCTGACAACTGTTCAAGAATATACACACCTGCTTCGAATATGTTTAGGAGAGGAGTAAAGGTTGATCGCATTGAGCTTATCGCTGGCCGCCTGCCTGGGCTGGGGGGTGGCCGATTTTTTAGGCGGACTTAAAAGCCGCCAACTTGCGGTCTTCAGCGTGCTGATGATCTCCAGCATATTTGGCCTCGGCGCCGTTCTCGCCATTGTTTTAGTCAGAGGTGTCGGCCCGCCTGATAATCCAGCCTTGCTGCTGGCCGTTGTGGGCGGAATCGCCGGGGTTGCCGCGATGTTCTGCCTGTATCGAGGACTTTCCATTGGTTCGATGGCCATCGTGGCGCCGATCAGCGCTGCCGGGGTAATCCTGCCGGTCATTGTGGGATTGGCCGCAGGCGACAGCCCAACCTTTTTGCAAAAATTGGGAATGGCTGCCGCAATCGCTGGTGCCGTTTTGGCATCTCGCGAAAAAAATGCTGATGGCAACGGCAATCGACTTGCAGCCGGCGTCGGGCTGGCAATCGGTTCGGCAATCGCCGCGGGTATCTTTTTCGTGGTCATGGATCGGGCCAGTGAAGCAGATCCTTATTGGGCTGCATTTTTGATGCGGCTTTCTTATTTTATTTTCCTCGTGATTATCTTCCTGCTGAAAAAGCCCCCTATTCGAATAAAAAAAGCGCATCTGCCCGCAATTATTGTGCTGGGCATCTTCGACTCCCTGGCAGGTTTTGCATATGCCCTGGCAACCACCCACGGCATGCTGGGGCTGGTGGCGGTTGTGGGTGGACTTTATCCAGCGGTAACGGTCCTTTTATCCATACTTATATTGCACGAAAAACCCCAGGCGATCCAGTTCATCGGGGTGCTGTTGGCGGTTGGCGGCGTTACACTTATTTCAGCCGGAAGTTTGTAGAATCAGCCCATTAACCAGGATTAAATATCGGGACTGTTGACATTGATGCAATCCATTACTATCTATCTAAAAGATCGAATCCGGCTTTTTAGAATTTTTATCAAAAGGCTATTGATAATTTCAAAACCATCTCAGATGAATAACTTGATATAAAGATATGTAGAACCTATTTCAAAAATGCATCTAACGCTCAACAGCGGCGTTTCCGAGCTCCTCAAAATGCTCACATACTATCGTGTATGCTGAGAACAACGACTTTTTCATCGGCCGGTGCCTAGCTCTTGAGCGTGATCTACTTTTTTTGAAATAGGTTCAAGTTACCTTCTGATTTTATCACCGATAGACGAACATAACCTTCATTGAATATAAAGGTCGACGTGCGGATATGCCAAAAGCCACCGAAAAATATAATCTGGGTCTTATGAATCCTGATCTGGCTAAAGAATGGCACCCGACCCGCAACCGGGATTTAAACCCAAGAACGATTACGCCGGGCTCCGGAAAAAAAGTATGGTGGATATGTCTCAACGGGCATGAATGGCAAGCACCCGTATATAGCAGAAATCGCGGCAGCGGCTGCCCTGTGTGCAGCAAATCCGCACCGGCCGATGATAAGGACACATTGATTTCCAACAAGGAACTCGTAAAAGAATGGCATCTGACCCGAAATAGCGGCTTGAACCTAAGGCACTTGCCCCCTGGATTTAACAAAAAAGTGTGGTGGCTTTGCAAAGAAGGTCACGAATGGAAAGCCACGGTCCAAAGCAGAATGAAAGGCTCGGGCTGCCCGGTTTGCAATAAGGTTGTCCACAAAAAAAGATTCCTAAGAACAGATACATTAACGCATGCCCCCGGGCGAGATTTATTGTCTGAGGATGATGATTCAACTCGAACCGCCTTGACTCAATTGAGCGGAGCGACCGGGTTTAGAAAAAACAGGCGTTTTTTGCATCGCGCCACTGTGATTCTTGAAGACGCAAATTCAGGCGCCTGGAGCTATGCGCAATCGAAAAACTTCAGCAATGATGGTATGTTATTAGAATCGGAAATTGCCTTCAAACCGGGAACGGTAATAAACATTAAGTTCGATACCCAACCCTTTAAAACCGCCCCAAAGAATTACAGCTCCATCGTTAAATGGTGCAGGGAAATTGCTGATGAAAACACCATCCCCATCTATGGAATCGGTGTAAAGTTTACCTAACCGAAAGCTCAAGCCGTATATCCCCCTTTTTTCAAGCTTTGGAGATAACATCTGATATTGGCACTAAAGTTTAACCCGTTGTTTCCGATATTAAATTTAGAACCGAAAGGAGCACGCTATGAAGGAGCTCATTGGGCAAGGCCTTTTTTTGATATCGGAGATCGGCGTCATTGTCGTCATGTTGATTATCATTTCAAGGGAAAGACGCAAAAGAAAAGAGACCGAAAATAAGCAAAAACGTGAGCAGCGAAGCAGAACAATGCCGAATTCTCAAACATTATACCTGGAATGAGAACAGCTTGATATGCTCCGAGAAATATCGGCAAGAAACAAGACAAAAACAGCGCTATAAAAGCGCTGTTTTTTTAATCTGGAATTATGCAGTGCCCAAAATGCGGTTTTGAACAAGCGGATCAAAATTCAGAGTGCCAAAAATGCAGCGTCATTTTTGATAAGTATTTGAAACTTATTGAGAATCGTAATTCTCTGGCCGATTTGAACAGCAAAATATCTGCAACAAAACGCCCTGAATGGGAGTTCATAAAAAATTTATGCTTCACCGTCAAACCCGAAACCAATCCGCTGATTTTTGGCGGACGGGTACTTTTTTTTTCCATCATCTTGATCTACAGTTTCAAATTTTTTTTCAATTCGCTGGAAACCAATTATGCGATGGATTCCTTCTGGCATCTGGTTAACCTGCCTTTTCATGAAGCCGGACACCTCATTTTTCGACCACTCGGAAAATTTATGACATCTCTTGGCGGCAGCTTGGCTCAATTGCTAATGCCAATTGTATGCTTTGCTGTTTTTTTGCTAAAAACCAGAGATACCTTTGCATCATCATTTGCCCTGTGGTGGTTTGGAGAAAACTTTATGGATCTGGCACCCTATATTAATGATGCCCGATCACTGACGCTGCCTCTGCTGGGCGGCAATACCGGCCGCACATCACCCTATGGATTCCACGATTGGGAGTTTATTCTAAAAGAATTGGGCATGGCCAAATACGATCATATTTTGGCTCAGATGGCCGCCTGGCTGGGATTGCTAACGATGATCTGCGCTCTTCTGTGG
>Ga0209536_100005878_pt1 | contig 18932 bp, 13 predicted proteins | sample DeeMarSeWOR28_12_FD_187461 | JGI IMG/M metagenome (GOLD analysis project Ga0209536, IMG submission 187461) | Marine sediment microbial communities from White Oak River estuary, North Carolina - WOR-2-8_12 (SPAdes) (version 2) | ecosystem: Environmental > Aquatic > Marine > Intertidal zone >... | reverse complement strand
TAGTGCAGGTAATGCCAATGGAATCAATCTATATCCCCTTCATAAGCAACGATTGAGTTCTTGATCGAACCTGATTTATTTCCCCCATTACGGCTCACTTGAGAATGTAATAGGTGGCGCGCTTGTCGCCGATCTTAATTAATATGCCACGCGAGACCAGATCTGCCAAATCTCTGCGCAGCGTCTCCGGGTGCACATCAGGGCATATCTCCTGAAACTCACGATTGGTGATCCGCCGGTGAGTTCCCAGGTAATTAAGAGCTGAATTTTGGCGAGTATTTAACTCCAGCTGCTGATATCCAACAAAATCTCTTGAGGATATCCCCTGAGTCGGAGTGTTATACAGCGTAACCCGAAATGAACGGGCGACTTCTTCAAATTTCGGAGGTCGTAAAGAATCGTCTCGCATAAGTGTCACCACACGATCCAATCCAAATCCCAGCCGTTCAACAAAGCCGAGGTCGGAAAGCACCTGTGCGATAACAGGATTTCGGGAGAAGCGCGTCTCAAGGATATTGTTAACCGTAATCGGACCTGGTAAGCCACCTGGAGAAATCACCTCGAGGCGATCGGAGAAGATATTCAGGTGAATACAATCTCCTTGAACATTGTAATCACGATGCGCGATGGCATTGACCACCAATTCACGCACTGCTTCAAAAGGATATTCCAAGGTTTCCTGGTGGGAAAAACCGGTCATACGAACAACACTTTGCAGGTTGGCGCGCATAAAATTTTCAACCTGGTGTAGTTGTTGAGATAAGGAACCGCTTATCTCTTGCTTGATAAATCGATCAGCGAGCGAGGTACCACTAAATCGGGCTGCCAGGATTTGAGCGGAAGGAAGCCATTGCTGAGCCGAAGGACTAAAAAGCAATACTGCCGCGTATGTCGGGCGCAGTTCGTCTCCATCCTGCCGCAGGCATCCTCGCTGCACTAGGATCTCTTGTATGCCTGGTTGAGATTCTTCTTCGGGAAACTTTACTGCTTTCAAATAAGCCCGGGAATATGCACCCAACCGCTCAGGGTCTAAATCCTGGAATGTAGCTTGTGGAGGTAAGCGTGACTCGAACGAGATGGTCCCCCTCTCCACCAGCAATCGCCTCAATTGTCTCGGGGGGATAGGATTTGTGCGGTGCCCTTCCCGCCAGTAGTAGCGACCATCCATACTATACACATGAGGTAATCCTTGAGGGACAGAAATTTGCAGTATATCGACCTGAGCAACTTGATAGATTTTAGGTAGTGGTAACACCAGAGTGGGTTCAATGAGCAGACAGGTCTTAAACAGGGAATCTTGCTGCGCCGCCACATCGCTCACGCCGGTAATTTTATTCGAACGCGGTGTTATTCCAAGATAAATTGTGCCCCCACCTGTATTTGCCATCCCCACCAGGGCAGCTGCCAACTCCATGCGGGAGACATCCCCCGGAAACCAGTGCAGTTCTGGTCCCATCCCACGAGCCAATATGGGGTAAATATCAAAGTCTGATGATACCAAATCCTGCCGCTTTAGAATGATATCCGCACAATATCCGTGAAGATGATCTTAACTGAAAGTTAAACTCCGGTTTGAAGAGGTGGCTGCTTTCCGCTTGATGCAGAAGGGGTATCTGCCGGAGGTTCTTCGGGTTTCGCTGGACGACGTTGAGGGGTCTCCCTGGTCGCAGCTGGAGGCATCAAAGCCACATCTATGACCCTATCCATATGATCAACGGTCACAATCTCGAGTTCTTGACGCGCTCTTTTCGGCACCTCAACCAGGTCTTTTTTATTTCGCCCAGGCAGAACAATAGTTTTCAGGCCCACGCGGTGCGCTGCAAGCACCTTCTCACGCACACCACCCACTGGTAATATGCGACCGCGCAAGGTTATTTCTCCTGTCATACCCACATCTTTACGTACTTTTCTTCGGGTGAAGGCGGAAATCAACGCAGTAGCGATTGTGATCCCAGCACTGGGTCCATCTTTGGGTATAGCTCCTTCTGGGATATGAATGTGGATATCCACATTATCGAAGACATCCGATTTAATTTTTAATTTCCTGGAGCGTGATTTCAAGAAAGAGAGGGCGGCCTGGGCTGACTCCTGCATAACATTTCCGATCTGCCCGGTTATCTGGAGGTTTCCTTTACCCTCAACAAGTAAGACTTCAACCGGCATAATCTCACCACCATTTACAGTCCAGGCGATAGCAGTCGCTACACCGACCTCATCCCGGCGTTCAGCTTCAATATTGAAAAACACCGGTGGACCAAGAAAACGTTCAACAGATGATGAGCCTATCCGGCGCGGGTGGCGTTTCTTCTCCGCCTTGAGACGGGCGATCTTGCGACAGATGCGCCCGATTTCACGTTCCAAATTGCGTACACCGGCTTCATAGGTATATTCTCGAATCAGCTTTTGCAATGCATTGTCAGTAAATTGGAACGCCTTGGCCTGGAGACCATTTTCCTCCATCTGGCGGGGGATCAAAAAACGTCGCGCGATTTCGACCTTTTCCTCTTCGATATATCCAGGGAATTCGATCACTTCCATGCGGTCTAACAAGGCATCCGGTATGGAACCAGTCGTGTTGGCAGTGGTGATGAACATCACTTTCGACAGGTCAAATGGAAGTTCAAGATAATGGTCAGAAAATGTGTGATTCTGTTCCGGATCTAAGACTTCCAATAGTGCTGAGGCAGGATCACCGCGAAAATCCTGACCGAGCTTATCCACCTCATCCAGCATGAAGAGCGGATTGATCTTGCCCGCCCGGCGCATGGTTTGCAAGATCCTGCCCGGCAAAGCACCGATATAAGTGCGGCGATGACCGCGAATCTCGGCCTCATCACGCACGCCACCTAATGATAAACGCACGAATTTCCGCCCTAACGCTTCGCTGATCGATTTACCCAAAGATGTCTTACCAGTTCCAGGAGGACCGACAAAGCAAAGGATCGGCTGCCGAGCGTGCTTTGGCGCCAGGCTGCGCACGGCAATATATTCCAGGATGCGATCCTTGATGCGGGGGAGACCGTAATGATATTCCTCCAAGGTTTTTCCCGCATGGCGGACATCCAGGTTATCATCTGTAGCTTCAGTCCAAGGCAGCTCAAGGATCCATTCCAGGTAAGTACGGATGATGCCGACCTCCGGTGATAAGGGAGGCATCTGGCTCAAGCGCTCGGCTTCTTTCAAGGCGCGAACCTGGACCTCCTCGGGAAGACTGACACCCTCGATACGACCCCGCAGTTCGTTCATCTCGCTGGTCCAAGGATCGCCTTCTCCTAACTCAGATTGGATGACCTTCATCTGCTCGCGCAGATAAAATTCACGTTGAGTGCGATCCACTTCTCCCTGGGCTTTGGAATGGATTTCGTCCTCCAATTCCAGAACATCCGCCTCCTTGGCGAGCATGGTCACCACGCGTTTAAGACGGTCTAACGGGTCAGGGATCATGAGCAATTCCTGACGTTCCTCAAACGGGGGTGTGATGGCAGTGACGATCATGTCAGCCAGCCAACCAGGCTCCTCGATATTCAAAGCGTACAGGTAAGCTTCTTCAGGCAAGCTTCTGTCCAGCTGCACACATCTCTGGAATAACTCCAGGGAAGTCCTCATGGTGGCATCGATCTGCCGATCAACAACAGTCGGTTCAAATATGCGCCTGGCTTTTACGACCAGGAAGGGTTCCAGCTGGGTGAATTCGACGATCTCCAACCGGCGTCGCCCTTGGGCCAGAGCAGAGCTCGAGCCATCTGGCATGCTGAGTAAGCGTCCAACTGCGATCTCAACCGCGATAGGATAGAAATCCTCGGAACCAGGATCTTCTTGATCTGAATCCCGCTGCAAGAGGGCGATCATGGTTTGTTCATCCAACTGGGCCTCTTCGATCGCCAGAAGCGAACGCTCACGTCCGACAAAGATGGGTGAAACCATGCGGGGGAAAATCACCAGATCACGGAGAGGTAATGCAGCACATTCAATAAATCCTTCTTCATCAGCCAAAGTGTCCTGGACGCTGTACAGCTCTTCTGTCCGGCGGTGCAGTGTCTCACCAAATTCGTCCTCGTCGTCCCTAAAAAACCAGTCACTGTTTCTCATAAGTTATATTCCAGTATAGGATGGATAATTCTCTTCTGCAACTTCTTTCCAAGCAGCACGCGCTGCAGCAGCAATGAAGATACTACCTGCTACCACAATGGCGGCCCCATCTTGCGCCAGAGCATCTGCGGCATCTAGAGCCTCTTCGACTGAAGGAGATGAAACCACAGGGAGATCATTTTCTGCGATCATGTCGGCCAGTTTTCCAGGTTCGATGGCCCTGGGATGGGTTGATTTGGTTGCCACGACCTGACGAACTCGAGGCAACAACTCGGCCAACATGCCCTGAATATCTTTATCTTCTGAGGCACCGAAAACCAAAACTACGGGATACCCAGGGAAGTACTCCTCCAGAGTCCGGTGCAGTTTTTGGGCCGAATCGCGGTTGTGCGCCGAGTCAATGACCACTGGTGGATCACGGCGCAAAATTTCGAACCTTCCTGGCCAATGAACCGATTGGAAGCCACACTGAATGCCACGTTCAGTGACCATTATGCCATTCTTACGCGCAACTTGCAATGCCGCGTAAGCCGTGGCCGCGTTTTCAACCTGGTGATAACCTAAGAGTGGAATCCTGAGCTCCACTGGCTGTCCTTCATTACCCTCACCATCAATTGTATCTATATCTGAGTGAGAACCATCCACTGCGCGCCAGACCTGGAATGCCTGGCCCTCAATAGAACCAGCAAGTGCCTCGAACTTGTAGTCTCGACCAACCTGGATGAGCGGGGCCATCCGTTCCGCAGCGATGCGCTCGATCTCGGCAAGCGCATGCTCTGCTTGTGGGGAAACGACAAGCGGTATGCCTGGCTTGATGATACCCGCCTTTTCACCGGCAATTTCAGCCAGCGTCTCGCCGAGCAGGTAAGTATGGTCGTACGAGATAGAGGTGATCACGGTCACCTGGGGTTGACAAACATTGGTCGCATCCAGGCGACCGCCCAATCCGACCTCCAGGACTCCCACATCCACATCCTGGCGGGAGAAATGAAGGAAAGCCAGGGCAGTGGTGAGCTCGAAGGTAGTAATGCCAGGGATCTCATGCACCAAAGGTTTAATTTCCTCAACCAGCGCGATCAGATCAGCATGTAGAATAGGTTCTCCATCGACTTGAATGCGCTCAGCATAATCCTGCAGATGGGGGGAGGTGTACAAGCCGATCCGGTTTCCACTGGCCTGCAGTGCACTGGCGCATAAGGCGGCCACAGAACCTTTGCCTTTCGTACCGGCGATATGGATGACCGGGTAATCCAATTGCGGTTCACCCAGCAGAGCCATGAATCCCCGCATGCGCTCCAGATCGAACTTCTCTGGCGAGTAGCGGAACGTCTTCTGCAGGCTGTAATCGATGTAACTGTACAGGTAATCCAGGGTTTCCTGGTAGGCGCGATCGGTATCCATGTGTCAGGCATTGTAACCGCGCGCTATCTCAAACGCAAGAGGATTAAAATCTTCTGAAATCCCCTTTCTAGTGAGCAATGTCACTTGTCATCAGCCATAATTCAGGTTATGATTTGATAGTCATTAAAATATGCAATTATTGAGCACCTTCAAACTTGGTTGCTTGTGATTCTATCCTCACGTACTACCATAATGCTCTCAATCCCGGTGAGGTTTTCTGTTTTAACCTTTTATCTTGTCGGTTCAAGTTCAGTTCAACCCTAGAGCGAGGAGAATAAAATGAGTTCCCAACAATCCTCCACTGCGACTGCGACACCCAGTGAACCTACACCGCTGATCCAAACCCGGGTCACAGAGCGCCTGGCGAATTTCCCCTGGTGGGCGTTGATCATCGCCTTATTGGCGGTCTTCCTGATCTACAGCTTCATGACGGATGCGACCTATCAGGAAATATTCGCTTTCATCGTCGTTGGTATCCGGCTCACCATCCAAGTCACCCTGATCGCTTTTGCCATATCGCTGATCGTCGGCTTGATCACCGCTTTCGGCCTGATGTCGGACAATGTGATCGCCAAGAACCTGGCAAATTTATATGTGCAGATCGTGCGCGGAATTCCGACCCTGGTGCTCATTTTCTACACTGCACTGGTGATCGTCCCGGCAGCAATTAACCTGCTGAATGCCTTTGGCAACTGGATGGTCAGCATGGGATGGCTGAGCGCAGAAAACGTATTGAGCTCAATGGATTCCCGTGATGTGGATTTCATCGTGCGCGGCATTGTCGCCCTGGCGATCAACTATGGCGCTTTCTCGGCGGAAGTCTTCCGCGCCGGCATCCAGTCGATCGGAAAAGGGCAGCTGGAAGCCTCCAAGGCGCTGGGTTTGAGCTGGGGGCAGACGATGCGCTATGTAGTGCTGCCCCAGGCCCTTCGGCGCATCATGCCCCCTTTAGGAAACGATTTCATCTCAATGTTGAAGGAATCATCCCTGGTTTCGGTGCTAGGAGTTAACGAGATCACGCAGCTGGGCAGGAAATATTCCGCCTCTTCCTTCATCTACCCGCAGACCTACAATACGGTGGCCTTTCTTTATCTGAGCATAACGTTGATCCTGTCAATGGGGGTCAAATTTATGGAACGGCGGATGAGCATTGCTGAAGAATCTTGAGATTCAATTCACATAATTGGAGAATAACGAAAGGAGGTGGATTAGAAAAACACATAAAATAACAAATTTAAGTACAGACCAAAAAATTTTTCTCTGGAGGAGAGAACAAACATGAAAAAGCTTTTTATATTGATTAGTATGCTGATCGTGGCCAGCCTGATCCTGGCAGCCTGCCAGCCGGCGGCCACCCCCACCGAAGCTCCACCCCCGGAGCCGGAAGCCACTGAACCACCACCTCCACCAGAACCGGAAGAAACCGAAGAAGAGATGATGCTACCCGACCTGGGTGGGCGGGAGATCACCATCGCGGTTGAGAACGCCTACCTTCCGTTCAACTATGTCACCCTGGAGACAGGGGAGGCCGGCGGATGGGATTACGATTTCATCGATGCAGCCTGTGCACTATTGAACTGCGTGCCAGTTTGGATCGAATTCGGTTGGGACACGATGATCGCTGCAGTGGCAGATGGCCAGTTCGACATGGCCACCGACGGCATCACCATCACCGAGGAACGCGCCAAACAGGTCGATTTCACTGATGGCTATATTGACCTCGAACAGCGCCTGCTGGTGCGCATCGACGAGGATCGCTTCTCATCGCTTGAGGAACTGGCAGCTGATCCCGAGCTCTTGCTTTCACAGCAGGTAGGCACCACCAATTATGCGGTGGCATCGGAATTCGTCTCGGAAGATCGGATCGTTGGTTTTCAAGATTTTGGCCTCGCAGTCCAAGCGGTGGTTTCAGGCGACACGGACGCTTCCGTGGTCGATGAGACGGCCGGACAGGGTTACCTGGGCGCAAACGCCGATCAATTGAAACTGGTCGGCGCATCGCTTTCCAGCGATGCGCTGGGCTTCATCTTCCCCAAGGGCAGCGACCTGGTGGAACCCTTCAACATGGTCATCGCTCAATTTAAAGCCGATGGCACCATGGATGAGCTCAACTCAAAATGGTTCGGCAAAACACAGGATGAGCTGCTCGAAGAACTCCCCGAACTCGGCGCAGGCGCTTATGAAGAGGAAGAGGTCGAACTGGGCACAGAAGAGAACCCGATCGTTTGGGTGCTGGTGCCCTCCCAAGACACGCAAGTGGTTTTGACCGGGGCTGAGGAAATCGCCCAGGTCTTCGAAGATGAGACCGGCCTGATCGTCGTACCCGAGATCACCTCTGACTACACGGCCGCGCTGGAAGCAATGTGCAGCGGCGAAGCCCACATGGGCGCGCTGAACACCTTCAACTATGTGGTGGCAAAAGCCCGCGATTGCGCAGATGTCGCCCTGGCCTCAGTGCGCTTCGGCAGCACCTTCTACCAGGGACAGCTGGTCACGCGTCCGGACACGGGCATCGAAAGTGTTGCAGATCTGGCCGGCAAGACCTTCTGCCGCCCCGATCCAACCTCTACCTCCGGTTGGGTGATCCCCAGCATCGACATGCAGGCCAATGGCATTGACCCAGAAAATGACCTGGCAGAAATCGTGGATGCCGGTGGGCACGATGGTGTGATCATCGCGGTCTACAACGGGGACTGCGAAGCCGGATCGACGTTCGTGGATGCGCGCACCAATATTCAAGAAGACTTCCCGGATGTCATGGACAAGGTGATTGTGCTCAGCCAATCCCCACCCATCCCCAATGACACGATCAGTTTCCTGCCTGACCTGGATCCTGAGATACGTGCTGCCTTGGTGGCAGCGTTCTTGGAACTGGCTTCCACTGAGGAAGGTCTCGAGGTGCTGGATTCAGTTTACTCCTGGAGCGGTATGGAAGAAACAGACGACAGCTTCTACGATGGCTTCCGCCAGCAGCTTGAAGCTGCCGGGATCGATTTTGAGGAACTTGGACAATAACTCAATCCACTTTATCTAGACCATACAAGGGAAGAGAGGCAGCTCTCTTCCCTTGTTCTAAACCATAACCTATGCTCCAGATCGAAAATCTGACCAAGATTTATGGTGACGGCACCCAGGCCCTGACTGATGTTAGCTTCACCGTTGAGGAAGGTGAATTCCTGGTCGTCATTGGGCTGAGCGGTTCCGGAAAATCTACCCTCTTACGCTGCATAAACCGCCTGGTCGAACCGACTTCAGGGCGCATCATCTGGAACGGTCGCGATATCACTGCTGCGGACCAATCTGAACTGCGCGAGATCCGCCGCGAGATCGGCATGATCTTCCAGCACTTCAACCTGGTCAAACGCTCCTCGGTGATGACGAACGTGCTTTCGGGACGACTAGGCTATACACCACCATCCTGGAGCCTGATCAACCGTTTCAGAAAGGAAGATAAAGAGCGCGCCATCCAAGCCCTGAAAAGGGTGGGCATACCCGATAAAGCCAACAATCGCGCCGATGAATTGAGCGGGGGACAACAGCAGCGGGTTGGCATCGCCCGAGCTTTGATGCAAGAACCCAAGATGATCCTGGCTGATGAACCCGTGGCCAGCCTCGACCCAGTCCTGGCGCACTCCATCCTTGGCAACCTGGAGCGCATCAACCAGGAAGACAAGATGACCGTTATCTGCAGTCTGCACTTCCTTGATCTCGTGCAGCGCTACGCCACCCGGGTGATCGGATTACGCGATGGGATCATCGTCTTCCAGGGGGATAGCGAGGATATTCGCCAGCTGAGCGATGAACGCTTCAAGGAGATCTACGGAGAAGAAGCTGAACGCCTGGGAGCCTAACCCAATCCATCAAAAAAACATAAATCACTGACATGGAAGCCAATCAAGGACAAACAGAAAACAAAAGACCCTCGCTCATACATGGTGCTTTTTCATTCATCCTGCCTGGATCCGGCCAGGTAATTGCTGGTCAGCTAAAACGCGGTATCGGACTTTTCTTCACCTACATCATCTTAGCTGGCCTCAGCATATGGACAGTTGCCCAACGGGCGCGCTTCCCTGATTTAACTCTCAGCGCCAAGATTTTCTGGATCGTTTTATTTGAATGCGCTGCCGTTTTGTTGTTTTTGATCTGCGTTCGCTACCTGTTAACTCGTTTCATCATCAAAGATGTCTCTGGACAAGTCTTCACCCAGTGGGGATTGATCATCTTCTACGCGGTGGCCATCTTCCTGGTCGCAGATTCCCTGCTTGCAACAGCCGGATCAACTGAAGAACTGAGACAGGTATACGGCACGACAACGGTTTTCTCTGCGGCTATCCTGGCAGGCTTTTGGTTCTGGCAAATTGGAGATGCAGCCCGCATCGGCGCAAAAGGTGCAGTTCCTTCCCTGGCACCTGCCATAGCCATAGCTTGTGTATTGATCTTTATCTTAGGTTGGAACATCACTCAGATCGATCTCCCCAAGGCGATCGCAGAGTACAAGGACACACAAATTATCTTACGCAAGTTAATCTGGCCTTGGGAGGCGGCATTTGAATTCGAAGTCATTTCTATCGAAGCCACTGCCAAGGTTCAGGCACCCTGCCCAGCAGGGGAGGCTGGCCCCCCGGAAAATGAACCTATACCCGGTGAATCATGGGTGATTGTTACCCCAACCTGCGGTGCCTTAACCGTGATGGATCTGAGCGGGGATCTCACTCTGGGGACCGAATTGACTATTTCCGGTGGTGGGTTTACCCCAGGATCTGAAGTGGAGATTTTTTGGGAAAACCCAATCGGCAATCCATTCCGCCCGCGCGGAGTCGGGGATACGATCATCGCCATTGATGAAAGTGGTGAGTTCATCACCCAGCTCAATATCCCGCAAGCGATAGTCCCCGATACTGCCGTCGGCGCGCAAATCCATACTGTGATCATCCGGGAGGAAAGCGCGGTGGTATTCACCTGGCAGCTGAGCCGCGAGATGAAGCTGGCCCTGGTGGGTATGTTAGAGACCATCATGCTGGGTCTTATGGCCACGTTTTTTGGGATCATTTTCGCCGTTCCACTCAGCTTTTTGGCCGCTCGCAATTTAATGGCGAATATCGTCACCACCCTGGCTGCGATCACCGGTGGTTTATTGGTCATGGTTGCGGGACTTTTGTTAGCCTACATTGCCACAAGGCAGATCAGCGCTCAATTGGGAGGACTTGAGGACAGCCCAATCCTGATCGCGATCATCGCTTTTGTCCTGGTGTTTGGTCTGGGGCTGCTTGGCTGGCGGATAGGCTCGTGGGGATTAACTAAAATGGGGGAACGTGCCCCTGCCCTTTTAAGCCGGCTGCTTACGGCTTTACTGTTTGGCGTTATAGGTGGCGCAGTCGGTTATGCAGTGGGCATATTCTTCAGCAGAGCTATCCGGGGGATAGTTTTACCAGACGAGATCGCCGCGCTTACTGAGACACGCTACGCAGTTTTTGGAGCGATTCTATTCGGTGCGCTGAGCATGGTCTATGCTTACCGCATGAATTACTTTGGTGAAATCAGGATCGGCATGATCATATATGCCATCGTGCGCACAATTATGAACATCGTGCGCGCTATTGAGCCATTGATTTGGGCCTTGGTCGGCATTATCTGGGTCGGACCAGGACCCTTCGCCGGAACGATCGCCTTAACCTTGCACACCATTGCCGCCTTGGGGAAATTGTATTCAGAGTCGATCGAGAGCATCGATCCTGGACCACTGGAAGCGATCCAAGCCACCGGCGGAAATCGCCTGCAGACGATCATCTATGCAGTCATCCCACAGGTATTACCGCCTTTTATTTCTTTCACCATTTATCGCTGGGATATCAACGTGCGCCTGTCAACGGTGATCGGCTTAGTCGGCGGCGGCGGGATCGGCTTTATCCTGATCCAGTGGATCCGCCAATTCCAATACGAAGCAGCAGGATTGGCTGTGTGGTTGATCGCCATCACTGTATCCATACTTGATTACGTCAGTTCCGAGATACGAGCGAGATTTGTCTAGGGGAACAATTAAACATAGCTGGATAAGATTTTCCCCGGGAGCAGCATGAATGCATAGCTGTTCCCGTTTGTATTTCCAGGCGTGGTAAAATTCGCCCGTGTTTATGCGAGCTACCAAAATGACGTTAGGATTATTGTTCCTGCTGCTGTTGATTATTGTGATCACCGCAGTGTTACCGCGCTTGATCACCCGCTGGTCTACTCAATCATGGCTGTTTAACCCCCAAGAAGCACCATCAGGACAAGTTGCCATTGTGTTCGGCGCCGGACTCTGGCGCGATGGAACCCCTTCACCAGTGCTGAGGGACCGCATTGCTACCGCGGCAGGTCTCTATTTCAACGGCAAAGTGGAAAAGCTGCTGATGAGCGGTTCTATCACTTCTTCTGGATACAGTGAACCAGGCTCGATGCGAGATTACGCCCTGCGGCTGGGGATCCCAGACGAAGACATCATCCTGGATTACGCTGGACGGCGCACATACGACACGTGCTACCGCGCCCGCCATATATTCGAGATCGATTCGGCCATCCTAGTTACGCAAGCTTTTCACCTGCCGCGTGCACTCTACACATGCAACCAGATGGGCGTCTCGGTCACCGGGGTGGCGGCCGATATGCGCCAATACCGTCGTTCAGCCCAATCCTTCTGGAATCTGCGAGAAACAGTGGCTACCATCGTCGCATTATGGGAGGTGCACGTAACCCGCCCAGAACCCATCTTGGGGCAACCGGAACCGATCTTCCCCAGGGAGGCACAATGAACCGACAGGAGGCGCTTGACATCGTTGAACAGTATGTCAGCAACGAAAACCTAGTGCGGCACATGCTGGCGGTCGAAGCAGCAATGCAGTTTTATGCAAAAATGTACAGCGAAGATGAGCAAACGTGGGGCATGACTGGATTGCTCCACGATTTCGATTGGGAGATCCACCCCACCCTGGAACAGCATCCCCAGGCAGGGGTACCGATCCTAAAGGAGAACGATGTGCCGGAGGAGATCATCAGGGCGATCCAAAGCCATGCCGATCACACCGGAGTACCACGTCAGACCCGCATGGAGAAAGCACTATATGCGTGTGATGAGATCACCGGGTTGATCGTCGCCGTGGCGCTCGTTCGCCCATCGCGTTCGCTGGATGACCTGAAAGTGAAATCGGTCAAGAAAAAATGGAAGGATCGCTCTTTCGCGGCAGGTGCCAACCGGGAGGAGATCGCTCAAGCCGCGCAGGATTTCGGGGTGGAGTTATGGGAACACGTAGGCAACGTCATCCAGGCGATGCGAAGCATCGGTCCCGAGTTGGGGTTTAATCACCTGGATTCGTAAGTAACAACTCTCCTATTTGAAAAATTATTTACCGAGAGTATAACCATATATCGAGCATACTCAGAACAAACGCAGCGGTAGAACCCTTCCTGTACTTAATTACAAGTTATAATCAAACTCGGTAAGAAGGTGTTTGAAGATGATGTATCGTGCGATTGAAGCTGAGATCACTGCCATAGTGCGTCGCGCCTTGGAGGAGGACATCGGCAGCGGCGACGTGACGACCGAGTGCACCGTGCCCACCGAGCTATGGCTCAGCGGGCGCTTGATTGCACGGGCGCCGGGCGTGATCGCCGGTTTGGAAATTGCCAGCCTGGTATTCACCCAACTGGACGAACGGGTCCAGTTCGAGATCCTGGTCATGGATGGCGAAGCGGTCAAACCGATGCAAGAGCTGGCGCGGGTGTCCGGTCCCGGGCGGGCACTACTTACGGGTGAGCGCACAGCGCTCAATCTGCTCCAACGTATATCGGGGATTGCCACCCAAACCCGGCGCTATGTGGAAGCGGTGCGCGGCACCCAGGCGGTGATCCTCGACACTCGCAAGACCGCACCCGGCTTGCGCGCCCTGGACAAGCTGGCGGTACGCCTGGGCGGCGGACAAAATCATCGCGCCGGCTTGTACGATATGGTGCTAATCAAAAACAACCATATCGCCGCGGTGGGAGGCAATCTGGCAGAAACGGTTGCGCGGATTCGGGAAGGTGACCCCAAGCAACGCCTGGTCGAAATCGAGGTGCGCGATCTGGACCAGCTCCGCCAGGTGCTGCAGCTAGACGTCGACCGCATCCTGCTCGACAATATGCCCGCATACCAGTTACGAGAGGCTGTGGCGATGACGGCCGGACGGGTGCCGCTCGAGGCTTCGGGCGGTATCACCTTAGAGAACGTGGCTGAAATCGCACGTACCGGTGTGGATTACATCTCGGTCGGGGCATTGACCCACTCGGTCCAGGCGCTGGATATCAGCCTGTGGATTGATAAAACATAAGGTAAGAAAACAATGACTGAAACATTATCGAAAGTTACGGACGCAAAAGAAATGTACGCCGGGTTGAGCGCCAGACTGCACGATGTGGTGCCCGATGTTGAGTTACGCTACAAAGCTGATCTGGCGGCAGAAATTAATCGTATCAAGGCTGAACGAAACGCGGTCATCCTGGGCCATAATTATATGGAGCCAGCCTTATTCCACTCCATCCCAGATTATGTGGGCGACTCGCTGGAATTGAGCCGCAAAGCCGCCCAAACCGAACGAGATATCATCGTCTTTTGCGGGGTACGCTTCATGGCTGAGACCGCCAAGATACTGAACCCTGCCAAAACGGTGCTTTTGCCCGCTAAGAAAGCAGGTTGCTCGTTGGCAGCCAGCATCACCGCCGAGGATGTCCGCCAGCTCAAGGAGCGCTTCCCGGGTGTTCCGGTTGTTACTTATGTCAATACCTACGCCGATGTCAAGGCTGAGAGCGACATCTGTTGCACCTCGTCTAACGCGCAGGCGGTGGTCGAGTCTTTAGACAGCGAAGTGGTGATCTTTCTGCCGGACGAATACCTGGCGCAAAACGTCGCTCGGGAGAGCGGCAAGGAGATCATTTTCCCGACACAGCAACCCCAGGCTAAATACGAAAATTTGCACTACGAAATGATCGGCTGGCATGGTCGCTGTGAGGTGCATGACAAATTTACCGTTGAAGATATCCAATCCGTGCGACAGCAATTCCCGGATGTGGTCATCCTGGCGCACCCTGAGTGCAGTCCAGAGGTGGTGGCTGCCTCCGATTATTCGGGTAGCACTACCGCCATGATGAGATATGTCGAACAAACCCAGGCACCCCGCTACCTGCTGCTGACCGAGTGCAGTATGGGCGATAATATCGCCGGCGCTAATCCTGATAAGGAGATGCTCCGTCTGTGCTCGGTACGCTGCCCGCACATGAATGAGATCACCCTGGAGGAGACGTTACTTGGCTTGCAACGCACCCAATACATCATCGATGTCCCAGAGGAGACCCGCCAACGGGCGCTACGATCTGTAGAGCGAATGATCGCCATCGGCGGGATAGGGAAAAAAGATTGAGTAAACGGACCTAGAGAGTTTTATTTTTGGATTCCAGCCTAATATTGGATCAGTAATTCAATGAGCAACCTTATCCAGACCGATGTGCTGGTATTGGGCACCGGCATCGCTGGTGCGACAGCAGCTCTAAGATTGGCAAAATCTGGCGCTCAGGTGACCCTGGTGACGCGGGCCGAAAGGGCAGCTGAAACAAACACGTACTATGCGCAGGGGGGGATTGTTTATCGAGGAATTGACGATTCACCGCGACGCCTGGCAGAAGATATCCACCATGCCGGCGCCAATCATTGCAATCCCCGCGCAGTCGACATCCTGGCATCGCAGGGTCCCGAGCTGGTTAAGGAATTGCTGCTGGATGAACTACAAGTCCCCTTTGACCAGGAAGCAGATGGGACACCCGCCCTGGTTTTAGAGGGCGGGCACTCGATTCCTCGCATCATCCACAAAACAGACGCCACCGGGCATGCCATCCAAACCGCTTTATTGGATGCTGTCGCTCGCCAGGAAAATATCCGCCTGCTGACCGGTCACACAGCCATAGATTTGCTTACACCAGCCCACCATGCGCGCAATCGGTTGGCGGTATACGATCCACAGAGCTGCGTGGGTGCCTATTTACTTGACCAGGTTGAAGGAGTTGTTCGGCGAGCTTTAGCCAAGCGGACTGTATTAGCTACAGGTGGTCTTGGGCAAATTTTCCTGCATACAACCAACCCGACCGGGGCGCGCGGTGATGGGTTAGCCATGGCCTATCGTGCCGGGGCACGCGTCATCAACGCCGAGTTCATCCAATTCCACCCCACTACTTTTTATCACCGCAACGCGCCCCGTTTTCTGATCTCGGAGGCGGTACGCGGCGATGGCGCCCGCCTGGTGCATGCCAATGGGCAGCCATTTATGCAAGAATATGACCGTGAATGGAAAGATCTGGCACCGCGTGACCTGGTAGCGCGCAGCATCCACCATGAGATGCTCGTTCATGGGATCCCGAACGTTTACCTGGACCTGCGCTCTTACATCCCGGATGAAAGGATCCAGACCCATTTCCCCAATATTATCCAGTCCTGCCAGGAATACGGCATCGATCCTGCTCATGATCTCGTCCCGGTTGCACCCGCGGCGCATTATTCCTGTGGTGGGATCTGGGCTGATGATTGGGGTTTGACAACGATCGACCGTCTGTATGCAATTGGAGAAGTATCCTGCACCGGCGTGCATGGCGCCAACCGGTTAGCCAGCACCTCCCTGCTGGAAGGGCTGGTCTGGGGCTGGCGATCTGCTGGACATATCCTCGAGCATCTGGTGAGCGACCCATCTCCAAACGCAGAAGTCATTCCACCCTGGGAAGCCGCTGGCCTGCAGCTTCCTGACCCGGCATTAATCGCTCAGGACCTGAGCGTGATTCAGCACATCATGTGGAATTATGTCGGCCTGGTGCGCACCACGAACCGCCTCGACCGGGCATTACGAGAGTTACGCCAGCTGGAGATGGAGATCGAGCGCTTTTACCGGGTCAGCCGGGTGACCGAAGGATTGATCAGCCTGCGCAACGCCGTACGCTGCGCCGTGATCGTAGCTTCAGCGGCCTGGGAGAACAAGACCAGCCTGGGTTGCCATTACCGTGAGTAGCTGACTCCCGATTTCATTCCAGGCAACGAAACATTTATTCCCATTTCTACTGGCAATTCTGATGGTAGCAGTCTGTTAATCCGCTCCGATAGACCTCGAAACAGAGAGCGACCATCTGCGCAAGCTCGCGGTAAAAGGTAAAAAAGAGTTATTGAACACAAGAGAGAAACGGGATGTATCTATGACGGAGTTGAATCCCGTAATTTGATTCTACACTAAGATCAGGTGCAAATTGAATGAGGATGGGGACAATGTAAGTCTGCAGGTCCGAGATGGAATGGAATTATCGATCCAGGCGAAGAGGGTAGATTTGGGTGCTGGTATGAATGCCATCGCTGGCCTGTATCTCCAGCAGTGATCGGTTTCGCTCAACCGCAGATATCTCCGGGAGCAGCAATGAGCTATCCCGCCAATCCAAAGCCAAAACCTGCCAGCTGAGACCACCATCCTTCGAGAGACGCAGGCGGTAATACACAGGCTCGTCGGGATGTGACACTTCTGGCCAACTAACCAAAGTTCGATCCCCCACAGAATCCAAGACCATTAAATCTTGAGCTGACTTTTGGAGACTGAAGCTGGGTTGTGTGGATTTCTCAATCAAAATTTGGTCTCCTTCCCGCAAACGTATGCCAACAGTCTCCGGCGATGAAGGCACAAAGAATCCAAAATGACGATGACCCGCTGAATCTGCAATATCCAACATATTAAATTTGTATGTTGCCAAGACCTGCTGGCTGCCACCCAGCAAATCCACCGTAAATGGCCCCTCATCCGGCAAGCTAGTACGCACAGTTTGTCGATAAACCGGCAGCAATGTCACCTGATCCTCTGGTGAGAGCATCCCGCGTATGTACATGGCCTGACCATCAAAAGTTTTGCCACTCCCCCTGGATAGCTGAGCATCCCGGAATTGGAAGATATTCCAATAGGTATAATCCGAAGTCCACACATTAAGGCAGTAGCTCATGAAATCAAAATAGTCGCTTGGAGCGAGTAACTGCCCATTATTCACATTAAGCCCATATACTCCTATCATTCCATCCGGGTAAGGATAGTTCTGATCAATGTTGTTCTCTGTGCCCTGGCACAATACATGTTTTCGATCAAAGTTATGACCCAATTCATGAACCAAAGTCCTTGAAGCTTGAGGTTTTCCAGATCCCTTTCCGCTCCAGCCAACGGCACCCCTTTCACCTTGGTTCGCCACGCCAACAATACAGCCGTTATCACAATCATGAAATTCGGAAGAGTTGACCAAGCCGTAGTAATTGTACGCACCATTTGGATCCTCCGAATTCTGGATGGTCGTGATGATACTTAACAGTTGTTTCCAGCCATCTTCAGTGTCGAGATTATATTTTTTTTCACTTGACTTGTATACAACTTGTTCATGGAATTGGTAATTGGCCGCGGGTATGGGCAACACAATTTCCGGGAAGAATGTCAGGTAAGAATAATCCGCCATCTCGGGAGTAGATGACTCGCTGGACCCAAACGGCTGGTATTCAATCGGAACAACAACCACATCCAGGTCTGGTGCGGAGACAAAGTTAAACGGCTGGAATCCAACATCGGGATAGCGATTGTTGTCCTTATTTCCTTCTGCAATGTGATGATCTTGATTTATCTCGACGTGATAGGCATAGCCAGGCTTCAACCAGTCATCCGGAAGAGTGAAATTTAAGGTCCTAGTTATATTCGATGCAAAGGATGGGGCAGTAATCGAACCATTATCCGAGGAAACACAACCTAACAAAGCACTGTTCTGGTTGTAGCCACACAATTCTCCAGATACCCCCACTACTTTACTGCCGTCATTGACTCCCACGAAGACGCGCACAATCGTCTCCCGGTCAGCGATATAAACCTGATAACCATGCGACATCGTTGTTCCTTGAATCACCTTGACCGCGGAGATATATAAATCAATATCGCCATGATACGCCAAAGGCAAATATAGCTGATGACTTTGTGCAGGTGTTAAATCAGGTTGGGAGGCAGAGGTGATAATATTCCCCGGTACCAAGAGCAAGATCGGCAGGATAAGGATGAATTTGAGGATTTGACGGTGTAGCGGGTTGAAATCGGGATGAATCATAATCAATTTATTTTTGCTTCAGTCGATATAAGGTTACTATTATAACCAAGCATTATACAACCACAAGATCAATCCTCTCTGTTTAATTTATTGATCCTCACCCGAAAGGTTGAAAATAGCGAATTTGAGGTTATTGACATCGAGAGGAAGATAGGCTAAACTTACCTGAAATACGGCTATACGAATAGCCTATCCGCATTAATTTGGAGGTTGCGATGTCCCCTCAAGATATCTCTGAACTCACGAGCGCCCATATCTCCGCACAAACGACTCTTATCCCGGCCATA
>Ga0209536_100005877_pt1 | contig 18932 bp, 14 predicted proteins | sample DeeMarSeWOR28_12_FD_187461 | JGI IMG/M metagenome (GOLD analysis project Ga0209536, IMG submission 187461) | Marine sediment microbial communities from White Oak River estuary, North Carolina - WOR-2-8_12 (SPAdes) (version 2) | ecosystem: Environmental > Aquatic > Marine > Intertidal zone >... | reverse complement strand
CCTGTTTTTTCCTCGATTGGATGGAGAAGAAGCAAACATTGCTGAGTGACGGCATTTTCACCTCAACAAAAGCTATAGCTAGAAAGGTCTCAAGAGGATGGGCGATAGACTCGGGCCGGGTGGATGTCATACCCAACAGTATCGACCTTGATCGGATAACAAAGTTGGCAAAAGCCAAAGAGCCACCTGAAATGCTTGGGAACAAGGAATTCTTTCTCTATTTCGGTCGCCTCGAGGAACGAAAGGGAGTTCGCGTTCTTGCTAAAGCACTGCCAACTATATTCGAACAATTTCCACAGATTTTCATGGTATTCATAGGAGCAGACGTAGGCTATCGTGGATCTTCCATGAGAAAGTACATAATAGAATGCTCAAACAAGTACAAGAGTCAGGTGATTTTCTTCGACAACCTGCAACACGAAGATCTTTTTCCCATTGTAAACTCAGCCAAGATAGTTGTCTTACCGTCGCTCTGGGAGGCTTTTGGCTTTGTCTGTTTGGAGGCAATGGCCCTGGGTCGCCCCGTTATAGCCACTGCAGGCTCCGGCTTCGAGGAAATCATCGAAAATAATGTCTCTGGCTATCTAGTCGAGCCTGGTGACAGCGATCTCCTGGGTCAGAAAATAATAACTGCTTTGACCAATGAAGAGGAACTCCGCCGGATATCAGTGGATGCCGCAAAGAGAGCCCGTGATTTCGAAGCCAGTGAAGTAGCTCTCAACCTCTTGGCCTACTATAAGAGGATCTTGGAAAGAATGCCGAAAGGAAGCTAATTCATAGTGGCCAGTAACACAGCCGGCAATAAAAACGAATTCAGGAGAGAACTCTTCCGATCAGGCGGATACGTCCGCCACTTCTATCCAGATGACAAACGTAATCCTTTCTTTAGAATCTATGCCAAAAAGAAGCGAGATACAGTTGCTATTCTCAACACCTCCAAATATCCCAAGGCTATTCTGGACATCGGCGGGGGCATGGGGAGGCTATCGCTGGGCCTGGCACGATTAGCTCAAAATGACGTGGTTTTGACTGATATTTCTGTCGATATGTTGCGCTTGGCTGGAGAACAGACACAGCCTCCAGGCAACTTAAGTATGGTCAACGGTGATGCCCACCTGCTACCTTTTGCCGATCATTCCTTCGACTGTGTGGTGGCCCTAGACCTTTTGTGTCACCTCCTTAGGCCGCAAAAGGCTCTACATGAATTCCACCGCGTCCTGCGAGTTGACGGCAGGTTGATTCTGGATTCAACCAATAGCAATCCTTTATGGGCTTTCTTCTACCCGCGCTACCTGGGTAAGAACCCCCGTACCTGGCTCAAGATAGTAAAGTTTCGAGGTGTCTATCCAGGCTGGGAAAAAATCGTCAGACACTATTCAAAAAAAACCTTTTTCTCTCTCCTCCATGAGACTGGTTTTGGATTATTGCGAAGCATCAATTACGGCCCATTCTTCTGCCCGAAATGGCATTTGGCCATCACCAAAAAGATAGGTTGAACAGCGACGTATAATGAGAATCCTTTTAGTTGATCCGCCCGGCAAGAATAAAGGGTTGAACACTGGTCTGGCATACTTGTCTGCCGCCTTGCAACAGCATCACGAAGTCAAAACACTTGACTTGAACAACATCGAGAGCGGTCTCTGCGGCGAGGCAAACCCAGAAATGTCTCCAGACGATGTGGAGAAGAGGGTTTTGACTGAGATACACAATTTTGAGCCGCAACTGGTAGGTGTTTCAGTCAAGACCTTCACAGCAGAAATATCAAAACACATCTTTGCCCTCATCCACAAGCATCAGCCCGAGGTCATGACCGCAGCAGGCGGGCCGCACATTACCTTGGACGGGCATTCTTTCCTTGAGCGAAACCAGATAGATTTCGGTATCCAGGGAGAGGGAGAGTATACCTTTCTGGCATTATGTGACGCTGTCGAGAGAAAAGAGAGTATAGAGAACATAGAGGGCATATTCTACAAAAATAACGGTCAACCATTTCACAATCCGAGGACAAATACAATAAGAGACCTGGATAGGCTTCCCCTGCCAAACTATGATAGTTTCACTTCTGTGACAAGCAACGGAGGCATCTTGCCGGAATATCCCATTCTGACAAGCAGGGGCTGTCCATATAAATGCTCTTATTGTTCAATGCCGAAAATCATGGGTGGTAAATGGCGTTCACACACACCCGCCCGAGTAATTGAAGAATTGAGTCAGGCCAAACAACGATACAAGAGCAAGTCGTTTACTGTTGTCGATGACAACTTTACTCTTAGCCTAAAGAGGGTAGATACCATTTGCGATTTGCTGGTTTCCAAGAAGGTCAACCTCCCGTGGAGTAGCCAGAACGGCATTCGGGCAGACCGTATTAATCCATCTCTTGCAGAGAAAATGAAACTTTCCGGCTGTACTTATGTATGGATAGGAGTCGAGACCGCTGATGAAAATGTTTTTAAAAAACTGCACAAAGGAGAAGAACTGCAAAAGATAGGCGAGGGGATCAATCACCTCAGGGCTGCTGGAATTCGGGTTGGTGGTTTCTTCATCGTAGGACTTCCTGGAAGCACGAGGGAAGCAGACCTCAAGTCGATCGTCTTCGTTAAGAACTTCAAGATCGATGGTTGGTGGTTTAACTTCGTGCCTTATCCTCACACCGAGGCTTGGAATTGGGTGCAGACTCATGGGCACATTCTCCGGCCCATCGACGGAGTCGTTCAGTATGGTGCCAACGATATCGAGCCCGTTTTCGAAACAGCAGAATATAGCAAACAAAGCCGTATAGATACCTATAATGAAATCCATGTGAAGCTGAAGTATTTTGATCGCTTAGCTGATCCTTCATTGAAACAACTGAAAAAATGGCCCCTAGTCTACAAGAAAGTGCGCCCTCATGGTTTACTGTCAGTATTCTTGCTGCTGACATTCATCGCCAAATATAATGTCAGACAATTTCTTAACAGATTCCGCTGACAACCCTCTTCTTGTCACCAGGTCAATTATTTTAACCCTATGCCGCGAGTTTATAGTAAATCTTATCAAACGGTAGTTCCCCAAGTCGCAGAAACTGACCTCTTATCGACTTGCAGCGGAACAAATAAATGGATTCCTCAATTTCTGAGAGGCAAGAATTCTTGGAAAATATTTTCAGGTGAGTGGTCCCTGAAAACACCCAATAAAATGGTCTGTAGAAATAGACCTCATGTGAGCACAGGCGAAAATCTTGCGATAATTGGTTCTAGAAGATGGAGAAAATTTACCTTGAACATAAAATTCAAGATACTCACCAAAAGTATCAAACCTCCCCAAGGTGGGGCCATTGTCTATTTCCTCTTCGCGAACCTGAGGAATTTCTATTCAGTTCATTGCTGTCTCTGCAAAAACAGAATTGAATTGATAAAGAGAGTGAAAGGTAATTGGCTCACCTTACAATCAGCAGTTACTAATTTTGAAACAGGCAGTAGCTACACAATTACTATAAACACCGACCAAGGCAATCACTCGTGTCACCTGAATGGACTGAATGTCATCATGGCAAGAGATACCGACATCTCAAAGGGGTGTCTCGGTATAGGCGCAAAATACTGCGACGTGCAATTCGACCAGGTATCCGTGACACTTCCATCCACTAAAGTGTAAGCAAATGCTTGAAAATTTGAGACACATATTTCGACTACCTCTTTACGCAGCCCAAGGGTTTCATTACAACCTTTCCGGTTTCCTGTTCACCCCAAAACCGAGGATGGTTCAGTTCCCTGTATGCGATCGGTGCAATGCCAGATGCATCATGTGTAGCCGTTGGCAGAAGGACCCCGATGTTGAAATCAGCCTAGAAAAGATACGGGAGGTATTTGCCAATCCATTATTTTCAAAAGTGGAGGATGTCAGCCTTCACGGTGGTGAACCAACCTTGCGTAAAGACCTGGCTCAGATTTGTCAAACGGTCCAGAAATATTGCCCAGAGCTTAAAAGGCTGTGGATCTCGACAAATGGCTTTGGCTCGAAACGAATCGAAAAGCGAATCCATGAAATCCTGAGTATTATTGATTTTACCAAGTTGCTGACCTTAGACATAAATATCTCCATAGACGGCCTCGAAGAAACTCACGACATGATAAGGGGGGTAAGAGGCGGTTTTAACCAGTGTGTAGAAACAATCCGCGTTTTGAGTGACCTGGCAAAAGATTATCCTATTACTCTCAGCATAGGAACCGTCATTCAGCCTTTAAATATCCAACAAGTCGGCGAACTCGAAAGCTTTGCTGAAAGCTTAGGGCTTCCCATAAATTTCCAGCCTCTTATGTTCGACAAATTCTTCAATATTTCCGACGATACCTGTCTGACCTTTAGCAAGGAGGATATGACCCGCTTCATTGAGATTATCGAGACCAAACTCACAAAGGGGCACACAACCACTACCTTCTACTGGCGTGATTTGCTTTCCATGATAGGAGGTGCCAAGAGAAAAAGTCCGTGCGCCTTTGACAGGTATGTTTTTTCCCTCTATCCAACCGGAGAAGTGCTGCCCTGTTCCAGAGAAGATTGGATTGTTTTCGGAAACGTTTTTGAACAATCACCAGATAATATCTGGTTTAGCGACAAAGCCAAAGAAATCAGGCGGAAGATGAGAAAAGAAGTTTGCCCTACCTGCTCTTTCTACTGCGGTGTTGAATTTGCCTTACAGAAAGAATTTTTTACCTTTTTGTTATTTTACCTCAGGAATAGGATTTTCGATTTTCACAAAAATGACAATAGATCGTCATGATAGGCTTGATGAGCACTGATATTTCGTTTTGGATATTGCCTTTCTCATACGACCTCAAAACAAAAGAAAATTGGTCCTGTTAATTCTTCTGTCCATTCTCGTATTGCTCCTAATATCCTACTCCTTGTTGGTTGAACCAAATCTGCTATATGTGCATGAAGTCTCTATACCTGACAAGGTTCTTTTCCGCCTGCTTCTTGACAAAAAAGTAGTACAGATCTCGGATCTACACATCACCTCGGTAGGTTACAGGGAACGGAAGTTAATCAAAATCCTGAATGAAATCAAACCCGATATCCTTTTTATCACCGGAGATCTCCTCACGAACGGAAACAATACCGGGGCTTGCTTGCAGGTGTTGAGCAGCATCAAGAAGCCTGCCTTTGGAATCTGGGCAGTTCTTGGCAACACTGACAGGGATGGCAACAACAAGTTGAAGACAAATATAGATAAATTCGTGGCTGATTTGGAGGGTACCGGCATTCGAGTCTTAGTGAACAATCGCGAGCGGCTTACTCTTAACCCCAACAGGAATGATCAGCATCTGCATATCGTTGGTGTGGAGGGTGAGTATTTGTCCACCGCAAAATTCAACTGGCTCCTGCAAGATTTACCAGACAAGGCGCCGGTCATTCTCCTCTCTCATTATCCAGATATTATTGAAGAACATGCAGATGCTCTTACGGTTAACCTCGAGGAAGAGATGAACATGGCAGTATCGGGCTGGGGATGGCAGGACAATGCTTACTACGACTACGACAGCGGATTCGTCAGATTTGAGAGGACCGGCAAGCACACTCTTCGGGTACAAAGACGCGAAGACGGCGTTTTCATAGAACAAATAGTCATGATCCCCTGCAACAATAAAGGCCAACCCCCAAGGTCCATCGCCGATGATTGTGGGCCAAAGGCGGTTACTCTAACTGAACTAAAGAAGCACCTTCCCCCAAATAGTGTCGTCATAGATTCTGAGGATGTTCTGGGCTCTCGCATCTACGGTAACTGGAAGAAGGTTGTGGACAGCACTGCATCCTCTCAAACGATCTTAGCAGACCTACCTGATTCCGGTGAAAAGATTGTACCTCCCCAGTTGAATCCTGAGCACTATTTTGAAGTGGATTTCTATGCGAGTAACGATATTGATTATCATGTCTGGGTGAGAATGAAAGCCCAAGACGATTCAATCTCAAGCGATTCGATATACATTCAATTCGATGACAGTATCAATGAAAAAGGTGAGCCGATATACAGGATTGGCGAACCTGCAATCCGCAAGAAGATGGAGCAGGTGCATCTAGTGCTCGCCGGTCACACTCATGGAGGGCAAGTAAGATTACCTTTAATAGGGGCGCTGGATATCGTACCGTATCACAAGATTAAATACGATCTGGGACTTTTCAATATTCGAGGAACGAAACTCTATGTAAATCGCGGAATCGGCACCACCGTTCTGCCACTCCGGTTTTTGTGTCCTCCTGAGATCACCCTGTTTAAATTTCGCCCGTCGTAGACATGGCTTGCAGATAAACCTACTCATAGATGGATATTTTTTCACCCTCACCCCAACCCTCTTTCATCGAGGGAGAGGGTGTTATTGGAATTTGTTTCAGGGCTAAGTGTCCATGATTGAGGCTACAAGAAATAGCAAATTGTCAGTTGTCGGACAACCTCTATAGAACTTTTTGATCTATGACTAATAGTTCGAACATTGCTAGAGAGTTCTTGCGTCTTCCAAGCTATTTTGTTGATGGCGTTTTGTATAAGCTGGGAAGTTTTCTCTTTACTCCCCGCCCCAGATTTCTCTGTTTTCCGGTCACTTTCCGCTGCAACTCAAGATGTCAGATGTGTAACATGTGGCAAAATCCAGACTCCACTGAAGAAATTGGTTTAAATAAAATTGAGGAAGTCCTCTCCAATAAAGTCTTCAGCGATATCGAGGATGTTGTACTGCATGGTGGCGAACCAACCTTAAGAAAAGATATCAGCGAAATTTTCAAGATTGTGGTCCGCTCTTGTCCCAAAGTGAAAAACATTACTTCCAGCAGCAACGGACTACTTCCTCAGGTATTGAAAAAAAGGGTTGATGAGATCCTCTCAGCAGTTGATAGCACAAGCGTCAATCTTTGCTTCACCGTGTCCATTGATGGCCTTAAAGAGTCCCATGAAAAAATCCGAGGTATTCCCGGAGGATTTGAGCGTGCTCTCGAGAGCCTGGAGATATTGAAAGACTTTAGACGAAAATACCCCTTTGACGTACAAATCATTACAGTAATTCAACCTCAGAACGTTAAAGACCTTCAGGCCATGCAGAGTTTGGCAGACGACCGCGAGGTCGAGATCGTTTTTCAGCCCATGATGATTGACACTTTCTATGACAATTCAGCAGAGGACACTCGCCTGCAATTTTCAGAAAGCCAATACCATCAATATCGAGAGTTCATTCAAGAAACATTTGCGCCGCAAAAAGATCCCAAGAGCCTGTATTGGCGAAATTATCTGGAAATGGTGGCCGGCGGCAAGAGAAAAATCCCATGTGCGTATGACCGCTACGTCTTATCACTCTACCCGACAGGAGAAGTCCTCCCCTGTGCTAAAGAGAACTGGATTCTGTTCGGAAATGTACACCAAGATGCTGTGGACGACATCTGGTTCAGCCGGAAATCGAAACGAATTAGAAAAAGGATGAGAAAGGAAGTTTGTCCGACCTGCACCTTTTATTGCGGTGCTGAATATTCTTTGAAAAAAGAGTTTTTTACCTACTTCTTCTATTACGTGAAAGCCAATGTATCCTCTGTCTTCAACCGTGACAATTCATAACTCTAATCAGTATCTTTAATCAAAAGAATGTATATGGGAAATAAAAAGCATCTCTTTTACCTTGTATTGATTATTCTCTTTGCGGGCCTTATCAGAATTCCCTCTTTGACCCAACCTCTGGGACCCGACCAGGGCGTTGTCTCCGTTATCGCCGAGGGTATTTTAAAGGGTGAACTCCCCTATCGAGACTACTGGGAGATGGGTTCCCCGGCAATTTTCTTTACCTACGCCATCATGTTCAAGATATTTGGGACATCAATGAAGGCTATCCCCATTACTGACATCCTGGTGTCCATGCTGTCTACCTTCCTAGTTTTCCTGCTGAGTGCTCACATCTGGGACAGAAAGGTCGCCTACGTGAGTGCTCTGCTCTATGCGTTTTTTTCCAATGGAGTTCGTTTGGGTATGCACGCCGGAGGTGACATTGCCTTTGGAACATTTTGGTACATTGCCCAGCGAGAGACTTTTATGACTCCCCTGATACTTGCGAGTATATATCTGCTGATACATGCATGGCCCAAGCGAACTCCATTTTTCTTCCTGTCGCTTTCCGGTCTACTTGCTGGACTGGCCTTCGTTTATAAATTTCCATCTCTAATCATTTTTCTTGTCATCATCCTTTACCTTGATTCCTATTCTTTAATAATAGACAAGCAAAGTCATACTTTTAAAAACATATTAGTCAAAAATTTTGCTTTCGCTTTAGCTTTCCTAATTGCTCCCGCAGGATTTGCAGCGTTTTTCGCTTTAAAGGGAGTTACAAATGAGATGATAGACGCCGTCTTCAAGTACATAATTTCAGTCTATGGCGAACTTGGTCTGAATCACCTGGGTATCATGAAAATGGGGTTGATACACACTCTCTTCATAGCCCAAGAGAACTTCATTCTTTGGATCTTCTTCATCACCTCTTCCGTCTTCATTCTTACCAGCGAGCGCAATAGGGAAAATGTAGCTGTTGTTTTGTGGTCCGTGGCTTCTCTCCTGTACGTCATAGCCCACAGAGAGTTTTTCGGCTATCACTACCTGCTGGTGCTTCCTCCCCTCTCCATGTTAACCGGCTACGGTCTGGTGAGAGCATTGGGTCAGCATACGAGCTGGCGACAATTAGTTACGGCTGAGTCGGGCAAGGTTTTTATCATTGTGGCTTTAGTTGCAAATCTCGCCTTCTTTGCAACGCTCAATTATATGCATTATACGAAGTTTTTTTATTATGTCACCGGGACAATATCACAAGAGAAATATTACGCCTTTTTTGATGCTTATCCAGAACATGATTTTTCATTTCCCGCAAATTACAGTATCGCCCAATACATTATTGAGAATACCAACAAAAATGACATGGTTTATACCATCGGTGGTATCGAAGGAGTGCTTCACTTCTTGACCAAGAGAAAATCACCCTCGAGGTTTGTTTTTTCGTGGATCCTTTTTTCCGGCAGGCACAGCCAGGTAACACAGGCAAGGAAATTCAGGCAAGAAGTACTAGAAGATCTCAAACTAAAAAAGCCCAAATATATAATTACCGTACGGGACCTGGAAACCTTCAAGCAATTCTCAGATATCTATTCATTCGTTCACCGATATTACTCACTGGAGAAAGTCTTTGCCGACGATCGCTTCCTCTATGCGTATGGAGCTACAACACCTGAGGAAATCTGACGTAATCCTTTTCTTGCTGCTGCTGTCTCTGACCATTCTCGTCAGATTACCAACACTGCTCGAGCCCTGGGGCGCAGATCAGGCAGGGTTTGGCTTTGTGGCAAAAGGCATCCTGGAAGGAAAGGTCCCCTATCGAGATTTCTACTCCCTCACCGGCTACGGTGTATTTTTCACTTTTGCCCTCTTTTTCAAACTCTTCGGTATGAAAATGATGTCTATACACCTGGGTCACCTGCTGGTGTCATTGCTAACGGTTATTCTCGTCTTTCTACTAACGCATCGTCTCTTTGGGAGGAATGTCGCCTTTACCGCTGCTTTCATATACACCATTTTCTCCAATGGCCTGGCTTTTAGCGGATTCGGCTATGAAAACAAAAGCGCTTGGGGCACCTACTGGTACCTAGCCCAACGCGAGGTTTTCATGGCGCTTCTCATCACCGGGGCTGTCCTGCTCACTACTATCAAAGGATCTAAGGGGCGAAAACTACTTTCTTTTATGTGCGGCCTGCTAATAGGGTTGGCTGCTTTCTATAAGGTGACGGCCACTTTGATGCTTTTTCTGTTTATGGGTTACATCTTCTTTGACGAGTTTTCTGTAAGTCGTCGCCTCCTTTCGCTCAAGCTTCTCGGGTCGCTCTTTTCTCTGCTTCTCGGTTTCATTTTGATCAACCTACCATTCCTCTACTATTTCTGGACCCATGATGCCTTAAAAGATGTGTACCAGGCATTATTCCTTCACGTTTCACTCTACGCCAGGATTTCAAGAGGATTGCGAATAGAAACACTTTTCTCCGGCCACTACTCAATTCTCAGTGAAAACCTGGTCTTGTGGCTGTTCTCAGTTATATCCTGCCTCTACATCGTGTTCCAGGACCGAACCAGAAATAATCTGCTCATAGTGTTTTGGACACTGCTGACCCTTGCGATGGTGTGGGGGCAAGGAAAATTCTTTGGTTATCACTTCATTTTACTTATTCCGCCCTTCTCCATACTGACGGCTTATGGTTTGCATAAATTCCTCTTAACCGGGGGTGGTTTCAAATCGTTCTTGCGCCATAATTTGTGCGATATCAAAAAGATATTCATGCTGGCGACCATAATTCTGAGTATCGGCGCGTTCTGCATTTCCAACTACGATTACTACAAGCGGCATATCCAATTGCTCACTCGGAAACTTTCAAAAAGTCAATATTATGAGGTTTTTACCGAGTTTCCTACCCATCCCTATTCCTTCCGGGCAGATTACCAGATCGTCCAATATCTACGGGAGCATCGAAAAACCGGTGACAAATTAGAAGTGATATTCTCGGCAGGTGACACCATAATCCATTTCCTTTCCGGCATGGAAGCTGTTAGCAGATTCATCCAGAGCTGGTACCTTTTTCCGTCTGATGAAGTTCTTTCCAAAAATAAAATCACCATCGTCTTAAGAGATGAATTCATCAATCAGATCATCCAGGTCCAGCCGCAATACATTCTCTGTGTTCACATACCTCTGGAAGAGCTCACTCGATTGCCGAGCTTGAAGGACGATACCAACGTCAGAAAATTGGATACCTTCGTCCATACCAATTATGAGCTCAAGACTTTCCCTGATAATCGATTCCTATTTGTAAAGAAAACATGATCCCTGTTGAGCTAAACCTGACTCTGTCACCTCCATTGACGAAGACTCAAAGCCCATGGGAATCTCCCATTGGTATGGAATAAGACTAATATGCTTTCGTGCTCTATAGGAATCATGGCTTACAATGAGGAATCCAATATTGCTGCCCTCTTGGAAGCATTGCTGAGGCAACGGACTTTACTCTGCTCGATAGATGAAATCATCGTTGTTGCCAGCGGTTGCACCGACCGAACCGAGGAAATTGTAGAATTCTTTGCAGAGCGTAATCCCCTCATAGAATTGATAGTCCAAGAAAGGCGCGAAGGAAAGGCATCTGCTATCAACCTTTTCCTGTCGCGGGCCAGAGGTGACATCGCCGTAATTGAGAGTGCTGATACTATCCCCCACGAGGACACCATAGAAAATTTGGTAAGTCCGTTCGGGAATCCAAAAGTTGGGATGACCGGTGCTCGCCCCATTCCCATAAACTCCCCGACGAGTTTTATGGGCTATACCTCCCATCTATTCTGGAGACTACACCATGAAGTAGCCTTGAAGCAGCCTAAGTTGGGAGAACTTATCGCACTGAGAAACATTGTCAATGAAATCCCGGCAGATACAGCGGTTGATGAGGCAAGCATCGAAGCAATCATAACAGATGCAGGTTACCGCATCCATTATGCGGAAGACGCGATAGTCAACAACAAAGGCCCAGAGACCATTTCCGACTTCCTGAAACAAAGACGACGAATCATGGTAGGTCACAAACATCTCCAGGATACAAGAGGCTACGTGGTTTCGACAATGAAAATCACCAACCTCTTATACCTCTTCCGTCGCATTTTCAACTCCAGTCCCATAAGCTTTAAAACCATATTTTGGACATGTGGTTCGGTGCTCCTGGAATTTACCGGGAGGCTTTTGGGTGATTACGACTATTACATTAAAAAGAAAAACCCCTTCGCCTGGGACATTGCGGAATCAACCAAAAATCTAGAAAATGATACGACTTATTCCTAAGATACCAGCGTATCAGATGTTCCGGCATTTTGGATTTCCCAAGATGCTCCCCCTCAATGTAACAGTCAGCTTGACGTACAGATGTAATTCGCGCTGCAAAACCTGTAACGTGTATGAGAAAGAGGTTTCTGAATTCAGCCTCGAGGAATTTGACAAGACATTCAAGTCATTAGGGCCAGCGCCTTACTGGATTACCATGAGTGGTGGCGAGCCTTTTCTCAGAAAAGATATCGTGGATATCTGCAAAAGTGCCTACGAAAAATGTAAACCCAAGATCATGAATATCCCAACCAACGGCATCCTGACTGAGGTAATTTACGAACGAGTTAAACAGATTGCGATGAACTCACCAGAAACTCATCTCATTATCAATGTCTCCATCGATCACCTCGGGAAGAAGCACGATGAAATCAGAAACGTAAAAAACAACTTCCTTCGGGCAATAGAGACCTTAGAAAAACTGAAAGCACTCAAATACTCCAACTTAACCATTGGAGTTCACACCGTAATTTCAAAATACAATGTCAAAGATTTTCCGAAAATTTACGAGGAATTAAGCGGTTTCAAACCCGACTCCTATGTAACTGAAATCGCAGAGGAACGCGTTGAATTGGGAACAGTGGGCGAGCAAATATCTCCAGCCTGGAAAGACTATGCTACAGCCGTTGATTTCCTCTCCCAAAGGATTAAGGAACAGCATTACAATGGAATCTCCAGAGTCACGCAGGCCTTTCGTCTTGAATATTACGATTTAGTCAAAAGAACTCTAAATGAGAAAAGACAGGTAATTCCCTGCTATGCAGGCTTCCTCTCTGCTCAAGTAGCACCCGACGGTGAGGTCTGGGCCTGCTGTATAAAAGCCAAGCCCATGGGGAGCCTCAGGGAAGTGAATTATGACTTCAAGAGGGTCTGGTCTTCTCCGAAGGCGGACAAGGTAAGGGAAGCCATCAGAAGGAAGAGCTGTTTTTGTCCCTTGGCGAATGCCAGCTACACCAACATGCTCGCTTCTTACCGCACGCTGGCTGCTGTACTCAAAAATGTTGCTCCGTGGAAATTACCAAAATTCATAAAGTAATCATCACCATATCATTAATAGTCTTTCTCCTGCTTTCATTCTATATGGTCTTCGGTAAAATAAGATTGGAAAGAATAAGATTAAATATTGAGAAATTTGAACAATTTAGCAATTCCCTAAAATTAGTCTTCCTGTCCGATTTACATATCTCAAAAATTGGTCATCGTGAAAAGAAAATGGTAAGTATGATAAATGAGGAAGGTCCTGATGTTATTCTCATTGCAGGCGACCTCGTGCCAAACTATCAAAATAGTTTCTCAGCATGTGTCCAGACGTTGAGCAGCCTAAAAGCAAAATATGGGCTGATTACTGTACTGGGCAATTCTGATCATACGATTCAACCTACCCAAAGGTTCCAGGAATTCGTTGACGCTCTTCGAGCCATTAATGTCACAGTTCTCATCAATCAAAATGTCACCCTGAATCTCAATGGCAAAGAACTCCATCTGGTTGGAGTCGACGACCCCTTTTTTTTGTTTGACAGGTTTGACAAAGCCATCAAAGACGTGCCCACGGGAGCACCTACGATACTGCTGGCTCATTCTCCTGACATTCTACTCGCACGTTCAGATGTCCTGATAATAAACCTGTTGGATTCACCCGACAAGAGTGACCACCACAAAGATTGGGGATGGCAAGATGCTACATACTACGGCCCTGAGGACGGTAATGTTTACTTCCAAAGTAATGGTTCGCACACGATTCGCGTTCAGAGTCGTCAGGAAGGTGTATCACTGGACACAATCCTTCTCAATCCGTATGAGGACATCGATGCTGGGCTGAAAGCCGGCAGTACTGACGAAATCTATCGTCTTCTCACCACGCCGGAGCTTCTGGTGAAATATCCTGATTTGGTTGTAATATCGGCCGGTGACGTGCCCAGTAATCGACTTTATGGGAAATGGAAAAGAAAGTCAGACAGCTCAACCTTATTCAAGTTCCGCTTGGACGATTTACCTGCCAAGAATTGGCACTATCAGCCCAGAATAAATCCTACGAATTATTTCGAGACTGACTTCATCGCCAAGAAGGCAATCAAGTATCGTGTGTGGATGCGGATGAGAGCAGACAAAGGAAATCCATTGCGTGATTCAGTATATGTGCAATTCAATGATTCGACAGATGCTCACGGGAGAGAGAGATATCGGATCGGTAAACCTGCTTATTCTGGAGAACGAATGGACGACGTAGATCTAATTCTGGCCGGCCACACTCATGGTGGACAGATGCGCATACCCCTCTATGGACCTATTGTGACCATGACCTCGATTGAGAAGAAATATTCATCAGGATTGCATCAATTTGGCAAATCAATGATTTATGTTTCCCGGGGTATTGGAACCAGCGGTATACCAATACGTCTATTCTGTCCTCCAGAAATAACGGTCTTTACTTTTCAGTAGACACAAAGCAGAGTTAACCGGCTGTCCGAGAACCTTATAATCCCCTCCCCCTTGATGGGGTAGGGTTAGGGTGGGGGTGAAAAAATAACGTATTTTCAGCTATTTCATATTCCCCCTCCCCTCTATCCCCTCCCACCAAGGGAGGGGAACGGAGTTGTCGGACAAACTTTTAATGGAGTTTACCATGGCTGTCTATTTTGACGAAGTTAGAACATATGATCCATCCCAGATTCAAGCTTCCATCTTGCGAGCCTTTCATGAGCTCAATATCGATCTGCATGGAAAAAAAAGTGCTTTTATAAAAATGAATATCGTGCGTCCTGCCACGCCTGATTCCTGTATCATTACACATCCTATGGTGGTGGAAGGGCTGATAAATGTCCTAAGGGAATATGGGTTGACCAAGATCATCGTCGGCGATGGTCCGGCAGCAGGAGTAGACACCAACACGGCCTTTAAAAAATCAGGATATCTGGATCTGGCCAAAAAGATGGGAGTTCAATTATTAGATATCAACCAGGCTGAACTTGTTAAAAAAAGATGGGATTACGGCAGCTTAGAATTGCCACGAGATTTGTTTGAAAACGATCTATATATTAACGTCCCAAAGATGAAAACTCACTTCCACGCCGGGGTGACGTTGTCAATAAAGAATCAGCAGGGACTACTTACCAAGCAAGCCAAGAAAGACAACCACTGTCAGTATGACCTTCACCACAGTTTGATGGCCATCGCCAAGGTCGTCCAACCTGATCTTGTCATTGTTGACGCTATCGATGCCATGGAAGGGGAAGGCCCAACCAAAGGGAAAAGAAAGCACGCCGGTGTGATGGTCTTCGGAGACAACATGCTCGAAACTGATATAGCTTGTTGTTATTTCATGGGGGTGATTCCATCTCAAATCAAACACCTCAGCCATGCAGTTGATGAGCGCTTGGGTAACCCCGAACCTGAAATCAAAGGTGAAGCGTTCTCCTCGCACCGAAGCACCTTTGAGATGCCCAGCCCAAAGCCCAAACAAGTACTAAACTTCTACTCATGGAAAAACTATCGGGCCTGTGCGGAGGATGAGCACAGTTTTGACAAGGCTATTCATCTCGCCCTGACCAATCCCAAGTATTGGTTCACCTTCTTTCCCAAGTTTCTCTATTTCGTGGTTTTTAAGAGATTCGATCTCTTAAGAGGAAAAAAGGCGAAGATCCCTGACAATGCAGGGCGTATCCTTTGCATTGGAAACTGTTGCGCTGAATTGGCGAAGCAGAATGATCTCGCTTTTGTCCCTGGCTGCCCTCCAAAGCCGGATGACATCGTAAGAACAATACAAGGTATGAACTTTCGAGATAAAAAGGTTAACAAGCGCCAATAGCATTTAACCAATGTAACCTTAGACAGATAAAAAGAGTATGTCATGAAAAGTGATTCAGATACTTTGGTTTCAATCACTAAAGTAGAAAAAAATATAGAAAGTGCAGTCAAGAACGCCATCAACCAAGTCGGCGGAATGAATTCTGTGGTGCGTGCAGGCGACAAGATCTACTTAAAACCCAATTTCGTTGCCCCCAGGCACTCCTCTACGGGAACAACGACGAATCTTGAAGTTATCCGAATTGTCGCAGAAGAGATACGCCGTTGTGGAGGCACACCTATTCTTTATGAAACTCCTGCTATTGAATTTGATCAAAAAACAGTTTACGACTTTCTCGGTGTCTACGAATTTGCCAAACGGAACAACATCGAATTGGTTGACTCCACGTCAAATCTGATAAGTGTACCGGTACCGAACGGCATTGTATTCAAAAAAGTCACAATACCGCAAATTCTTCGTCATGCTAAGATTATCAATCTACCGAAGCTTAAAACACACGTTAACACTAAAATGACATGTGGCTTGAAAAACCTTATTGGCTTTTTACCTGATTCCGAGAAAAGGCGCATGCATATTAGGGGGGTCGATGCCACCGTGGCCGATCTGTCCAAGGTTTTCAGACCGATCTTGACTGTAGTCGACGCAATTGCCTGCCAGCAAGGAGATGGTCCAGCCTACGGAGACAAAATAGATGTGGGACTGATCGTGGCTGGAAAAAAAATGGTGGCCGTTGACAAAATATGCAGTCAAATAATCGGCTTACCTTGGGACGAGGTAAAGTACCTCCGGCTACTTGACGGTCAAGTGTCCCAGTCTAAAATTGGACTTGCCGGCACGCCCATTGAAGAGATAACACTTCCTTTTAATATCCCTGTAAAAAGCTCATTTTATCAGTTTAGTACAAGAATGATTCATGCCCTTGACATTATATTCTCGAAGATGTTTTCGCAACATTTAAATGAATTTTTATACAGTACCGGATATTTTGGGACCAATCCCAAGATTCTCAGAGACAGTTGTGATAGATGTGGTCACTGCCTTGAAGTCTGCCCCGTAGAAGACGCAATAGATTTAGACACATATAGAGTTGATTACAAGAACTGTATCCGCTGTTTGGATTGCTACTTCGCATGTGATAAAAATGCCATAGCTGTTAAGGGCTTATCTCGACCAGATACTCACTGAGAAGTCCCCAATATATTCCTGCCCTGTCATAATCGACACATTTTTTCTTCATTAAGACACGTTTTTAAAAGGAGATCATCCAAATGGAAAAAACAATCTCCGCTTTCTTTCCCGCGTTAAATGAAGAAGATTCCATAGTAAAACTCACTGAAGATCTTCTTGCCGTTCTGGATTCAAACTTCGAGAACCGTGAGGTCATAATCGTCAACGACGGCAGCACGGATAAGACCGGAGAGATCGCTGATGATCTTTGCTCTCTCCATAATGGCTGTGTCAAAGTGATTCACCACCAGCAGAGCCAGGGGTATGGTAATGCCCTAAAAGCAGGTTTCACCGCGGCCCAATATGACCTCGTATTCTTTACCGATGGCGATCATCAATTTGATATGAACGATTTATATACTGCCTTGTCACTCATTGACGGTAATGACATTGTCGTCGGCTATAGAAAAGATCGTAAGGATCCTAAACATCGCCTTTTCCTGTCCAAGGGCTATAATCTGTTAGTGCGCTTATTATTTGGCCTAAAATTAAAGGATATCGATTGCTCTTTCAAACTTTTCAAACGACAAGCTCTGGAAAAGATGACGATAAAATCCGACGGGTATTTCATTGATACGGAAATCATGGTGAAAGCAAAAAAACAGGGATTAAAAATAAGAGAATTTGGAGTAACACATCTACCAAGGACACACGGTGTTTCCAAGGTCAAAATGAAACATATCTTTGTGACTCTACACGAGATCGGTAAGCTCTGGAATAAAGTTTAATAAAACTTTAAGCCTTTTTGCAATAGTGATGAAAATTCTGTTAATAAATCCGGGAATCACCAAAGCTGAAGTCTACGCTAAATACTCAGCCGGTGCGCCTTCCTTACCACCGTTAGGCCTCTGTTACTTGGCCGCAGTATTGTTGGAAAAGGGCTACCAGGTAAAGATTTTGGATTGCGCAGTTGAACAGACCTCGATTTCTCAATTGAAAAAGAAAGTGCTTGATTTCGCACCCAATATTGTCGGCGTCACTTCTACGACTGTTTCTTACTCTGCGGCAAAAATAGTCCTCCAAGTTCTGAAAGAACTGCACCCACAAATTATAACCGTCCTGGGCGGAGCGCACATTAGTGCTCTTCCTTTCCAGACTATGAAAGAGTGCAAGGAAGTGGATGTTGGCGTATTTGGCGAAGGAGAACAAACCCTTGTCGATGTTGTAAAGCGTATCGAGAACAATCAATCCATGGCCAACACAGACGGGGTGCTATACAGATCCAATGGGGAGATAGTGCAGAACAAACCACGAGAACCTGTAAAATCCTTAGACAGCCTCCCCTTACCTGCTCGACATCTGCTGAGCGATTTACGTTTGTATTCACACACTCCTTTTAGAGGGGCAAGGTTCACCACAACCATGATCACCAGTCGTGGATGTCCCTTTAACTGCTCATATTGTGATCAATCTGTTTTCGGAAGACGCTGGAATTATCATAGTGCTGAATATGTTGTAGAAGAAATGCTTTTATTAAAAAAGAAGTATGATATCGACTTTATTTCATTTGAGGATGACAATTTCCTTTTATCCAAGCCACGAACAATAGAAATCTGCCAGAAAATTATAAGTAAGTCACTGGATATGTCCTGGTCTTGTTTGGGTAGAGCCAATGAGGTAGACGACGAGCTGTTGAAGCTGCTGAAACATGCTGGATGCAGAACAATATATATAGGCATTGAGAGTGGGTCCCCCCGAATTTTGGAACTTATAAACAAAAAAATAAGCATGGATCAGATCAGGAAAGCAGTAGAGTTGATAAAGAAACATGGCATCAACGTAACTGGATCCTTTATTTTAGGCCTGCCGACCGAAACCAAGAAGGATATTGAAAAAACCATTGATTTCGCTTTGTCTTTACCCCTTGACGGTATCTCCTTTTTCACCTTTACTCCCTACCCCAACACCCCACTGAGGGACCTGGCTTTTCAACACGGCCAGGTGAGCGAAGAGTGGAAAAATTATTCGGGCCACCCTACCTCATTGCCTTTCATTCC
>Ga0209536_100005876_pt1 | contig 18932 bp, 13 predicted proteins | sample DeeMarSeWOR28_12_FD_187461 | JGI IMG/M metagenome (GOLD analysis project Ga0209536, IMG submission 187461) | Marine sediment microbial communities from White Oak River estuary, North Carolina - WOR-2-8_12 (SPAdes) (version 2) | ecosystem: Environmental > Aquatic > Marine > Intertidal zone >... | reverse complement strand
AGGATTTCGTTTAAGGCTCAACCGGCTTCCGTTTATCTGCCGGGGGCTTGACCCGGAAAAAGATGCTGTATAGGGCCGGCACATAGTTTAGCGTAAACATACTGCCGATGCCCAGGCCGAAAAACATGATGCAGGCCATGCCGTAAAAGAGCGGATCATGGTTGACAATCAGCGGCAGGAATCCGAGCATGGTTGTTGAAACCGAAAGCAGGATCGGTCTGAATCGGCTGACGGCCGAATTGATCACCGCATCATAGGGTGTTTGCCCTTCGCGCCGGTTCTCCTCGATTTTATCGATCATGACGATACCGTTGTTCACAATCGATCCGGCCAGGGCCAAAAGTCCCAGAATGACCATAAAACCAAAGTCGGCCTGCATCACCAGCAGGCCGACCACGGCACCGACAATGACCAGCGGCATAGTCAGAATAATGATGGCGGCCCGCCGGATGGAGTTAAACTGCCATACCAGCAAAAACACGATGCCGCCAAAGCAGGGCAGCATCCACTTGGCCAGGTTCTTCTGGGCCCGGGCGGAGTCCTCCAGCTCGCCCCCTAATTCCCAAAAGTGGTGTTTCGGAAATTCCATAGCGTCGAGGGTCGGCGTGAGGGCCGCGAAGATTTCGGAAGCCTTCAGCACCTGGTTCTTGGCGCTGACGGTGATGGTGCGCTCCTGATTGTAGCGCATGATTCGGTTCAGCGCACCGACGGTATACACATCGGCAACCTGGCTGAGCGGAACGGTGCCGCCGGATGACGTACGAATGCCGATCGTGGCCAGGTTTTCAGGGGATTCCCTTTCAGTTTTGTCGCCGCGTCCGACGATGGGGATCTGAACATTGCCCTGATGGTAATCGGTGGCCGTGGCACCATCAATAAAAAAATCCAGGGCATTGGCCACATTCTCCGATGTCACCCCGGCGCGGCGGGCGCGGGCCTGATCGACATCCGCCTTGGCCATCATCACCCGGTTGTTCCAATCCTGCTTGATATCGATGCTGCCGGGGATCTTGCGCAGCGCGGCCATCAACTGCTCGGCCTGCGCCTGCAGCACCTCGATGCCGGGACCGCTGAGCCGGATTTGAAACAGGCCGGTCTCACTGCCGCCCAGCCACATGGATTTCACCCGACCGCGCACATTGGGGAAATTATCCGTAATATATTGGCTCGTGCGTGTAACCAGTTCGGGCACCTCTTTACTGGTCTCGGTGTTGACGATTAAAAATCCAACAAACGGATCCGGGTCCACCGGCGCCAGTGAGAGGAAAAACCGCGGCCCGCCGTTTCCCACATAGGCGATGGTTCCGGTGATTTCCGGGTTCTGCTCCTTATCCTGCAGCCAGGTGCTGAGCTTTCGCACGGTCCTATCGGTCTCCTCGATGTACGTTCCGGCGGGAAGATCGAGGTAAATCAAATACTGGTTGCGGTCCCCGCTCGGGAAAAAGGCCTGGGGTACAAACGACAGCGCATACAGGGCCACAACAAATATGCCGGCCGTTACAGCCAGCACCAGAAACCGAAAGCGCAGGGAGAGTTTGAGGATCCCGCGATAGACCCGATAGAATTTTCCCTGGTACGGATCGTGCCCCTGTTGTTTATCCGCACCGGCGGCCGGTTTTGTTTTCAAAAACCAGTAGCACATGCTGGTGGAAGAAAACATGGAGAAAAACCACGACCCCATCAGCAACGTAATCATTACCGAACCCAGCGAGGAGGTGTAATCACCTGTTGAACCAATTTGAAGCAAAATCGGCCCGAAGGCGAAAACCGTTGTGAGCGTGCTGGTGAGCAAAGGAAGCGCAAGCGAACGGCCGGTTTTTAAAACAGCTTCCTTGCGTTCCATTCCCGTTTCCAGATTGACTTTAATGTCATCGGATACCACAATGGCGTTGTCCACGAACATGCCCAGGGCAATAATCATGGTGGCCAGCGACATCCGTTCCATATCAATGCCCAGCGCGTACATCGTCAAAATACCGAAAAGCATTACCAGGGGGATAAATGAGCCCACAATCAAGCCGGTCCGAAACCCCAGCAGCAGCATGACCACCACCAGGACGATAACCACAGCTTCGATCACATTGACCACCATGCCGCTGACGGCTTTTTGAATGAGTTCGGGCTGGTAAGTGGCAAATTCGAGCCGGTAGCCCCACGGAAGGGCGTTCTCCATCTCTTTGACTTTTTGCTGCAAGCGCTCGCCGAACTCAACCGCATCGACCCCTCTGAGGATAAAAATACTTAAAACAATGGCCTGATGGCCGTTGTAGTAAGCCGGGTTTTGGATCGGCTCCACGTAGGCTTTTCGGATGGTGGCAATGTCACGCAGCGGAATCGAAGCCTGGGTGCCGGAAATCGGGATGAGAACCTCTCCGATCTCCTCGATGGAGGTGAACCGGCCCTGGGTTTCCACGATGATTTCGACATCATTGATGTTTATCCTGCCGGCGGGCAGAACAATGTTCTGCTCCCGCAAACTTTTGCCGATATCGGCGGTATCGATGCCCAGCTGCGCAATCCGGGCGCTGGACACATCCAGATAAATGCGCTCATCCTGCACCCCGGTCAGATCGACCTTCTGGATGCCCTTCATCATGTTGAGGCGCTCTCTGATCTGGCGGGCGGTTTCGTGCATTTCCGCCATGCTGAACCCATCGCTCCAGAGCGCGATGGTGGCCACTGACGTATCGCCGAACGTATCGTCGACCATCGGTCCGATGGTGCCTTCCGGAAGCTCGGGTTTGACATCGTTCATCCGGTTGCGCAGCAGCTTCCATGTCGCCGGGAGGTTTTCTGATGGTACTTCGTCTTTGATGGTCACGTGAATCAGGCATTCGCCGACTTTGGAGGTGGAATCCTTAATCTTATCGATCTCGCCCATGCTCCGGATTTTCTCTTCGATCGGCCGCGTAATCAGGCGTTCGACTTGCTCCACCGGCATGCCGGGATATTTTGCGTACACCAGCGCTTCGCGAATCGTGATTAAAGGGTCTTCCAGTTTCGGAAGAGCGGTAAACGCATAGACACCTCCGACAATTACCAGCAGCAGGGTCATGACGACGGTTCGCGAATTGTTCAGAGCAAATGCGGTGATCCCTTTCATTTTCCCTTCCCTTCCAACAGTTTGACCTCCATCCCGTCGGCTAAAAAACTCACCCCGGCCACGGCAATTATGTCCCCGGCCGCCAGACCCTCGCCCACGATTACTTTTTTATTATCTGTTCCATGGGAGCGCACCGGCGTTTTTTTGACCGTCGATGTCTGGGGGTCATACACAAATGCATATCCCCGGTCCGGCTCCGGGGAAGGCAGGACCGCCTGGATCGGAACCAGGTAACCGGGCTTGCGGTTTTCATTTTTTATGGTAAGACTTGCTTCGGCGGTCATGCCGGGTTTGACTTTTTCATTGGGATCGATCAGCACCACTTTAACCGGAAAAGCGTTTGCCTTAACGGCGGCGCCACCGATGAAGGATATCCGTCCTTTTGTGGACTCACCCGGCAGGGTGGGAAAAGTGATGGTCGCCGGGTCATCGATGTGTATGTGTTCGACGGTGGTCTCGGGTATGGCCAGCTCCACCTCCATTTCTCCTGTGGCATTGATTTCGAGAATTTTTTGACCGGCCAGCACCTCCTCGTTGGGCTGCACGGATCGCCAGGCGATGACGCCGTCGTAAGGAGAGGGCAATTTTGTTTTACGCAAATTGCGCCTGGCTAGATCCAGTTTTGCAACCTGAAAATTAACCGCGCTCAGGGCCGCCTTGTACTGGTATTCGGTGACTTCCACATACCTTTCTGCCCCGGCACCTTGCTCGAAAATCCGCTTCTGGCGCTCGTACTCTGCCTTTGTTTTGGTAACATTGTCCCTGGCCTTGACAAGCTCGGCCTCAGTCGCATCGACCTCCAGTTGATAGGGCTCGGGATCAAGAACTGCGAGCACCTGCCCTTTTTTCACGCGATCTCCAATGTCAACCGCCACAGACTCCACCTGCCCGCCGACTTGAAAACTGAGCCCGGAGGAATCGACCGCAGCGACTTGTCCGGAAAATTTGAATATCTTGTCGGCAGGCTGCTCACTGACGGTGATCGTCTTGATGGACCGGACCACTTCAATAATTTCTGTTTTTTCTTTACAGGCCGTCAGGGCAACCAATATGCATAGCAGCCAGACCATGCGCTTGAACGTCTGTTTTGACATACTCAACCTCCTGGAAAAAAATAAATGAGTCATTTTTATTCTTGTAATGAAAACTATTCGTATTTGATTTAGCTGTTAAATTCAAGCAAAAGGTTTTGAATACCATCGAAGTCAAAATCTTCCGCTAATCGGACGATTTTGTTACAGAGAGGTGCCACGGCATCCGATTCGGATATCAACTCTTCGGCAATGGATTTAATTTGCATCATATCTCCCATTTCGGCAGCCGCATTGATGCGATCGGCCATCTTCTGAGCCAGTTCGGAGGGTACAGATGACATCTCTTCTGCGGTGCTCTCGATGGTTTTCTTTTCAGCGATGGGACCGATGATTTGAACCGCTTCCAGTGCCTGCTCGAGCGTACTTTCCAGGTCTGTTAATTTCCGCTTCAGTTCCTTATCAGAGGCAGTTTCGGCAGTCTGTCCTTTAACCAGTGCTTCCATTGCCACGGTCGCCGCCTGAAGGTCTGTGGCTTCCAGATTTCCGGCCAGCCCTTTCAGGTTGTGCACCAGGCTGTGGGCCTGATTAAAATCCCCGGCCGCCAGTGCCTCCCGGATTTCGCCGGCAACTCCGCCATAGTTGGCCCCAAAATCAAGCAGCAGCTTGCGGTAAAGCCGTTTGTTGCCCATCAGGCGCTCAAGACCGGCTGCCAGATTGAAACCCGGTAATGATTCGGGCAGATTCTCTTCCACCGGCACCGTTTCATCAGGCTGCGCAGGTGCATCACGTACCGGCGATTTTTTAACGACGGTCCGCTCTGCAACCGGCTTGATCCACTTCTGCAGGGTGGCAAACAACTGGTCGGGGTCGATGGGCTTGGTGACATGGTCGCTCATGCCGGCCGCTATACTTTTATCGGCATCACCGGCCATTGCATGCGCGGTCATGGCGATAATGGGTAGTTCTGAGGACTGAGGACTGAGTGCTGAGCCTTCTTTTCTGTCTTCTGCCCGCTTCCCCATTCCGCCTTCCGCATTCCGAATTCCAATTTCCCACTCGCGTATTTTGCGAGTGGCGGTGTACCCATCCATCACCGGCATCTGGACATCCATGAGCACAGCATCGTATTCATTTTTCTGGATGGCATCGATGGCTTCCTGACCATTGGTGGCAAGGGTGACATTCAGACCGGCGCCCTCAAGAATTTCTCGGGCCACCTGCTGGTTGATTTCATTATCTTCGACTAGCAGCACATGTGCGCCGCGAATATGTTTCAACGCTTCGGCTTCTTGTTCTTGTCTCTGCGCAACCCTTGAGGTTTCGGTCACCGCTTCGCCAAACGCTTGCATGATGGTGTCAAAAAGCATCGAAGGGTTGACCGGTTTAAGTAGAAAGCCTTCAAGTCCCACCTCCTCTGCCTGCTGCATGACCTCTTCGCGGCCGTAAGCGGTTACCATAACGATTGCTGGAATTTTGCTCAAACTCGTATTGTTTTTAATGCGCCTGGATGCCTCGATACCGTCCATACCCGGCATCTGCCAGTCCATAACAACCAACTCGAAAGGCTTTTCTTCTTCCGCGCTTTCAAGTTCGTTGATTCCCTCTGGTCCGGAAGCGGCCACGCTGACCTCGAAGGTAAAAGATTCCAGCATCGCCTGCAAAATGTCCCTTGAGGTGGCGTTGTCATCCACCACCAGAACTTTCATGCCGCGCAGATCCTGTGAGGGTTTAAAACGCTTTTTGGCTTTCTCTTTTCCCAGACCGAAATTAGCGGTGAAACTGAAAGTGCTGCCCCGGCCATGCTCGCTTTCCACCCAGATTTTCCCACCCATCATCTCTGCCAGGCGTTTGCTGATCGTCAGCCCCAATCCGGTGCCGCCGTATTTGCGGGTGGTAGAGGAATCTGCCTGCATGAACGGTTGAAACAGCTTGGCAGCTTGCTCGGCCGTCATGCCAATGCCGGTATCTTGAACCGAAAATTTTAGCGTGACCCGTGCATCGTCTTTTTGGATCAATTCGGTAGAGACGATAATTTCTCCTGAATCTGTAAATTTGAGGGCATTGTTTGATAGATTGATGAGAATCTGTCCAAGGCGCAGGGGGTCCCCGACAAGGGCTGTGGGCACGGATGGATCGGTCTTAAAAAGCAGCTCCAGCCCTTTTTCCTGGGTTTTGATACCAACCAGTGTCGAAATGTTCTCGAGGGTATCTTCTAATTGAAAGTCCACGGACTCCATGTCCATTTTGCCGGCCTCGATTTTGGAAAAATCCAGGATGTCGTTGATGATCCCTAGAAGTGATTTGGCGGAGATATCTACTTTTTTGAGATAGTCGTATTGTTTGGCTGTAAGATCGGTTTTCAGGGCCAGATGTGCCATTCCCATAATGGCATTCATGGGAGTGCGGATTTCATGGCTCATGTTGGCCAGAAATTCGCTTTTGGCTTTGGTGGCATCTTCAGCTTGTTCTTTAGCCTCATCGAGATCTTCCATCATGTTCAGCATGGCCAGGCGGGCATCATCCAGTTCTTTGATGCGTTTCTGAAGGATTTCATTTGATTTTTTTCGTTCTGTGAATGCATCTTTCAATTGTTGCGTCATGCTGTTGAATGCAACTGAAAAATCTCCCATAAAATCGACTTCAAGGTTGAAATCACCTTTGGCGATTTGTTGCGTTGTCCAGGTCAAATGTCTTAAATTTGCATGCAAATGCTTTAGCGTTTGGAGAATTAACAGCTTTCCTTTAGGAGGTTCAATATCCAGTTTGCCTCTGGATATGGCGTGAATTGAGTCCGTGGCGCTGTTATATTCATCGATGAATTTGTTTATATAGCTTACCGCCTGTTTGATTTCATTGTCCGGATAGTCTTCGGGCAGCTCGATCGCTGTCGGCTTTTTACCCTTGAGAATGAGATAAAAGGCTTCCGTTATCTTATCGATATCTTCTTCTTTTACATTAAGCATTCGGTAATCCCTTAAGCGATTGACTTTGCTTCAAACCGACAGACTCTATCACCGGAACACCAGCAATCGACTTCCTTGGCGCTAAACTTTTTTCCGGTATACTCAGAAAGCAGCCCGCTGATAAATCCCTCATCGTAGGTACAGATGGTTTCATCAGAGGCCGGCAAGCCGGAGCAATCCAGATCTTCAGCGACGGTCAGCATGAAGTTCATTTTTTCAAGGTCCGCTTGCTCTATTCTTAAAATGCCGACCTTGAGCTTTTTCAGTAATTCCTGGAGCTCGACGACAAATTCATTAAAATCATCTTTTTTGGTGATCAACTCTTTACAAAACTCTTTGCCCGCCTGTTTACCGGCCTCGTAAAATATCTTGTCTGCGGTTTCAGCATCGAAATTTTTTATGAGCACATCTCTCAGCGTAAACTGCATCAACCGGTAAACACTCACATCCATGGTATTGCCGAGGTTGGGACGGCCTTCCCCGATATTTCCAATCATGCTCCAGTCGAATTTTAGCTCATCTCTTTCTTCTTTAAACATCTTTTTTCCTCCTTATATTGGGCTAAATGTCTATCAACTGACAATTTTGTACTTTTCACCTTTACCCAATTGAATCATTAATTCGTTAATTTCCTGCTTGAGCTGGATCATCTTTATTTCACGCCCAATCGCCAAATTATTAAACCGCTCCAATTCATCCAGATTGTGCCGCAACTCCTCTTCCATGTGCTTACGTTCGGTGGTATCCCGCAGCGATTCGATGGCGCCGGCCACCTGACCGTCAGCATCGTAGATCAGGCTGGCGTTTCCCGACAGGTGCAGGCCTCCATCGCCCAGATGCGGATGATGCGATTCGGAAACCAATTTGTTGCCGTCTTTTTTGACCGACAGGTATTTTTTCTGATATTCGGGATTCCATTCTCGAACCAGATCGATTAAGACCGGTCGTCTTTCGCCGTAAAACGGCAGGGCATATTCATAATTGCCCTTGCCCACCATGTCCGCAGCCGCAACGCCGGTCAGCTTTTCCATGGCCTGATTCCAGGTGACCACCTTGCCGTCGCTGTCAATTACCCAGGTGGGATCCGGCAGGAAATCGATAATTTGCCCCAGGCGCTGTTCAGAATTTTTGACGATCTCCTCAGCCTTTTTCTGCTCGGTTCTGTCAATGCCGATGCACAGGATCTCAGAGAGATGATTTTCGTCATCGTAGATCGCCCGGTTGGTCCAGGCCACCCAGGCCAATTCCCCGTTGCGCCGGATATTTTCATTTTCATTATCCGTGTATCTTGCGGGATGCTTTACCAGATCCTGAATCATCGTCTCCATATTTTTTCCGGTCGAGTCGGTTGCCGGGGCGATGGTGCCCACCACGTTGCGGCCCAATATCTCTGCTTCGCTGTATCCAAAGAATTCCTGGGCAAACCGGTTGAAAAACGTAATGTTGCCCTGCGTATCCATCTGAAAGATAATACAGTTGGCGTTTTCCACCAGATCACGGTATTTGGCCTGGCTTTCCCGGATGGCCTGCTCGGCCTGTTTCCGATCGGTGATGTCTTGCTTGACCGCCACGAAATGGGTGATTTCGCCTTCCTCATTTTTGATGGCTGAAATAGAAGTACTTTCCCAAAATTCTTCAGCGTTTTTCTTGCGGTTGAGAAATTCACTCCGCCAGGTTTTTCCGGAAAGAATGGTATCCCAGAGATCTTTGTAAAATGAATCGGGATGATTTCCTGATTGTAAGATGCGTGGATTTTGCCCGATGGCCTCTTTTGCCGAATAACCGGTAACTTCACTAAACACCGGATTGACATATTCGATGGTTCCATTTTTATCGGTGATCATCACCGTCACGGGGCTTTGCTCAATAGCTTCCGACAATTTCCTCAACTCGGCGGTTCGCTCCTCCACCCGTTTTTCCAGATCTTCGTTCAAATTCCTGATCGATTTCATCTGAGATGCGATTTTTTCGCCCATCTCATCGAGCACATCGACAAGGGGACCAAACTCACTGTAGGGGGTGCCCTGTTTAAACGCATCGGATTCACCATCGGCATACGCGTCGACCATATTGGTAAACCGTGACATCGGCTTTTTTAAGAACTGCCGCAACAGGACACCCGTCATCACCAAAAGTGCCCCTATCATGACACCGATGGTCAGGCTAAATGACTTAAATAGCTGTCGATTAACTGCGGTGTAATAACCTGAAGCCAACCCAATCTGGACACGGCCGATCAGGTTGTTTTCATAGAGAACATCCCTTGATTTCGAGACAACCAGCCGTTGATCAACTTTTTCTTTTTTAAAAAATACATCGCCATTTGGGCCCTCAACCAGTAATTTGGCGACGAACTCGTTTTGGGCATAGGATTCACAGATCGTCTCGATCGTCTCTTCAGAATAGTTCCAAAGCGGAACTTTCAAAGCATCTGTTAACGCCGAAATATATTCTTCCGCTCTCGTTTCCAATTCGGCTTTGGCCTCGCGGGAGGATAGAATGAAATTTACTCCCAGGCTCAATCCGGCAGCCAGAACCAGCGTAATGATTAAACCGGCTGAAAGCGTTCTGGAAATTGAGCGCGGTTTATATGGTTCTAAATTCTGCATCCTTACACCTCATGATATCGTAACCGCAATTTTTGGTCCGGTACTGACCGGCAAGTTATTCATTGACTGTATTTACCAGTTAATAAATCATCGGCAAACTTATCATATAATCCCTCTTTCTTCAGTTCAGCAAGCCCTTGATTAAAAATCCGCACAAGTTTTTCAGAATCTTTGCTGCTCTTTGTAAACGCCAGGTGTCCCGTTGTTTGCGATAATGGTTTTGGATGAATTGATAATAATTGTGATTTGCTTGCATCAAACTCCTTTTGAAGGAGGCTATTTCCGTTCACCAAACCGCATGGAAAAATATCGATTCTTCCGGCTAAAAGTTTTTGAAAATTTTGTTTATCAGAGTCGGTTACATCAACCATTATCAGTTTTGATTTTGCCGCATCCCAGAATTCTTTCGTATATGTATATCCTCTCGTCGCTCCGAATTTGTAATTTTTCAGATCATCTAAAGTTTTCCAATTTTGGATTGGATTTGATTTTAAATGGAACAAAACAATTTTCTCCACACTAATAGGGTCGCTTAAATAAAATTCTTTTTCTCTATCCTTACTCAAATAAACATAGGACAGAGCAGAATATTGCCCGGATTCAGTTTCCATAACAGCTCTTTTCCAGGGGAGATAGGTGAACTTGACCGTATAGCCTTTCTTTTGAAATGCTTCCGTAATCGCGTGGTTGACAAATCCATTAGATTTCAAATCCTTCCCTGTCCAGGGAGCATACTCAAGCGTTGCAATCGTAATTATTTCCGCTGCTGAGGCATTATAAACAATAAAGCCGCTGCCAATAAATCCTATAATTACTAAAAGTACCACTAACAGAATTGCGAAAGAAAATTTGGATGCTTTCACGGCATAACTCCTTGTAAATAAATTCTAAAAAATCAGGTTGCACTTTATTACAGGATCTATGGAATTGCAATAACCGTAGATTAAGGCATGCAAGAAGTAATTTTTAAAAATTGACAAATATGTTCATGCATATTTAAATTCTGATCCGGAATCCGGAAGTCCGGATTAGAGATGCCTGGAATGCGGCTTGCAAAAAAGGCCGATAGTGGTAAAAGGCTTCAGAAGGAATGCGGTTAGAAATTTGCATAAAAAAAGAATTAACTATTACATTAAAAAATAATAGTTAAACCCTTGCTTTTATTTGGTTCCCGGTGCCAAAATTGAACCGGCATGGCACATAGTACCGAGGGATTTTAAGTCTGCATAAAGTTAAACTAAAAAGTCAATTATATCAGATTATTTTCTGATATCATTGACTTTTTTATTTTTCAAAAGTTGGTAAATTTTGGGGTTTTTTAGGAAAAATGAGATATGACGGGTACATTTTAGGTACATTGTAACCAAAATCGAGTTTATCTCATTAAATGGGGAAAAATCCCCTGTGTGTAAAATTTATTATGCTGATATAAAAAAATGATTTAGTTACAATTTCGGTACAGGGCTTCAAAAAGCAATCTCAAGATAAAAATGCTGATTGAAAGAAAAAATCCAATGCGCTTTTTTTAGCTCTTTTTGGATAATGATTCCAAATAATTAAAATTAGACGCGAAGGATTCACTGTTTTCTTCCATCCGGCGTATGAACGTGGTTTTATGGAATTCTAAGAATATTATTATACTGGCTTTCTAAGTGAAAACAAAAATATTTCTGCGCTACCCAGAGTTTACATAAATAGCCGAAACCGAACAAACAGCCGTTGGGGCAACAACCACAATATCTTGGGGGTGACTGGAGAAAAATCATTTTTATTACGATTGTAGATGCTGTTACACAATTTCAACCTTAAGGCAATGCAGGAGACGCGCATAAAAGAAAACGGCAACCAGTTGGCAATACGCAGCAGAGCAGAGGGAGTCTGCGGCAAAGTCTTTCAGGCGGTTGGCGTAGCAATACCGCCGACAATTCGGGAAATTTAATTTGCGATTTTTGCAACTTTGGCATGGGGTAGTGCCAAGAACATTTTTGCGTCCTATACCTGCTCGTTATTATTGAGAATTAAAAATCATGCTGTAAAAAATCAGATAGGTTATTGCTTATTTGCATCAGGGGTGGTACAAAAACGATTTCTATACGACCCTTGCACGCGATGCGAGGCTGGACGGTTTGTCCGTGGTGAACACGGTGGGCGTGGCGCTGCCCAGAGCGGTGGGCTTTATCTTCTGCAAATTAGGGGAATGGCTGCCCGGTGTCAAGACAGGTCTGAAGCTTGACCGGATCGCAGACGTTTGTTCGCTGGTTGAAAATAAATCTCATAGGCCCATCCCGCTCAACAAGCCCATCGTGGGCAGGGGGTTGTCGTATCTGGAGACCGAGATCGCACTGGATCTTCAACGCAAATACGAAAAGGCCGGATTTAAGATCGACATTCCGCCTTTCATGCCTGAAGTGGTGAGCCAGGAACCCTTTAAGTTGGTCCTGGGCAAGAATAGCGGTATGGCCACCATCGAATATTTCCTGGACAAGCTTGGCATTCAAACGACGGATGATCCGGCCGAGGAGATCATGAATCGGGTCAAATACGAGGAACGCGTCCAGAAGAGCCTGATTTCCGAGGCCCGGTTTGCCGGCATCTGCAGGGAAGTGCTGCGCTGAAAATATGATCTCATTTTGTCCGGTGCCAAAAAAATTATCAAACAGCATTTGATGCCATCCAGCACTACACGCGGATGAATAAATGTGAATTGCCACGTGCCCTTGTACATGGCAGGATTGCAACTGTGCCATGCGCTTCACCATATCGTATTTCAAAAGCCGCGGGCGGACTTTCGTCACCGTCATGAAAACAAGGCGTCATTCACCTCTACCCTGGCTGGCAAAGTCCTCTCGCACGATTTATATAGAGCACCTGAAGGCTGAAGTCGAAATATTAGACAACCTGATTTGTCCAACTCAATTAAAGGAGAGCTATAATGCCCTATGATTCAATTCTGTATGAAGAACAAGATGAAATTGGTATACTTACGCTAAATATGCCTGAAAAGCGAAACGCTTTGGGCATCCATGCCGAGACTGAAATTACCGAGTGTCTGCAGGATGCCGCCAAGCGCCATGCTGCAAAGGTGATCGTCCTGAAGGCTATCGGACCTGTATTCTGTGCGGGCCACTACCGTCCAGAAATTGTGAATCAGCCGGTATCGAAAATCCGGCAGCTTTTTCAGACCTCTTTCAATCTCATGACGACCATTCGTAATGTGCCGCAGTGCGTTATCGCCGAGGTCCACGCCGTTGCCATGGCCGGAGGTTGCCATCTGGTAGCCGGCTGTGATCTCATTACGGCCGCCCGGGAAAAAGCGCAATTTGGCATGACGGGCCTAATCTATTCCTACAACTGCACGACACCCACGGTGGCCGTCAGCCGGGCCGTCGGTCAAAAAAAATGCATGGAGATGTTGATGACGGCCAAACTGTACAGTGCAGAAGAGAGCCGGGAAATGGGACTGGTCAACATGGTGTTCGATGATGACCAGCTTCACGAAAAGACCATGGAATTGGCCGGGGACATATGTAAATCCAGCAAGTATGCCATCTATATGTCAAAGCAGAATTTCTATGCCCAGGTGGAGATGACCGAATACCAGGCCTACATGTTCGCCAAAGAAATGATGGCCCAGCAAGGGGTGAGTGTCAACGCCATCGAAGGGTTCACCGCATTTATGGAAAAACGCGATCCGGTCTGGAATGACGACACTTTCTAATTGTTAGTCCTGCCTCGAGTGATCTACCAGGACAGGGGTCATATCGTTAACGGATGCCTCGGCTGGATCATTTTCCATGATAGGGACCACCTGCTCAGATTATAATAAAGCCGCATCTTTATCCATGTGTTGATAAAGGGGTCAATTGTGCAAAATAAACTATTGTCAATTCAGGAGGCTGTAGCCAGATATACGTGGGATGGCATGACCTATTGCAATGGTGCAGCCCTGCCGGTAGGATCCTGTTCCATCGTTTTTGGAAAGGAAATGGTCAGGCAGAGACGAAAACATCTGAATGTCATCTGCCATTGCGGTTCTCAACAGATAAACCTTCTGGCAGCGGTGGGCGCAGTGGATCGGGTTGAGGTGGGATTTTCCGGGCTGGAAGTATACGGGTTTGCAGAAGGGCTCAACCGTGCGGTAACCAGCGGTAAAACCCGGATCGAAGATTACTCCAACGGCGCCATGGCCCTGCGTTTTCTGGGCGGCGCCCTGAACTGGCCTTTCGTACCGGCCACGGTCGGTATTCACAGCGACCAACAGCGGTGTTCCGCCGATTATCCGGACGAGTACCCCTGCTCCCGCAAAATTCCGGAAATCAGAGACCCATTCACCGGAAAAAAATACGGTGTTTTCCGCACAATCCGGCCGGATGTGGCCGCAATTCACGTGACCATGGCCGACATATATGGGAATGCAATCATGCTGGGCACTGAATGGAATCGCTTCGAGATGTCCCGTGCCTCTGACAAGGTTGTGCTGGTGGCCGACCGGATCGTTCACACCGATTGTATGCGCCAGTATCCCAACTTGGTCAGGATCATTTCCGAGGTAGTCGACGCAGTGGTTTATTGGCCCTATGCCGCCTGGCCCCAGGCATCCCCCGGCCTCTATGATAGCGACGAAGAACATATGTTTTATATGAACAAAATGATGAAGACCGAAGCCGATACCGAAGCCTACTGCGATCAATGGGTCAACAGCTGGCATAGCCACAAGGAATATATGGCACTCATCGGCGAGGATAAAATAGAAAAGATTTCCCGAACAGCCACCGCATTTCTGATGGACCCTTATCGAAAATGGATCAGGAGCGATGCTGAAATCGGTGATCTGCAGATGGCGGCAGGGAGATAGAGATGATGGACTATACCAAACAAGAATTCATGGCCATCACAACCGGACGGGAGATCAAAGACGGCGAACTCATTATTCTGGGCGTGGGTTTGTCAATGCTGGCGGGTTACTTTGCCCAAACCAACCATGCCCCCAACATGAGGCCTTTTACCGAAGGGGGGGTTTACGGAGCCACCCCGGTAGGTGGGCTGCCGTGGGGCATCGAGTGCAACCGCATATCAGCCAATGCCACCAGTTTTACCAACGCCATCGACGCCCTGGGATTTTTGGTTTTATCGGGACGGGCCGACAACGCTGTGATCGGCGCAGCCCAGGTCGATAAATACGGAAACGTCAACACGACCGGTATTTGGAATGACCCGCCCTGGAAGGCGGGCAAATACCTGCCCCCTCGGGTGCGTCTCAATGGCAGCGGTGGCGCCGCCGATATTTCTGTAGGCTGCAAGCGGTACCTGATCATGGTTTCCCATGAAAAACGCCGGTTTGTGGAAAAGGTGGATTACATCTCCAGCACGGGGTTTCTGAACGGCGGTGACAGCCGTGAGAAGTGCGGATTTATCGGTGGCGGGCCCGCGGCCATCATTTCGACCCTCGGCATTTTGCGCCCTGACCCGCAAACCAAGGAATTTTTTCTGGACGCCTTTTTTCCCTTCACCACCATAGAAGAAGTAAAAGCAAATACGGAGTGGGATTTAAAGATATCACCGGATGTGAACACCGTACCAGAACCCACTGATGAAGAGCTGGAAAACCTGAGAGCAGTGGATGTGACGGGCTCCTTGAGAAAAAAGGCCTGACGGTATTGAGATTATAGCTGCAAGGATCGGAACTTTAGGCCTCCAAACGGACGGCGGACAAGCCTTTCGCAACAAAGTGACTTAGGTCGCGTTTCTTAGAGATGGGCCACAATTATACTTGGCAATGGTGCCCAAGCATATGACAGATGACGACATACACCGCCTGAAAAGTGAGTTTGATTCTTTGCTGGAGAGCTCATACGATGGCATCATTTTGGCCGATGAAGATTCAATTTTAAATGTCAACGCCAGCTTTGGGCGCATTACGGGCGTTGCGCCGTCATTGCTTAAAAATAAAAAATTCAATGAATTGGATACCGCGAAACATATCTGTCTGGAGCCGGTGCAGATTTGCCGAATTGGTGCATTCTTGCACCATTCCATGACTGGTCAAGCAGAGGAACATCATAGTGCTTTATCTGAATTCAGCGATGTCCAGTTTTCAGGCTGTTTGTCATCTGCGCCTTGACACCATAAGAAGCATAAGCTTCTAATCTCATTTTTTGTATAAATTCTGGATGTTATCTTATCTTTAGATACAAGCGCTTTTTTATAAGGTGAATCTTTACAAATTTGGTTAAGGATTGGTACGCCTCTTGTAGAGATAAGGATATAAAGTGCCAGTGTTCCACCGATACAACAATTTGAGGGAAAGGAATCCAAATGACGCAACACAAACACGTTCCACTGGGGGTCGGTTTTTACCCCGACTGGTGGTTTACCAACTATGGCATTTCATTCGGGCGAGAATACTATTACGACCCTGAGTACCGAGTCGATGCTCAGGCCAAAATGCAAAAAGCGCTCTACGAGCGTTTCGGCGACGTGGGCCTGGGCAGCCCTGACCCGGAGCCAAAACCTTTGATCACCTATGGCATGCCCCTGCTCCCGGCAGTTTTCGGCTGTGAGGTCGTGTTTGAGGACGCCGCCGTGCCCTGGGCCAATCCAGCCAATTTGTCTAAAGAAGCATGCGACAGCCTGATCCGGCCGGATATGGCAAGCGCGTCCCCCGTGAAAGAAATGCTGGAGCAGATGGATTACCTAAAGTCCAAATACGGCAAGGTGGTGGGGGATCTCAACACCACCGGTGTGCAGAACCTGGCCCTTAAGCTGCGGGGCGAGGAGTTTTACATCGACTACTTTGAGGACCCCGATTTCTGTCACCGCCTGCTGAAGTTCTGCGCCGAGTGCATGATAGATCTGTGGCAGCTGGTGTATCCGATAACCGGGACCGGCGCTGTCGACGTGACCCCCATGTGCGATCCCAGCATCTTCTGTGTGCCCAATTGCACGGTGGAGCAAATCAGCGGCGACACTTACGAGGAGTTCGGCCTGCCCTACGACAACATGCTGGCCGAAGCCTGTCATCCCTTTGGCATCCACCACTGCGGCAGTCTGGATGCGGTCGCCGAGCAGTACGCCAAAGTCAAGAATCTGGTTTTTGTAGAGGCCGGCTTTGGGACCGACTTTGCCCGAGCCCGGCGGATTCTGGGGCCCCAGGTCGCCTTCAATGCACGCATCAGCCCGGTGCTCATGAAAAACAGCACGCCCGAGGAAGTCGAGGCGGCGGTCAAGGAGGCCATCGACCAGGGGGCTCCCCTGCACAACTACTCTATCGACACCGTGGGACTCACCGAAGGGGTGCCCGATGAGAATGTGCGCACAGCCCGCAAAACCGCAATGGCGTATGGGAAATTGGATTAAGCGGACCTGATAAAGGATAATGCGGATGCAGACCAGGATATCGAGCAAATCAAAGGAAGTGGTTATCGGACCGGGTGAACCGGTGGTGATGATCGGTGAGCGGATCAATCCCACCGGGCGGAAAAAACTGGCTGAATCGCTCGAAAAGGGCGACATGCGGTTGGTGCAGGCCGAGGCTTTGACCCAGGTGGCTGCCGGGGCTCAGGTTCTGGACGTCAACATGGGTGCCTCGGGCACTGATGAGAAAGCACTGATGATAGAGGCTTTGGCGGCTCTGGCCGAGATTACCGACGTGCCCTTGTGCATTGATTCTGCCAAACCCGATGTGTTGGCCGCCGGTTTGGAAGTCTATCAGGGCAAAGCGTTGGTCAATTCAGTCAACGGCGAAGAAGCTAAATTAAAAGAGGTGCTGCCCCTGGTGGCGCAGCACAAGGCGGCCGCAGTGGGCCTGACCATGGACGACAACGGCATCCCCCTGGAAGATATCGTGATCGATCCTCTGGCCATGGCAGTCGCTTCCAGCGATAAGGCCGGTATGTCAGCTCTGCAGGCATTGCAGGAGGTGCGCAGCAAGTTCGGTGTGAACCAGACCATCGGTGCCAGCAACGTGTCTTTTGGTCTTCCGGACCGGCCTTTCATCAACAGCGTGTTTCTATCCATGGCAATGATCTGCGGCCTAACCTGTCCCATTACCGATCCAACGGTATGCGTCGTCAGAGAGGCCCTGCTGATCAGTGATTTGATGCTGGGTAAGGACGAGTTCGCCATGAACTTCATCACTACCTATTGCGAGCAGCATCCCGATTAATGATTATCTGACCAACTTAAAAGGAGAAACGAAATGACAGACCTTGCGAACATAAGGGACGCTGTAATTAATGGTAAAACAAAAGAAATAGGCCAACTGGTGCAAAAGGCTTTGGACGATGGCGCCGACCCGCAGGACATCATCGACAACTACCTGATCGATGCCATGAATGAGGTCGGCGCCCGTTTTGAGGCCAACCAAATTTTCGTGCCCGAAATGATGGTTGCCGCCCGCACCATGCAGAACGGCCTGGCCGTGATCGAACCGTTGATAGCGAAGGATGAATTCAAAGCTAAAAAGCTGGGCACCGTTGTCATCGGCACTGTGTTTGGTGACCTGCACGATATAGGCAAGAATCTGGTGGTGTTGATGCTGGGCAGCTCGGGTTTCGATGTCATCGATATCGGTGTGAACGTGCCGGTGGATACGTTTGTAAAAAAAGCCAAAGAGCTGGATGCCGATGTGGTCGGCATTTCAAGCCTATTGACCACCGGCGATTCGAATATGCAGGCCACGGTGGCCGCACTGAAAAACGGTGGTTTGAAGGAAAATGTGAAAATCGTCTGTGGCGGCGCGGCGGTGACTGAAAAACATGCGCTGGATGATTGGGGCGCTGACGGTTTTGCCGAGGACGCAGCCAGTGCCGGCAGGATGATAAGATCGCTATTGGGAATAAGATAAGTTACCGTCAGGGCCTATTTTGCATGATTTCAGAAGAACTGCTGTCCGCAATATGATCCGAGCAGGTATACCTGAACGTGTTGCCATGATGATATCGGGGCACAAAACCAGAAAGGTATTTGATCGCTACAATATCGTCAGTGATTCGGATCTTCAAAACATTAGATAATAGTGATTAACCCATTGATATTATTTGGTGCCCGGGGCCGGAATTGAACCGGCACGGCACTTAGTACCGAGGGATTTTAAGTCGAAACAAGGCTAAATTAAAAAGTCAATGATATCAGCTTATTACTTGTTATCATTGACTTTTTTTATTTTTATGTAGCTGGGTAATGTTAGGGCATTTTAGGAAAAATGAGATATGGCAGGTACATT
>Ga0209536_100005875_pt1 | contig 18935 bp, 14 predicted proteins | sample DeeMarSeWOR28_12_FD_187461 | JGI IMG/M metagenome (GOLD analysis project Ga0209536, IMG submission 187461) | Marine sediment microbial communities from White Oak River estuary, North Carolina - WOR-2-8_12 (SPAdes) (version 2) | ecosystem: Environmental > Aquatic > Marine > Intertidal zone >... | reverse complement strand
TGGCCGGGACCTGGTGGGTCTTCGAGGTCATACCCATCGGGGTTACCAGCCTGGCTATCGGGGTCTTGCAGGCACTCTTTTTGATTCGTCCGGCCCGGGATGCCTTTACGGATTTCATGGTGCCCTCGGTGATGTTCATCTTTGCCTCGATGATGATCGGATTCGTGTTCACCAAGACGGGGTTGACCCGGCGCCTGGCCTACAAAATGCTTGTTATCGTCGGCGAAAAAACCAGCATGATTTACCTGGGGTGCTTCATTGTCACCGCAGCCCTGACGCACATTATGGCGCATACGGCGGTAGCGGCCACCATCTACCCTCTGCTGGTGTCGATCTATGCACTCTATGGCGAGGGCGACAACAAAACCCGATTCGGCAAGGGCCTGTTTATCGGCATGGCCTATGTCGCCGGGGCCGGCAGTATCGTAACGCTGCTGGGGGCTGCCCGCGGCGCGGTCGCACTGGGTTTTTATAAGGACATCATGCAACAGGACATCGGTTTCTTTGAATTGACCTGGTACATGTTCCCGGTGGGCTGGTTGATGACCTTCGTACTCTGGGGCTTTTTCATGGTTTTTTTCAGGCCCGAAAAGCATACGATTACGGGGCTGCGGGAAAAGGCCCGGGATTTGTACGCCAATCTGGGGCCGATGAGCCGCGACGAGATCGTTGCCGCTCTGATCGTCGGCACCTGTATCCTGGTACTGGCGCTGCGGGAACTTGGTTTGATTGCGGCCCTGAAACCCGTCGACAAGACCGCCATCATCCTGATTTCGACCATCCTGTTCTTTGCCACCCGCATCCTCAGTCTGGAGGATCTGGAAAACATGCCCTGGAACATCATTCTGCTCTTTGCCGGGGCCATGAGCATCGGCAACTGTCTGTGGCAGACCGGGGCCGCCAACTGGATGGCCGTCAACTGGCTGGCCATGTTTCAAGAGGCCAACTGGTTCGTGTTTGTAATGAGCATCGCTTTTTTCGTCATGATCATGACCAACTTTATCATGAATGTGGCCGCCATCGCCATTTCACTTCCGGTGGCACTGGTGATCGCCCCCTATCTGGGGGTCAGCGGGCAGGTGATTCTGTTTGTGTCCCTGGTCACCGCCGGGATGCCTTTCTTGCTGCTGGTCGGTGCGGCCCCCAACGCTATTGCCTATGACTCCGGACAGTTTACGACCGGTGAGTTTTTTCTCTACGGCATCCCGGCCAGCATCCTGCTGATGATTGTGACCGGATTGGCCGTGTTCGTGCTCTGGCCCCTGATGGGGATGGCGGTGACTCTCGGATAGCAGCGCTGCTTGGAAAGCGGTGTGAAGGAAAATCGACTTCTTTATGCATAATGGATCAGCAATGATCAACAAACGGCCGATGGCGTCCAGACGTCATCGGCTGTTTGTTTTCAGGGTTGGATCACGATGGTCGGGTACAGTCCTCTGAGTTTGCCGGCGGGGTATGGCTGCATGGTGTTAAAGGAGATATTTTGGTTCCTCTGGGCATGCCCTTTATTTTCGGCGCCGTTAAAAAAGGCACCGTTGGCTTCCAGGATGTGATGGATGCGATCGCGAAAGGCGGAAACAAAGCTCGCACCGCAACCCTCGAAGGACAGGTTGCTTTTTACCAGATTGCCATCGATTTTGGAAAAATCTTCAAGGGCCATGCTGTTGGCCAGGAGGCTGGCCGAGTCTGTAATCAACCCCCAGACCAGATGAGCCTCGGGAATGGTCAATGGTTTTTTAATGTCGATGATGGTGTGAGGCATAATGATGCTGTCCTTGCCGATGGTCAGCCGGGCTCGCGGGCGTCCCTGCAAGAAACTGTTGAACCCGACGAAAATATTCTCGCCCAAATCCGCTTCGATGATTTTGGCCCCATGGGCGGTGACATTGTTGCCCTCCAGGCGCGAGTTGATAATATAGCAATTTTCCTGGGAGTTGGCACCCTTGCCAAGCCAGGCATTCTGAAGATAGGCGCGTTGGGCGACCAGGACATTTTCGCTAATGCGGGTTTTGGGTTTGACAACGGCATATCGATCCAGGGAGGCGCTGCGCGGAACCGGAACGGAAGGGCCGATGTGAACCACATCAAAAACCTGCTGGAAGGCTTCTTTGCGGGCTTCCACAAAATCCATGATAATGCCCCGGGGCAGCTTTCCTGCTGCAAAACGGATGTAATGGTTAAGCTGCTCTAAGGGATAGCGGTAGAGAAAATTGAACACGTCGGGCTTGCGGACCCATACGGTTCCCGGGCCGATGTTGAGATGGGCGATCTCGCCGGCCTGGACGTAGGAAAAGTCGCCAATGACGCAATCCCGCATGGTAGTCAGATCAACGGTTGCAAACGGTCCCAGGAAACACCCATCGGCGGGGGAGCCGTGAATGTTGGCGTAGTGGGTGGAAGCGGTGTTCTTGATGAAAAATTTTTCGGGGGTTTCCGGATCATGGGAATGGTTGTGGATCAAGGTCTTGATCAGAATGCTGTCTTCGATGTCGATGCCCTCATCGCGGGTTACGGGAATTTCAAATTTTTGGTAACATAAAATATCCCCCCGGTGTTTGAGTTCGTCGCCCCGGATATCACTTTTGTAAAGGATTGAATTGCTGGTCCGTATTTTTCCTAAAAAATAACTGCCGGCCAGGCTGGAATGTCTGAATTCAAAATTCAGAGGATGATGCGGCGTGATGCCGTAAAACGCATAGAATTTCACCATCTGTTTCAAGGGAACAAGATTTTTGATAAACGGGGACACATCGTAATCGAGTTCCCGCAAATTAATGTTGATTCTCTGCACGACCCGGTCAAAAAGCTTTTCCAGTTCTTTCATAGGTTTTTCCTGTTAAAGCGTGTTTTCACATTCTTTCATGGTGTGAAAAACCGCTGCAAACACATCCGTTAAACGCAATATGCCGACAATGTTTTTGCCGTTGGTGGCCAGCAGCGACAAATGATGTCCCATGACCAACTGAAGGATCGCAATTTCCAGGGAAGCTTCCTGCTCGATGATTTCTCCTTCCGATGGGGCCTGCATGAAATCCTCCACTTTCAATTTTGCTGCCTTGCTGCAAATGTCTTTCAACGGGGCTGCCAGCAACCGTCGCTGCTTGCGCAAATCGCGGACGAATTTGGAACTGAAGCCGCATTGAAGGAGTTCTTTGACTTCATCCAGGTCTGCGTCTTTCGGTTCAAGGGCGCGCAGCACATCCAGCTGGCTCAATTTGCCGATCACCCGTTTGTCCTTGTCCAGAATCAAGACGGCGCGGTGTTGGTATTTCGTATGATCAAATTCCTCCTGGACTTTTTCCAGGGCAAGTACCGCATCAAACAGGGTGGATCCTTCCGCAACGGTTGCGTATTCCGACAGCGGCACCATTAATTCCTTCACAAGATAATCGCTCACCTGAAACCTCCGCATATTTGATAAAAAGTCAGTTAATTGCGCAGTCGGGGCGTTTTTACCGACGCCGGTACCCCGATGGTGCATGCCCTTGATCGCAGTTGACAGCCCATCCGGGGGCAATCCCCTGCGGGTGGCAACAAATGATACCGCGCCTTCTAGACGCCACCAAAAATTTCGATATCTGCTCAAACAGGCAGCGTGATCCAGCGGCTTCGTGGCCACCAGGCCCCCGGGCGGGCTTCGGTGGATTAAAAACACCCCTCAGGTAACAGAAACTAAAATACTTTTTCATAGGCCATCAACCCGGCAAACTCAAGTCATTTTTAAGCCTGAGGCGGAATTTCTCGCCTGGACCGGGCCTGCCGCCGAAACCCCCAGTTAATTTCGCAATTGATTCAACCCCGGCACCTGTGATAAAGATGCCATCGGTAATATAAGGATTGGCAGCCATCTCAAATTCACATTTTTGAGATGGCAGCAAACGCATTGCCAAATTTTTTCCACTACTTCCGGGACCCAATCTGGTGTAAGTTATCGGTACGAATTTCGTGCAAAAAATATTATTGCTTGGGAGCTCAGCAATGGGCTTTGCAAATATATTGTTGGTCGATGATGAGATCTCTTTCGTTGAAACATTCTTCGAGCGCCTGGAGCTGCGCGATCTCGAGGTCTCAAAGGCCTTCAGCGGACAGGAGGCCTTCAAAGCACTTGAAGAAAACAAAAATATCGAAGTGGTCATTCTGGATGTCAGGATGCCGGGGATGGACGGCATCGAAACCCTTGCGGAAATCAAAAAAAGATATCCGCTGGTTGAGGTTATCATGCTGTCGGGTCATTCAACGGTCGAATCCGCCATCGAAGGAATGAAACAGGGCGCTTTTGATTACTTGATGAAACCCTGTGACATGGATCAGATTATAGCAAAGGTGACTGAAGCCGCATCAAAGAAAAGGCGGCATGAGGATAAGATTATCCAGGCTCGCATCAAAGAAATTACCTCCAGGAAACCATGAGAATCCTAAATTTGATAAAATCCTTGCCATCCCGGTTAACAGGATCAGGGCTGCCCCGGAACAAATCGGATGATCTGCCGGGGACGTCGCTTGCCCTTCGCCACTGCCGGCCGCGTAACTGTATCTTTGACAGCCTGTAAAAAAATCTGACACCTAAAATCGTCATAACTTACAAAATTTTATTGGCAAGCCATTGCACTTGCCAATTTTTCACATTATATCAATATCTTTTATTCTAACTTCAAATTTGGCACAGGCCTTGCTCTGCACAGTGGGGTTCGGACCAATAGGCCTGTTGCATTTAAAATACAAATAGTGTAAAAATTCCAGATCTGCAACACCGCTGGTTCGTCACAAAGGAGGATGCATAATATGACTGCACCATTTGTTTTGCTGGTCGATGATGAAGTCCCGTTTGTCGAAACCATGACCAAGCGCCTGGAGAAAAGAGAAGTGAACGTGGAGACCGCCTTCAGCGGTCAGGAAGCCCTGGATGCCCTGGATAAGAGTCGCGATATCGACGTGGTCATTCTGGATGTAAAAATGCCGGGGATGGATGGTATTGAGACCCTGCAGAAAATCAAGTCGAGCCATCCGCTGATTGAAGTTGTCATGCTGACCGCCCATGCCACGGTTGAAACCGCCATCGACGGCATGAAACTCGGGGCTTTTGACTATCTGATGAAACCCTGTGACATGAAACAGCTCATGGCCAAAATCGAGGAGGCAACCCACAAAAAGCGCAAGCAAGAGGAAAAAATCCGGGAAGCCCGGGTCCAGGAAGTGATATCAAAGCGCGGGTTCTAATACCCCGAACCGGCAAGCGGGAAAGCTTCGAGGTGCTATGCATATGAATGATGAAAAGCAGCTGGCCAACCCCTATTACCAATCCCTCAACCGCAAGATTATTTTGACCATCATCAGTGTCTCCATCATACCGATGATTCTGGTCAGCAGCACGATCTATCTGCAGTTTCGCAGCTCCTATCATGAGAAAGTTTATGACCACCTGCGTGAGCTGGTCGGAAAGCATAAAGACGACATCGACAACTTTTTGAGGGAACGCCTGACCGATATTCGAATCATGGCCCGGAGCTTTGGCTACAAGAGCTTAAGTAACGAGAGCTTTTTGCAGGAACGGCTGGCTGCGCATCAACAGGAGTACGGCCCATATTTTGTCGATCTCGGTGTAATCAATTCGAAGGGTGAGCAGATCGCTTATGCCGGACCGTTTAAGCTGGGCAAAGCCCAATATTCCGACGCAAAGTGGTTTAATGAGGTGCTTCGCGATAAATATGTTATCAGCGATGTCTTTTTGGGGCTTCGCGGCTTGCCCCATTTTATTGTAGCCGTGAGAAACTCGACCGATGACCAAACCTGGATCCTGCGAGCCACCATCGACTTTGTCGCTTTTAACACCCTGGTGGAAAACATGCGCCTCGGCCAAACCGGCTTTGCTTTCATTTTAAATAAAGAGGGAAAACCACAGACGGGACCGATCACAAAGCCGTCGCTGAGCACCTTGCCCAACAAGAACATCTACAACGAATTTCTGAGTAACTCATCATCCAATCCGAAAGAAATCCATATCACGGTCAAACCAGACAGCGCCAATCACGAGAGCATTTACGTTACCGCTGGTCTGAAAAACGGTAGCTGGTTATTGGTGTACCAGCAACGGGTGGCCGATGCCTTTGCCGATCTGGACAAGACATTTAAAATAACTTCGATCATCATGCTGCTGGGGCCTCTTGCCGTCATCATTATGGCTTTTACCCTTTCGCGAATGATTGTCAAACGCATCGCCATCTCCGATGAAGAAAAACAGCTGATGAACGAAACCGTGGTCGAAGCCGGCAGGCTGGCATCCGTGGGTGAGCTGGCCGCAGGAGTGGCTCATGAAATCAACAATCCGGTGGCCATTATGGTCGAAGAAGCCGGATGGCTTGGGGATCTTCTGGAAGATGGATGCAAGGATGAAAACATCCCCGAGTTCAACCGGGCCATCAAACAAATCAAGACCCAGGGGAAACGCTGTAAGGAGATAACTCAAAAGTTGCTGAGCTTTGCCAGGAAAACCGACGATACCGTCCAGGATATTGAAATCAATGAATTGCTCGAGGAATTGGTTGCCCTCTCCGCCCAGCGCGCCAAATACAGCCTGGTGGAAATCACGACAAACTTTGAAAAAAATCTTCCGCTTCTCAAGCTTTCGTTATCGGAACTGCAGCAGGTTTTTTTGAATTTGATCAACAATGCGCTGGATGCGATGGAAGTATCCGGCGGGAGCCTGAAACTGGCCACCCGTCAGAAAGAAAAATATATTATCGTGGAGATATGCGATACCGGCGAAGGAATTCCCGAAGCCAATTTAAACCGCATATTCGATCCATTTTTCACGACAAAATCGGTTGGCAAGGGCAGCGGCCTGGGGCTCTCAATCTGCTATGGGATTATCGACAAGATGCAAGGTAAAATCGAGGTGCAAAGCACCGTCGGCAAGGGGACGACCTTTAACGTCTTCCTGCCGATCTCCTCGGAGGATCTCAGCGGAACGTGATGGTTTCGGTGCGCATCGACCATAATCTGACAAGGCATTGAGAAAAAAAATGGATGAGAAAGGCACCAATAAGGTATTTCCTCGTATCAGACTTCTGCTCGTCGACGATGAAGTCGGATTTGTAGAGGTCCTCTCCAAGAGAGTCTCTCGCAGAGACATGGAAGTGACGACGGCCTTCAGCGGCTCTGAGGCCATTCAGACGCTTCGGCGCCAGGATTTTGATATCGCTGTCCTGGATCTCAAATTGGAGGATATGGATGGAATCGAAGTGCTCAAGATTTTCAAAAAAATGGATCCGAAAATGCCTGTTATCATGCTGACAGGCCACGGCTCGGAGAAATCGGCGCTGGAGGGGATCAAATTTGGTGCTTTTGATTATTTAACCAAGCCCTACGAGCTGGATGACTTAATCCAAAAAATCAAAGAGGCCGTCCATCCGGGAGGAAAATCGGATGAATGATTTCAGCGTTCTGTTTGTGGATGACGAAGTCGATTTCCTCGACACCCTGATTAAACGAATGAGAAAACGCCGGGTGGATGTGTCCGGAGTCAAAAGCGGTGAAGAGGCGCTAAAATGGCTGGCCGCCAATACGGTCGATGTCGTGGTTTTAGATGTTCGAATGCCGGGGATGGACGGCATCGAGGCCCTCAAAGAAATCAAGAAGCGAAGTCCCCTGGTTGAAATCATCATGCTCACCGGTCATGCCAGCCTGGAAGTTGCCCGGGAAGGAATGGAACTCGGGGCGTTTGATTATCTTATGAAACCGATCGATATCGACGAACTGCTGTATAAAGTTCAGGATGCCTACAAAAAAAAATCCCTGCAAGAGCAAAAAATCAGCGCCATCCGGGATGTGATCGATACCAAGAAATAGTCTATATTCCACAGCGACGGTTCGGATTCTATGATTGGAAATTAAGGGAAGGAGAAGCAAAGAAATGAAGTTTTTCAGTATGTGGGGACAATACCTGATGATGGGGACGCAAGCCTGGGCCCAGTGGGAGCTCGACGTGTCCAGAACAATTTTCGCAGACAAACGGCGGATCTTTGTTTTGACGCTGCTCACCATACCGGTTATTTTGGGTAGCCTGGCATTTGCAGATCAGATCGGCGGAGCGCTGCCGGAACTGCTGGGCGGCAAAAAAGCATACAGTCCGGCATTTTACAGCACCGGCATCTTCGTTGTTTCGATTTTAATCGGGCTGATGGCCGGTTTGATCACCGGTTGCATCGGAGCCGGCGGCGGGTTCATCATTGCACCGGCGTTGATGAGCGCCGGCATCAAGGGCATTCTGGCGGTGGGAACGGACCTCTTTCATATCTTCGCAAAGGCGATAATGGGCAGTGTGATGCACCGCAAGCTCGGCAATGTTTCCGTTCCCCTGGCCGTTGTCTTTTTGATCGGCGCCATCATTGGCGCCACGGCCGGTGGCGTGATCAACCGCGTGCTGTATGAAATCAACCCGGTGCTCAGCGATGCCTTTATCACCACTGTTTATGCGCTGATGCTCGGATTTCTGGGTGCCTACGCGATGGTTGACTATTTGGGTGCATATCGCCAGGACAAAAAAAAGGCGGCACCAAAGGGGACTGCCGCCCACAGCGTAAAGGACGAAGGGGCTGAGATGGGCAATCTGCCCAGAAAACTTCAGGCTGTGAAAATACCTCCGATGGTAAAATTCGATTATGATTTGGTGCCGGGCGGACGCAGCATTTCCTGGGTGTTCCTGGTGCTCAGCGGAGCACTGGTCGGCATGGCGGCCGGTATCATGGGGGTCGGCGGCGGGTTTCTGACGTTTCCGATTTTCGTCTATACCCTCGGCGTTTCTTCCATGACGACGGTCGGGACCGATATTTTCCAGATTGTTTTCACGGCCGGTTTTGCGGCCATCTCCCAGTATGCCATTTACGGGTTTATCTTTTATACCCTGGCCATGGGGATGTTGCTGGGTTCGCTGCTGGGCATCCAGATCGGCGCCATGGTCACCAAGGTAGTCAAAGGCATTACCATCCGCGGCTTTTATGCCATGGCGGTGCTGGCCGGTTTTATGAACCGGATTTTTGCACTGCCGTCCAAGCTCGGGGAAATGGAAATCATACCCATATCCAAACAAACCGGGGCTGTTCTGGACGTCATCGGCATCTGGGCTTTTTTTATCGTCATCGGCGGATTCGGCATCTGGGTGCTCGGCACCTTTGCGATGAACATCGGCAAATTGAAGGGAAAGGAGGTGGTCTCATGATCGCAAACAAGAAAAAATTTTTTCTGGGCCTGGCAATGATGGCAGTCTTTGCTGTGGTGCTGGTCATTTTCTTTTCCCCGATATTCAACGGCCGCAACGGCCTCGTATACCTGGACGACCTGTACAATTCCATTTCAAAGGGATCGGCCTACTACATTGTCAAGCTAAAAGACGATATACAGCCGCTGGCCGGCAGTGACGTGGCCCTGACCCTGAAACTCAAAACCCCTGAACAGGCACGGCAAACCGCTCTGCTGCTTCAGAAGGCCGGGGCGCGTGTCAATCAATCCCAGAACACCCTGGAGGCCTCCGGCGATCTGGGGCAGATTCTGGCAAGCTGCCTAGAAGATGCAGATGCCATGTATATCAACGACGGTCCAAAAATTGCGAGCAAATACGGATATGACGAACGCCGGGTTATGTATAACTGGTGGACAGCCGCCAAGGAAATGGACAATGATCTGAAAAAACAGAAAAAATTCAAAGCGGCGGACATCGTGGCTACGGTTGGCAAAAAAGCTGTCGAAACCGCCTATAACTATTATAAAATCGAACCGCTGCGCATCAGTGACCGTTACGGTATCGTTATATTTTCGCTGATTTTTTATGTTGTCTACACCGTCTGGTATGGGTTTGCCTTCATGTATATGTTTGAGGGCTGGGGCATGCAGCTTGACCACTAACTCCAGGGGGGCGAAGTTCGGCTGACAGATTCAACAGGCTTTCATGTGCTGGTCTAATAAAAGGCTAAAGGCGACTGAGGAATGCCTTTGGCCTTTTGAGCTCATAAATCCCCGGACAGTGGTCCAACGTTTTAACGGCAATCGTTGCCACTGGGTCCTGACGGCCTATTTTTTTTGTTTTCAACCCGCAAACCGAGCTTTCTCATGGAGATTCTGCGCAAGACCTTACACACGCTGTTTAGGAAAAAACAACAGCCGGAACCCGCCATTGTCGAAGAGCTGCGCGTCGAGTTCAAGGATCGGTATCACAGCTTCAAACTGCTGCTGAACGCCAACAACAGGGCCCTGGAGATCATGGCCGAAATCGAACAGGCATTAGCCGGCGGGCGCCTTTTCGGCATGGGCTTTGTCAGGGCTGTGTGCACCTCGGTTACGGTAAGCGTTTTCAATATGATTAAACATCTGGATCGGCTTGCCCCCGGAAAATACAGCGAGCTGTATCGGGTTTACGATCACCTCCAACGAAGTATCGATCACATTCTCAGCCCCCAAAAAAGCACCGGCGACAATCGATTGCTGATCCCTTTGGCATCCGTGGACAAGCACATGGCTGATCTTGTGGGCAGTAAAATGGCCAACCTGGGTGAAGTCTCTAGAAACATCGATTTGAACATACCGGACGGGTTTGTCATCACCGCTTGCGCATATCAGCGGTTTATCGAGTACAACGATCTGCAGGCCGAGATCGACCGGCGTTTTCAGGCCGCAGACGTGCAGGCCATTGAGGCACTGTATACGTTCAGCGCCGAAATCCAGCAAATGATCATTCGCTCAGAAATTCCACCCGAGCTGGTCGAGGCCGTCACCGAATCCTGGAAACAGCTGGGAAAGGACGCCCGCCAAACGATCACGGTCGCCCTGCGCAGCAGCGCCCTGGGTGAGGATACTTTTGAAAGCTCCTTTGCCGGCCAGTACCGTTCGATCCTCAACGTGAGTTTTGACAATATTTTCGAAGCGTACAAGGAAATTCTCGCCAGCAAATACAGCCTGCCGGCCATCACCTATCGATTGAACAGGGGTTTTCGCGACGAGGACATTGCCATGTGTGTGGGGTGTCTGGTCATGGTCGACGGGCTATCCGGCGGTGTCATCTACACCCGCAATCCGGTCAACGTCCAGGATGAATCCATCTACATCAACTCGGCCTGGGGGCTTCCGAAATCGGTCGTCGAGGGCAGTGATGCCTGCGATCTCTTTGTGGTTTCTCGCCAGGAGCCGATGCGAGTCATCCATGAAGACATCAACCTCAAAACGCAGAAATTTGTCTGTTATCCGGAAGAAGGCGTCTGCCGGATGGACTTAATCGAAGACGCCAAATTGCTGCCGTCAATCGATCGTGCCCAGATAATGGCCCTGGCTGAAATTGCAGTGGCCATCGAAGCACTGTATGGCAGCCCTCAGGATATTGAATGGGCCATCGGCCCCGACGAGACCATCTATGTGCTGCAGTGCAGGCCGCTTCAGCAAAAAGATATTCCCGGTCTGCCGCAACCGGCGGCCCAGGATGTGCCCGCTGAACAAATTATCTTCTCCGGACAGGGAGTGACTGCAAGCCCAGGTGCGGGCTGCGGCAGGGTGTATCTCGTTGAAAAAGGCTCTGACGTGCTTGCTTTTCCGCAAGGCGGTGTGATGCTGACCCGGCAGGCGGCGCCGCGCTGGGCCTCGCTGTTGAGCCGGGTCGCCGCCGTGGTGACGGAGACAGGGGGTTTTGCCGGACATCTGGCCAACGTCGCCCGCGAATTCGGTGTACCGGCACTGTTTAGTGTTGGCGGCGCCCTGAACAAGTTAAAACCGGGAGATCTGGTAACCGTAGATGCCAGTGGCCGGGCGATTTACAGGGGAAAAATAGAGACCCTGCTGACTGCAAGCACGCCCGGCAAAAGCCTGATGAAGGGCAGCCCGGTCTATGAAGTACTGGCCCGGGTCAGCAAAGAAATAATTCCGCTAAACCTCCTTGACCCGGAGGCTTCCGGCTTTATCCCGTCCAATTGTCGAACCCTGCACGATATTACACGCTTTATCCATGAAAAATCAGTTGCCGAAATGTTTAATTTCGGCAAGGATCATAACTTTGCCGAGCGCTCGAGCAAACAGCTTCATTATGGCGTGCCCATGCAATGGTGGGTATTAAATTTGGACGACGGGTTTAAGCACGAAGTCACTGGCAAGTATGTAAAACTCGAAAATATTGCCTGTATTCCTATGCTGTCATTTTGGAAAGGATTTATTGCAATTCCCTGGGATGGCCCTCCGGCAATTGACGGCAAAGGCATGCTGTCGGTTATGTTTCAATCCACGACCAATCGAGCGCTGGCACCCGGAGCACGTTCAGCATATGCCGAACGCAACTATTTTATGATATCGAAAAATTACTGCAGCTTGAGCTCCCGGTTGGGATACCATTTTGCCATTCTTGAAGCCCTGATCAGTGAACGCCCTACCGAAAATTATATCAGTTTTCAGTTCAAAGGCGGCGCCGCAAATTTCGAAAGAAGGCTTGGCAGAGTACAATTTATTGCCGAGATATTGGAACAATATGGTTTCCAGATCGAAGTCACCGAAGACAACTTGAGGTCCCGCATCGAAAACCATGAGATGGCTTTTATGCAAAAACGCACGGAGATTCTGGGGTATCTGACGCTGCACACCCGGCAAATCGACATGATTATGTCCAATCCGGCCCGCGTCAAATATTATCGCGAAAAAATCAAGACGGACATCGCAAAAATATTATCTTCCGAATGATGTTTTCTCCTGGGACTCGGGCATTGAAATAGCCCTCGCCAGGCCCGTCTTTACAGGTTGTAAAAAAAACTGACAAAACTCGCGGCGCTCGATGGGCGCCTGGACGCAAACCCAGAATAACTGCTTAGAATATCGAAGTTTATTGATTTTTTTTCTTTCCATGATGACTGGCACAGGCCTTGCTTAACAACCCTTGATAATGGTAACGTGCAGAGATGGGAAGCGAAAAGGTCCGGCCCTGGCAGGCATCGCGGAAATTCCGGACATTTAGCAGCGCTTTGCAGATGAGGAGGTGACATGTTTTTTTTTAAATCAAAGTGGTTTCAGCTGGTCCTCGCCTTGGCCCTGGGCATCGTGGTCTTGCTTTTACCGAGGCCTGAGGGAACGCAATTTAAAGTTACGGGAGATCCAGACCAACTACTGCGTCAGCGCGTCGAACAGCATTTCTCATTGAAGTCTCAGGATAAAGACCCATCAAATGGTTACACGCTTCAGGCAATCAATGCCGGCAGCAGGGAGTCGACCCGGGCCTTTCTGATTGATACGGCATCCGAATTGAATTTGGCAGATATCAACGTCGGCTACGTGGATGGGTTATCCCCAAAAGCAAAGCGTTTCCTGTCCGCCTTGGCGGTGCTGGTTTTTCTTTTTATCGCCGAGCCGATCCCCCTTGAAATTACCGCTATTTGTATCGGCGTATTTATGGTGGCCCTGGGTATTATGGATGTCAAAGACGCCTGGGCACCTTACATGCATCCGGTGGTCATATTCATCATGTGCTGCCTGATCTTTGCCATCTCCCTGGACAAGGCCGGGCTTACCAAACGGCTGGGGTATTTCATCGTCAAAAGAGCCGGCAGCAGTGTCATCCGCTTTACCTTTATTATTTCCATCGGCCTGGGGCTCGCTTCCTCGTTTATGCACGATGCCGCTGCCTGTGCAGTCGGCATCGTCACCATGCTGCCCCTGATGCGCGCGGTAGGTATTGAACCCAACACGAACACGGCAAAATTCATGCTGATTTCACTGGCTTTTGCCTGTTCCTGCGGCGGCATGGGAACGCTGGTCGGCGGCGGCCGCTGTATGGTTGCCGCAGCGTTTTTAAAGGAATTCACCGGTATCGATCTTACCTTTTTTGACTGGATCAAGTATGCGATGCCGGCCGCGCTGTTGACCGTGCCGGCGGCGGTAGGCGTGGTCTATCTCGTCTTTCGCCCGGACACGAAGTTCAAACTTCCCGAATTTCAGGAAGATATCGGTCCATGGTCGGCAATCGAAAAAAAGGCACTTGTGGTTGCTTTACTTACATTTATTCTATGGCTAACCAAAGGGCTTCATGGTATAGACTATTCGGTCACCGGTATGCTGGGTGTGGCCGCGCTGGTCCTCTCCGGTGTTTTGGAGTGGGAGGACATCCATAAAAACCTGGAGTGGGGGACCGCCCTGTTCATCTTCGGCGGGGGCATCTCCCTGGGCCTGGCCATGGGCTATTCGGGCGCGGCAGATTATTTTGCACATCTGTTTTTTCCGCTGGTCAAGGGCGGCGGCTGGTTTCTGCTTTTTGTCGGGGTCGGCGTTTTTGGGGCACTGGTGACCAATGCCATGGCCAATGTTGCCGCAGCAGCACTTATTTTGCCGATAGTGATCCCCATGGCCCAGTTGGAGGGGGTCAATCCGGCGGTGCTGGCCTTGAGCCTCGGGATGGCTACCTCCTTTGCCATGCTGCTTGTCATTGGCTGCCCCCCCAATGCCATTGCTTACAGCTATCGCTACTTCAAGGCATCTGACTTAACCAAAGTCGGTGTTGTGGCAACGCCTATCCTGCTGATCATTCTGGTCATCGTCGCCTCTGTCTGGTGGAAAATTCTGGGGCTGGTTTAAATCAAATCCGAAATTTTCTTGAAAACATCGGCAAGAAGTCAGCTGGACGCTAGAGTGACCGAATATGAAACGATCGATTTACCGCAATTTACAAAAAAAAATCATCGGCATTACCCTGCTCGTCTCCCTGGCACCCCTTTTCATACTGGGCGTCACCATATATCATCAGTTCGCCAAAATATTTCAAGAAAAGGTCGACGAGCAGATAAGGTATCGGGCGGATGCCCAGGCTGAGGCAGTCGATCTGTTCTTGAAAGAACGCACGGCTATCCTGGCGGCCATGGCAGACACCCATGCGTTCGATGAAATGATTCAGGCCAAGAATCTCTCCCGCTGTTTGACGGTCATGAATCAGCGGGCGGGTGCATTCGTCGATTTGGGCGTTATCGACAACAGCGGTGAGCACGTGGCCTACGTAGGCCCCTACAGTTTAAAAGGGATCAATTATTATGACCAGCCCTGGTTTGCGGAGGTCATGAGCAAGGGCATTTATATCAGCGATGTTTTTATGGGCTTCCGCAAGCTTCCGCACTTCATCATTGCGGTCCGTCGTCAGGAAAACCAAACGAACTGGATTCTGAGAGCCACCGTCGATCCGGATATCTTTGCTTCCATCGTCCAGGCTGCTCAGATCGGCAAAACCGGGGACGCTTTTATCGTCAATTCAGAAGGAATATTACAGACGCAATCCCGCTTCGGGGGTGCCATTTTAACAAAATCTGCGATTGATCCGGCTAATTTCGGCAAGCTCACGACGGTTATCGAGCAAAGCAATATCGACAATAGATCACTGCTGTATGCCGGCAGTTGGATGAAGAACAAAAACTGGCTTCTGGTAATCAGCCGGGATGTGCAACAGGAAATGGGCAGCCTTTTTGCAACCCGCAATGTCGAGGTTGCCATAATTATCTGCGGGGTCCTTGCGATTGTACTGACCGTTGTTTTCATGGCGCGTTTAACCATCCTGCGACTTATGGAAAGCGATGCCCGCATGGACGAACTCAATGCGCAGCTGATCCAATCGGACAAACTGGCCGCGCTGGGAAAAATGGCAGCCGGAGTCGCCCACGAGATCAATAATCCCCTGGCGGTCATCCTTCAAAAAACAGGCTGGATGGGAGACCTGCTGGCCGAGGAGGATTTCAAGCACAGCAAAAATTATCAGGAATTTAAGAAGTCCGTTGAGAAAATAGAGGAACACGTGGAACGCGCACGCAAGGTCGTCCACAACATGCTGGGATATGCGCGACGCATGGAACCCAGGCTGGAAGATGTCGACATCAACCAAACTCTTAACCAGACGATCGACATTCTGGAAAATTACGCCCGCATCAACAACATTGACATTCAAACCTTTTTTGACGAGAAACTTCCCATCATTGCCGGCGATCAGGCACAATTGCAGCAGGTCTTTTTGAATCTGATATCCAATGCCATCGATGCCATCGGCCATGATGGCTTTATCGAAGTGAAAAGTCGGCGGATCGACACGCAGATATGGGTCACGATCAAAGACAACGGCCCGGGAATTTCCCCGGATAAGCAAAAAAGGATTTTTGACCCATTTTTCAGTACCAAGGACAGGGGCGAAGGAACCGGACTGGGATTATGGGTAAGTTATAACATCATCGAAAAAATGGGAGGATCGATTACCTGTAAAAGTCAGCCGGGTCAGGGAACTACCTTCACGGTGGTTATCCCGATCAAAGTTCCGGAAAAAAAATGAGTCGGTTATCCCGCACCAGGATTAGAAGGAGGATTCATGCATTATTTCAATGTTTTGGTAGTGGATGATGAAGAGGATTTTTTAGACACCTTGATGAATCGTCTGAAAAAGCGCAATATAGACACAATCGGCTGCCACAGCGGTGAGGAAGCTCTGGAATTGATGAAAAAGAAGATCTTTGATGTCGTTGTTCTCGACATTAAGATGCCCGGGGGGATGGACGGAATCGAGACGCTAAGGGAAATCAAGAAAATTCAACCCGATGCCGAGATTTTGCTGCTCACCGGCCATGCTTCAGTGGAAACCAGCGTCGAAGGCATGAAACTGGGTGCATTCGATTATCTGCTAAAGCCGATTAAGCTTGAGGATCTGCTCGAAAAAATGGCACAGGCGCTCGAAAAAAAGGACACGGTCGAACACAAACGTCAAAGCGAACAAATCCGCAAACTGCTCAAATACTGGTAAAAGTTTTTCTTTTTGCAGCCTGCAGCCGGTGTTCTGAATCCACACCGCCATTTGGGCAAACGATTGCATCGGCTCATTTCAAACCTTCGCAAATATCACAGCATCTGCCAGAAATGCGTCTGAACGGGCGAATAACACCAGGAAATTCCGGGCATGTGGAATAAATTCAGCCTGCGCTCAAGAATATATATTATTTTGGCCGCCCTGATACTCATAACATTGGTCGGCGGTCTGGTTCTGGTCTGGTACACCTATCAGATGGAGGGGTTGCTGACGGCCATCACCCAAGAAGACCTGGCGGCGTTTCAGGCAGCCGCGGACCTGGAGGTGGCCCTCGTCAATCAAAAGGGTTTTGTATCCTATTACTTTATGGACGAAGATCCGGGCTGGCTCAGCCAATTGGGCAAATATCGCCAGATCTTCCAGGAACGGCTCCAGGAAGCCCGCCGGCAGGCAGGGAACGGTCCGGATAGAAACGCCATTGCCGAGATTGAAAACGAGTACCGGCTATACATTGACAAAAAAGATCAGGTCATCGCGCTTTACCAGGCTGGCAAACGCGAAAGCGGAACGAAGCTTCACAACGAAGTTCGCCGGCATTTCTTTAGAGTTTTAGAACTCAGTGGAAAATATAAAGATCTCCATCAGCAAGGCATCTTAAAGGCAAAGGCAACCAGCCACGTTCAGGCCGCCAAACTGAGAATCATGGCCGGACTGGCAATGGTGGCCAGCTTCCTGCTGGCCCTTCTGCTGGCCTTTGTTTTAGCCAATCAAATCTTGAGACCCGTCCGCCGGATCACAGCCGCAGTCGGCGGAGAAGAAGCGCGAGAACACGAAGATGAGGTAAAAGCGCTCAGTCGCAGTGTGCGCGGATTGATGGAAGATGTCGATCATACTCAAACCGAACTTGCCAAGAGTCGTGAATCCCTTCTGCAGGCTGAAAAGCTGGCGCTGGTCGGCAAGCTGGCGGCCGGAATGGCGCACGGCATCCGCAATCCCTTCACCTCGGTGAAAATGCGCCTTTTCTCCCTGGGCCGGTCCCTGAAGCTGTCGGATACGCAAAAAGAGGATTTTGATGTAATATCCGAGGAAATCCGTCATATCGACACCATCGTGCAGAATTTTCTTGAATTTTCGCGCCCGCCCAGGCTCAAAATGCAGCCCATCAGTCCTTCGGTGGTGGTTGACCAGGTCCTGCAGCTGTTGAAACACCGCCTCAAATCATATGATGTCAGCATCCGGGTTGAACGCGAACACATTCTGCCCGAAATCGAGGCTGACCCGGAACAGCTAAAAGAGGTGCTGGTCAATCTGGTGGTTAATGCCTGTGAAGCAATGGTCGGCGGCGGAACCGTGGTTATTCACGAATACGAAATTATCCGTTCCTGCGGTGACCGCATCGCCTTCATCCGGGTCGAGGACAGCGGGCCGGGAATTCCCCAATCCATTCGGGAAAAATTATTCCATCCTTTTTTTACAACCAAGGAGGACGGCACGGGTTTGGGGCTGAGTATAGCCGCCCGCATTGTGGAAGAGCATCGCGGACAAATCGAGGTTGATTCGGAGGAAGGCCGGGGAGCGAAGTTCACTGTATCGCTGCCGGTTAAGGAGCCAAACCATGAGTAATATTGTGATCATCGACGATGACGATCAACTTCGCAAAAGCTTTCACAAACTTTTGACCGAAGAAGATTATAAGGTCCAAAGCGCCGCATCCGGTGAAGCCGGTCTCGAGTTGCTCGAAGCCCGTATTGCGGACCTGGTTATTTTAGATGTGCGTCTTCCCGGCATGAGCGGGCTGGAAACCTTTCGCAAGATCCATGATCGAGAGCCAAAACTGCCGGTTATTATCATGACCGCCTACGGGACAACCGAAACCGCCATCGAGGCCACCAAGATGGGCGCTTACGACTACATCCTGAAACCTTTTGAAATTCCAGAGATGCTGACGATCATCCGCCAGGCCTTGGAGGCAGGCCATTTTATGCGCACACCGGTTCAAATGGATGCCACACCCGAAAAAGCCTCCCGGGAGGCCATTATCGGCCGCAGCAAAGCCATGCAGGATGTCTACAAAGCCATCGGGCGGGTATCCTCGGCTGATGCGACCGTGCTTATCAGGGGGGAATCGGGCACCGGCAAGGAGCTGGTGGCCCGGGCC
>Ga0209536_100005874_pt1 | contig 18940 bp, 32 predicted proteins | sample DeeMarSeWOR28_12_FD_187461 | JGI IMG/M metagenome (GOLD analysis project Ga0209536, IMG submission 187461) | Marine sediment microbial communities from White Oak River estuary, North Carolina - WOR-2-8_12 (SPAdes) (version 2) | ecosystem: Environmental > Aquatic > Marine > Intertidal zone >... | reverse complement strand
TAATTTCTTTTTTTGTCAACTTCATTCCCCCCCATTCATTGGCTAAATTTTTATTCGATATTCTTTTAGCCTCAATAAACTGTATAGCAGTACAAGGCTCTTTTTAAGCCAATTTTAGTATTACTTTCCCGTCCAATATCCTTGCGGATCAAAGCGACGCAGCATGGCTAACTCCTCCTCGAATGGTTCCGGCGTTTTCGTGAGATCCGGTGAAATTTTCAGCGGCCAGCCGGTATTTTCTATAATCATATCTACAGTGACACTCGGGTGAACCGAGGCTAGAACCATTTCACGCGTATGCGAATCAAATCGCAGAATTCCCAACGTGGTAATCACCGTTGAAGGGCCTCCCCGGGGAAGACCGACCTGTCGGCGCCATCCATCTCCATCACCGAATCCGGGTGAAGTGATGTAATCCACTCGCGGGACGAAACGACGCTTTTCATGAGACATAATTATGATATGCCGTTTGGCAAGGCTGGCCAGATCACAGGCGCCGCCGCTACCCGGCAAGCGGGTTTCAACGTTTGTTGTGCCGCCAATATAGCTGGTGTTCAAATTGCCAAATCGATCCACTTGAGCGCCGCCGATAAAGCTGACGTCCACACCACCCTGCTGGAGTAACCCCATTGCATCAGCCGTATCCGCCAACCACTGGGCACGGTATAAATTGGGTAGATCACCCATGGTCATTATGGGTTCCGGTGCGAGGGTGTCGCGTACGATGCCCAATTCATATACCCCGACAGCTTCGGGAGCATGGGTGCTTTTGGCTAACAAAAAACCAAGCAACGGCAGACGCATACCCACAAACACCACTTCTTTATCGGCAATCTCGCGGGCAGCAGCCGTCACCATGAGTTGGGCAAGAGTCCAGTTCTTATTATCTGAGTTTTGAACATTCATGGAATACATTAAAAATGGGTGACACCTGCAAACCTGAATTTAGTATCCATAATCCACCGTCTCCGACATCACATGATGTTTAAGGGCCAGCTCAGCTATCCGTTTTTCACCCAGTAGTTTCAGGTAATCCTGATAACTTTGTATATTGTCCACCCAGCGTTTTTGCCAACCGTCGAATAGCTCCGGCGTTTTGCTTTCATTGCGATAATCGATAAAGGCCTGATGGTCACGGTTATAATAACCCGGAACCGGTGACGGGTGCGCTCCCCATGGATAGTGAACCACAGCACTCACCCGGAAACCCGGGGTGATAACTCGGTTGGGATCCCGGCTGATAACATCCGGTGAGACAATCTCTTCGGTGGTAATAATAATATGGCGGCTGGCCAAACAGGCATCCCGGGTAACTCCCAAGTTTCCCCAAGCATGGACATTGCCATATTCGTCGGCTCGCTGAACGTGAAGGACAGCTACATCGGGATTGATGGCCGCTACCGCAGTCAGCTGATCGTTGCTAAACGGACATGTCATCGTTTTGAGGCCGGCATTGGTCTTATAAAGATCGCTGCCCAAGGCCGTGCGGGCAGGCATAAACGGAACTCCCATCGCGCCGGCTCGCAGCGCCATGGCAACGGTGAGATTCGAATGATCCTCCATATCGAGAGTGCGGGATTCAGCGGCACGTCGAAAATTATAGCCGGATCCTGTAATAACATTTCCGACCCATGCGGCACGAACTTTACGCACACAGCCCGCACCAATAACCTGGTCAAATAAAATATCGGAAATGGGACCGATTAAGGTAAGATTTTTTTTGCGTTGGCGGATGATTTCATGAGCGACTGCAAACGGAATGAGGGACTCCAGGCACAAACCCATAGCCACAGAGCTGCCATCTGGTACAAAGCGGCGAATAGCTTCGGACAGCAACACTAGTTTTGATGTTGACACCCTTCGCAATTCTCCTTCAACAGCAGTATCGCTTCCCTGCAATAATTTCGTTTTTGATCAAAGTCGTACTTATCCCTAACATAATATATTCGAAATCCGAATTAGGACTCTTCTTTTTTGATCTGTTTTAGGGATTTCTCGAATTCTTCAAAAAATACATTGCGCTGCTTCCAGTCCGGACCGAAACGCTTATTAAAAAAGTTACCGAGTTTATCAAAGAGTTTTTCCCAAACAGGTTGTCCGCCTTTCAGCACGACATCCGCTAAAAACCCATCAAGGTCACTCATTTTTTCTTTAGGTAAAAAGGAAACCGCCCCCAGTTTGATCGATTTTTCCAACGCCTCCGGTGTCAGCGCATAGGCCGTAAGCATAACGGTTGGAAACCCGCGTTTTACACTGGTTTTCAAAAGCTCAAACCCATTTACACCCATGATATCTAAAATGACGATATCAAACGTATAACTCATCAAGTACTGACGGGCAGTTTCATAGTCATTGGCTTTACGAACGAGGCACATATCCAGTACTTCCTCAACAGTATCGGTAACGTCGACCTCGTCATCAACCACTAAAACAATTTTATCTTTCAGTACGCTTGTCGGATCCATTATTCTTCTCCTTTCTGGATAGGGGATCTGAGGCGATTATGGGGCCAAAAATTTTGTATCTTCCTCAAATAAGCCGACTCCAAATTTTACTTGAAGCCATATATCATTAGAAAAAGCGCCAAGTCAAGGAAGGTCTGGCACAATCAAAATTCTCGGTGAAATATATGCAGCCTGAAATGCACAATGCTAAGAATTGCAATCCCTCATGGCTTATGCTAATCTTTTTTATAGATTATTCCATTTTTTTTTCGATACCGGGTGGTTTTGAATAGTCGAGCAGGTTTAAAATCAAAGTAAAAAATCATGCATGATACAAACGATCTAATAGAAAGATTTAAATTAAACGAAGAAATCACAAAAATATTCCAGGACATTGAAACAAAGGTCCTTTCAATTGTGAATTTTAAGGATTTTTTTGACGTTCTGCTGGTTGAAATAAAAGCTAAATTCAAAATTCCTTATGCCTGGATCTCCTTGATAGATGGCAGTGAAATCTCACCCCTCATCCAGTCTCTGGACACTGCTAAATATTTTGAAAACCAATTGAGCATCATCGACAGAAAAAAATTTCTCAAGCTGGTCGGCACGACAAGTAAACCAGTCTTGATCAATGATAACTTAAGGCCTTATTACTGCTTTTTTCCGCCAATAAGTAGCTATTTTATCAAGTCTTTGGCAATTGCACCAATTTCTCTAGACGGGATCGTTATTGGAAGCCTCAATCAGGCTGATTTTTCCCGAACACGATTCCAACCGGGTAAAGATACCCGTATTCTTGAACAACTGGCCATTAAGGTATCCATATGCCTTTCAAATGTCACGGTCCACGAGAAGCTCAAATCTCTTGGATTTCATGATCCGCTGACAGGATTACTCAATCGCAGCGTTATCGAAAACATTTTAGAAAGGGAATTTAAACGCGATCAGCGCTATGCAAACGATCTTTCCGTTATCTTTTTAGATTTGGACAATTTTAAACGCGTGAATACAATTTATGGAACCGATTTTGGTGATAATCTCCTTAAGTACGTTGCTGATAAAATAACGGGAATGAGTCGCAACTCTGATATAATCGGACGTTATGCGGGAGATGAATTTGTCATTATCCTGCCGGAAACCAAAGCCAAAAACGCATTAAATCTCATAAATAGACTCCAAAGCTATTTTAAGCATCAGCCTTTGCGAATAAAGAATACTGCCATACCGGTTTCTATCAGCGCCGGCGTTGCTTCTACCGAGGACAGGAGTATCAAGAGTCCGGCAACACTTTTAAAGCGGGCTGATGAAATGCTAGACTTAGCAAAAGGCACTAAAGAAAGGCAATCATCGCAAGCTATTCAGCCAAAGAAAATGTCAAAAGTAATCCCATTGCCGGTTGTTAAAAAAGATAGTGATTAAAAGCTGAATTTGATGCCACCGCAGATATAATTGGATTGATTTCATCAAATCAACAAACCAATACAAAGGCCCTGTCATATATGACAGGGCCTTAGGATTTATGATTCTAGGTTTAAGACTATTTATTTATCCGTTTAAGATTTCTCTTTGGACGAAGGTTTTGATTTTGTATCAGGTTTGACTTCTTCTTTTTTTGCCGTCTCTTTTTTCTTTGAAACCCGCTCGGCCTTTGCCTCCGGCTTTTCTTCTTTTTCATCTTCAGCAGATTTCTTGCTCGGCGCCCTTTTGGCTCTTGTTTCGGGTTTGCTTTCTTTTTTATCAGCGACAGCCTTTGCTTTTTTCTCCGCTTTTTCCGGCTTTTCCGCCTTTTCAGCAGCTATCGGTTTTTCCGAAGCTTTTGTTTTCTTCTTTGCTATTTCAGTCTTTGCGGCTCTTTTTTTCGCCCTTTTCTTCTTCGGCTTTTCTTCGGTGACCACCAGTTCAACCAGTGAAATCGGTGCCGCATCGCCCGGGCGCCTTCCGAGCTTTACAATACGTGTATAACCGCCTGAAGATGCGTCAAAACGACCGACGGTATCCTCAAACAGTTTATGAACGATTTCTTTTTCTCTCACAATTGAAAGTGCCTGCCGTCTGGCATGCAAATCGCCTCGTTTGGCCAATGTGATCAAATGATCGGCCCAACGCCTCAATTCTTTGGCTTTCGCAGCCGTAGTATGTATACGCTCATATTTAAATAGTGATGTAACCATGTTTCTAAACATGGCATTGCGGTGGCTCGTTGTCCGATTGAGTTTCAAGCCAGCTTTTCGATGTCTCATGAGCTGTTTACTCTCCTTCCTCTGTATCTTCGGCGGGCGGTACAAATCCGTCTAGTTTCATCCCAAGCGAAAGATCCATTTCAGTTAAAACTTCTTTAATTTCGTTTAAGGATTTACGACCAAAATTTTTAGTCTTCAACATCTCTGCTTCGGTTCTACTGACCAATTGCCAAATCTGGTTGATGTCGGCATTCTTCAAACAATTGGCACTGCGAACGGACAATTCAAGTTCTTCGACACTTCTATAGAGATTTTCATTAAATTTCGGTTTATCTTGCTCGACTTTTTTCTTTTCCGCTTGCGGCTCAAGTTCTTCATCAAAACTGATAAAAATAGTCATCTGCTCCTTTAATATCTTGGCTGCATATGCAACAGCGTCCTCGGGCGGAATGCTGCCATCGGTCCAGATCTCCATAGTTAGTTTGTCATAATCCGTCCTCTGCCCAACCCGTGCATTTCCCACCACATAATTTACGCGTTTGATCGGTGAAAAAACGGCATCAATGGGTATAGTGCCCGCGGGTGCATCCTCATCCTTGTTGTTTTCCGACAACGAATATCCTTTGCCATATTTGACGGTCATCACCATTTTCAAGGCCGCTTTATCAGTCAGTGTGGCAATATGGTGTTTCGGATTGAGGACCTCACATTTTCCGTCTTCACTGATAATATCACCGGCAGTTAATTCACCTTCACCGGATGCATCAATCCGAACTATTTTGGGCTCTGCATCAGCAACTTTAAAACGCACTTCTTTCAAATTTAGGATAATCTCGGACACATCCTCAAGGACGCCCTCGATAACACTGAATTCATGCATTACTGATTCAAATTTAACTGATGTGATGGCAGCACCATACAAAGAGGAAAGGATTATCCGTCTTAAAGAATTACCAATTGTTATACCAAACCCTCTTTCAAGAGGCTCACAAACAAACTTGCCATAAGAAGGCTTGCTGGTGACCTGAACTTTTTCTGGCCTTATGATTTGTTGCCAGTTCATATACATCAGTTCCTCAGATGCCATTTTTATTTCTCCACATGGTTAAAAAGTTGGGATTTTCGATTTTTGTTGCTTACCGTCAACTGTTTTGATTTCCTCCATGAAAAGTAAGATCTGCGATCCCCTTTTACTTGGAATATAGCTCAACAATAAGCTGTTCCTGCATCGGCATTGTCAGGTCCTCACGGACCGGAAAACTTTTTACCGAACCTTTATGATTTTCTCTTTCAAGGTCAAGCCACTGGGGAATCCCCCTTCTGACCACCGCTTCCAATGAATCATCGATAGTCGGTATTTTACGGCTTTTCTCACGCAACTCTATCGTATCACCAATCCTGACTAAATAGGACGGAATGTTGATCTTTTTGCTGTTGACCCTGAAATGATTGTGTCGCACAAATTGACGTCCTTGAGCGCGTGAATTCACAAATCCAAGTCGATAAACAACATTATCCAGTCGCCGTTCCAGCAGCACAAGAAGATTTGTGCCGGTAATTCCTTTCTGACGATCCGCTCGTTTAAAAAACAGACGAAACTGATTTTCAGAAAGGCCGTACATTCGTTTCACTTTCTGTTTTTCTCGAAGCTGTATTCCGTAATCCGATATTTTTCTACCACGGCGCTCTCCATGTTCGCCAGGCGGATAGGACCGTCGATCAAATGCACATTTGTCCGAATAGCAGCGGTCGCCTTTGAGATACAATTTCATGTTTTCGCGTCGGCAATGCCGACAAACGGAATCTGTATATCTTGCCAAATGTTCCTCCCAATTGCGTTATTCGTTATTGGTTTATTCGGTATTCGAATTGAAATAAACGAATGCCGAACAACTCTTAGATTCTGCGTCGTTTCGGTGGTCGACAACCATTATGGGGAATAGGGGTTACATCTTTGATCATTACCACATTAAAGCCTGTTGCTTGAAGGGAACGCAGTGCGGATTCACGCCCCGGGCCAGGTCCCTTGACATACACCTCAACACTTCTCATTCCATGTTCCATGGCTTTTTTAGCGGCATCCTCAGCTGCCATCTGGGCGGCAAAGGGCGTGCTCTTTCGAGACCCCTTAAAGCCCTGAACGCCGGCACTAGACCAAGCCACAACGTTTCCGCCGGTATCGGTTATGGTAACAATGGTATTATTGAACGTAGACTGAATGTGGACGATGCCGTTGGAAATATTTTTCTTTACTCTCTTTTTAGTTCGGGGTTTTTTTGCCATAAGCTACATCCCTTTTTAGAAAAACGTAAAAATAATAAATAATTCAATATTCTGATCACAATAATTCAGCGTCAACATAATAAGCGGTACTATTTTTTTCTCGCTGCCCCTTTCTTTTTAACAGCTGCTCGTTTAGGTCCCTTGCGCGTGCGGGCATTGGTACTTGTCCGCTGTCCCCGAACCGGTAGAGATCTTCGATGACGAAGTCCGCGATAAGAGCCAAGATCCATCAAACGTTTGATGTTCATGGACATTTCGGTACGCAGCTCGCCTTCTACTTTATATTCGTCGTCAATGACCTTACGAATGCTGTTAATCTGTGACTCGGTTAACTGATCCGTATTTGTGTCCAGATTAATATCCAGTTGATTGAGTATACGTCGCGATGATGACCTTCCAATGCCATAGATATAGGTTAGGCCAATCTCAATCCGCTTTTTTTTGGGTAAGTCCACACCAGCAATTCTTGCCAAAACGTTTCCTCCTTTATCCTTGCCGCTGTTTATGCCGCTTATTTTCGCAGATAACCCGTACCACCCCTCTTCTTCGAATTATTTTACACTTGGGGCACATTTTTTTGACAGATGCTCGAACTTTCATGAAGGCTACTCCTTGTATTCGAGTTTGCATGTTTGATCCTCGATTACGGCTGAGCGCTTACCAGCATCCAGAATCGGTATCGAGAATCGAGTTTTATTTTTCGCGATACGTTATTCTGCCTCGCGTGAGGTCATAAGGTGAGAGTTCAACTGTAACTTTATCTCCGGGTAAAATTTTAATAAAATGCATGCGCATCTTGCCAGAGATATGGGCAAGCACCTGGTGCTTGTTTTCCAATTCAACCTTGAACATTGCGTTGGGCAACGTTTCAAGGACAACACCCTCTACCTTTATGGGTTCCTCTTTGGCCATAGGCAACTCCCAATTTGTAAAATCAAGACAAATTAAAACCGTCCTTTAACTTTGGCACCACCCTTTTTCAAGAATCCTTCATAGTGCCGGCTCAACATGTGCGATTCAATTTGTGAAACCGTATCAATCGCAACACCCACCACAATAAGCAGTGCGGTCCCGCCGAAATAAAATGGAACCTTAAACTGTGTTATCAAGATCGATGGCAGCACACAGACGGCGGATACATAGATAGCACCCCCAAGGGTAATACGGGTCAAGACTTTATCGATATAATCTGCCGTTCGCTTTCCGGGGCGGATGCCGGGAATATAGCCTCCGTGTTTTTTCATATTGTCGGCCACATCTACCGGGTTAAAGGTGACCGCCGTATAAAAGTAGCAGAAAAAGAAGATAAATCCGACAAATAACAGTTCATAGATGGCATTGCCGGGACGCATGGCATCAGCGATATTCTTCACCCATGGAATGTTAATAAAACTGCCGATGGTAGCCGGAAACATGATGATGGATGAAGCAAAAATAGGCGGAATGACACCGGAAGTATTTATCTTCAACGGCAGGTGAGTGCTTTGCCCGCCATACATTCGTCGGCCGATCACCCGTTTGGCATATTGAACCGGTATGCGGCGCTGACCTTGTTCAACAAATATTATAAACCCAATAACGAGAATCATCAGAGCGACAAGAATCAGAATTGGGAATATACCCATCTCCCCGGTGGATAGGAGACGAAATAAATTGATGCTTGCACTGGGCAGCCGGCACACAATTCCGGCAAAGATAATCAGAGATATGCCATTGCCGATCCCGCGCTCTGTGATCTGCTCCCCCAGCCACATGATAAAAGCGGTGCCGGCAGTCAAAGTGATGACCGTCATTATCCGAAAGGCCCAACCTGGAATAATAACTACGGGTGCCCCACCGGGAGAAGACATGCTTTCCAACCCGACGCTGATGCCAAAACCTTGGATAATACTTAAAACCACCGTGCCGTAGCGCGTGTACTGGGTAATCTTTTTGCGTCCCTGTTCACCTTCCTTTTTTAATTGCTCAAGATGCGGAATAACCACGGTTAAAAGCTGGAGGATAATGGACGCGCTGATATAGGGCATGATCCCGAGGGCAAATACGGAAAGCCTCTGAAACGCACCGCCTGAAAACATGTTAATAATACCAAATATGGTTCCCTCAGCCTGTTTAAAAAAAGAAGCATAAGCAACGCTATCGATACCCGGTACGGGAACATGCACGCCAACTCGATAAACAATCAGAAGTGCCAGGGTGAAGAAAATTCTCTTTTTAAGTTCGGGTATCTTGAATATATTTTGAAACCCACTGCCTATCATTATATGACCTCAACTGTCCCGCCAGCTGCCTCAATTTTTTCTCTGGCACTTTTGCTGATATGATGTAACCTGATTTCCAATGGCTGTTTGATTTCACCGTGACCGAGCAATTTGATGCCGTCCCGCTTGCCTTTAATCAATCCTGCTTGAACCAGGGCGGTTTCATCTACTAAGCTGCCGCTTTCAAATCTTGATAAGTCGCGTAAATTGATTACGGCAATTTTCTTGTGAAATATATTTGTAAAACCGCGTTTCGGAAGACGACGTTGGATGGGCATTTGTCCACCCTCATATCCCGGCCGCACACCGCCTCCGGAGCGGCTGTTGTATCCTTTTGTCCCCCTACCGGAGGTTTTCCCCGTTCCCGATCCCACACCACGCCCTAAGCGTTTGGAATATTTGCGTGATCCGGGTGGCGGCGAAAGTTCATTTAGCTTCATGATTTGTCTCCTCGGTCTTTACAAGATGTGAAACAACGCTGATCATTCCCCGAATCTCGGCTGAATTCTTCAGTTCAACGGTTTTGTTAAGTTTTGTCAGCCCCATGCCGCGCAACACCCGGCGATGTTTTTCCGGTCTTCCAATCATACTTCGAACAAGGGTTACTTTCAAGGTTTCTGCCATAGATTGCATCCTTACCATTGCTTTTCACACCAGCGCCCAGCAGCCAGAGACCACGAGCAAAAAACCAGATTCTACAAATCTTCCACACCGACTCCGCGTCTTGCGGCTACCTGCTCTCGGCTTTCCAGTTGTTGCAGGCCATTGATGGTTGCTTTTACTAAATTGTGCGGGTTATGGGATCCCAGACACTTTGTCAGAATATTCTGAACTCCCACAGCTTCAAGCACAGCTCTTACCGCCCCCCCAGCAATAACACCGGTCCCCTGGGCAGCGGGTTTTAATAATACTCTTCCCGCACCAAATTTTCCGATGATTTCATAAGGGATGGTGCCATCGATCAAGGGCACGGCAATCATAGAATTTTTGGCCTTTTCAACGCCTTTTCGAATGGCCTCGGGCACTTCGCCAGCTTTCCCCAGACCAAAACCAACGGATCCATCGCCGTCACCGACAACAACAATGGCACTGAAGCTGAATCGGCGACCGCCTTTGACGACTTTTGCCACCCGATTGATATGAACAACTTTATCAATTAATTGAACTTCTTCTGTTTCTTGTTTAAACAAGAGCTTGCCTCCTCTAAAATTCTAAACCGGCCTCACGGGCGCCATCAGAGACGGCTTTCACGCGACCGTGATATAAAAAACCGTTGCGATCGAACACGATCTTTTTGACACCTTTTTCTAAAGTGCGTTCGGCTGCAAGTTTGCCGACCATGATTGCAACGCTCTTCTTATTGTTGATATCGGAAGATTCTTTCACGCCTTTTTCAAGACTTGAAGCGGCTGCAAGTGTTTTCCCCTGCGTATCATCGATTACCTGAGCATATATGTGCCTGGCGCTTCTAAAAACACATAGTCGCGGTTGTTGTCGCGAGCCAACAACCTTTTTGCGTATTCGTTTTTTTCGCTTAAGCCGTGCCTGTTTTCTAAAATTCAAAGACCCCATTTTATAATATTCTCATTAAATTTTGGTTGTTAGATTCTGAATTTTTTGTTTTTCTGCCAATAAATATTTAAATATAACCTTTTTCGTTCTGGATTATGCGGTCACCTTACTGTTTTGCTCCGGCCTTTCCGGCCTTTCTTCGAATATACTCCTCTGCATACTTGATTCCCTTTCCCTTATAGGGTTCGGGCGGTCTTATTTTTCTGATGGAAGCAGCTGCCAATCCGACTTTTTGTTTATCTATTCCGAAGATTTTTATGATATTGTTTCGTTCAACAGAAGCGCTAATCCCCTCAGGAAGATCAAATTGAACTGGTTTTGAATATCCAACATTCAAGATGATGGCGTTTCCTTTAAGTTCGGCACGATAACCAATACCACTGATCTCCAAGGTCCGTTCAAAACCCGAGGTAACACCGGTAATCATGTTGGCTACCAGGCTGCGCGTCAGTCCCTGTATAGCCCGACAATTTCGGTTATTTGTAAGCGGGGTGACGCTCATCACACCATCTTCTATTTTTAAATCCACTTCAGGGTGAATGGTATGAGTAAGGGTCCCTTTTTCCCCCTGAACCGTTAGGATTTTTTCTTCATAAGATATTTTAGTTTTGTCGGGTATTGGAATTGGTTTTTTACCCACACGAGACATACGCATCCCCTTTTACCATATATTACAGAGAATCTCGCCCCCTAGGTTTTCCTTGCGGGCTTTTTTATCCGTCATGATTCCCTGGGAAGTAGACAAAATTGATATCCCCATACCATCTAAAACCGGCTTGATATCTTTACCTTTAACATAAATCCGCCGACTGGGCTTGCTTATCCGTTTGAGACCATAAATGACGCTGGTCTGCCCGGATCCATATTTGAGGTAGATACGCAAGATACCCTGTTTTCCATCTTTAAGGAATTTATAATTTCGGATAAATCCTTCATCTTTCAAGATCTTGGCCATCTCGACCTTAAGCTTTGACCCAGGAATGTCGACACTGTTAAACTTTGCTTTTACGGCATTCCTAATTCGGGTCAACATGTCAGATATCGGATCGCTTAGTGTCATTGTTTTCTCCTATTATCTGGTCGCTAGTTACTTGCCTCTTGTCTCTGGTCCTCTGTACCTTGGTTATAAGTGTCGCGGCAGTAATTGATACTATCTCAGATATATTGGCATTGTTTAGTTAATTGATCTCTTTCATCTAAGTCTTCTACCGATAAACAGAATCCAGAGACCAGCAGCCAGTTGCCAGTCTACCAACTGGATTTCACAACTCCAGGAAGCTTACCCTGTGAGGCCATAACCCGAAAACAAATACGACAAATCCCAAATTTTCTTATATATCCCCGCGGCCGACCACAAATCGGACACCTGTTATATTTTCTGACTCCAAATTTAGGATCCCGCATCGCTTTTGCCATCAGCGCTTTTTTTGCCAAATTACCCTCCTTTAATTTCTAAATGGCATACCCAGCAATTTGAGTAACTCTTTCCCTTCTTCATCGGATTGGGCGGTAGTTACAACGCTCACATTAAGCCCCTTAATTCGATCAATCTTATCGTAATCGATCTCGGGGAAAATAATATGCTCTTTGATGCCGAGTGAATAATTACCGCGGCCGTCAAAGGCTTTGGATGAGATACCTCGAAAGTCACGAACCCGCGGAAGGGCAATGTTGACCAGCTTATAGAAAAAATCCCACATGCGTATGCGCCGCAGCGTAACCATACACCCAATTGGCATACCCGTCCTCAATTTGAAAGCCGCAATCGATTTCTTGGCTCGCGTGACAACGGGTTGCTGCCCGGAGATCACTTTAAGCTCTTCAACAGCGGAATCCAGCAGCTTGATATTTTGGATCGCTTCACCCAAACCCATATTCAATACAATTTTTTTTAGCTTTGGAACCTCCATGATATTTTTATATTTAAAGGTTGCCATCAGCGTGGGTACAACTTCTTTATCATAATACATTTTTAACTGTGACATGAGCTTCCTCCGGCAGACGGGGTTAGGTGTCTAAAGCCTCGCCACATTTTACACATGCCCGCACTTTTTTGCCATCCTCCAGGCGTTGCATTTTAACACGCGTGGGGGTAACGCACTTGTTGCACATTACCATCACATTGGATATTTGAATCGCTGCCTCGCCCTCGACAATTCCACCCTGTTTGGTTTTAGCAGTCGGTCGGGTATGTCGTTTGACAATATTGACGTTTTCGACAAGAACGCGATTTTTCTTTTTTATGACTTTGAGTACTTTTCCAATTTTGCCTTTATCCTTGCCGGCGATAACTTTAACTTTATCGTCTTTTTTTATGCACATTTTCCTATCTAACATAAGCCATGTCTCCACGGGATCCATCGATTGACTATTTTTGATTCTATACTTTCAAGCAAAAGATCACAGCTTTCAATTTTCATTGGTTAATTGTCATTTCTCAATTATAAAACCTCCGGTGCCAGGGAAATAATTTTCATAAATCTCTTGGCTCGCAATTCTCGAGCCACCGGCCCAAAGATTCGGGTGCCGATAGGTTCTCGGGATGCATTAATTAAAACAGCAGAATTATCGTCAAACCTTATGTAGGATCCATCAGGTCTTCTTAGTTCCTTTTTGGTGCGGACGACAACGGCTTTCAATACATCTCCTTTTTTTACTTTAGCATTTGGTATCGCCTCTTTGACCGCAACAACAATAATATCCCCCACCCTGGCATATCGCCTTCGTGATCCACCAAGGACTTTTATACAATATAATACTTTAGCCCCTGAATTGTCTGCCACTGTCAATCTTGTCTCTGACTGAATCATTTTGCATATGTCCTTTACTGTTACACAGCCTTTTCAACTATCTCCGATACCCGCCATCTTTTGGTTTTACTAAGCGGTCGGGCCTCAGAGATCAAAACTTTATCGCCAATCCGGCATGTATTGTCTTTATCATGGGCGGCAAATTTTGCACGCCGACGGACATACTTATGATACATTTGATGTTTGACCAGCCGCTCAACGAGCACAACGACTGTTTTATCCATCTTATTGCTAACGACGGTTCCCACTAATTGTCTATGTTTTCCTCGTTCTTTCATGGCAGCAACTATTCTTTTTCTGTCTTTTGTTTTAATGTAACTTCCCGCATGATGGTTCTGATTCTGGCAATATCTCTTTTCGTTTGTTTCAATTTTTGGGAATTTTCGAGCTGTCCGGTCTCATGCTGGAAATTAAGATTGAACAGCTCCTCTCTTAAATCATCTACTTTTCTTTGCATTTCCTCCCGGCTCAGCTCCCTAATTTCGCTGGCTTTCATAAGGCTTCACTCCTCTCAACAAATCTCGTTTTAACCGATAGTTTGTGTGAAGCCAGCCGCAGTGCCTCTTTTGCCATATCCCTGGACACACCTTGCATTTCATAAAGAATTCTCCCAGGACGGACAACAGCTACCCAGCCTTCTGGAGCACCCTTGCCTTTTCCCATCCTGACTTCGGCTGGTTTCTTGGTAAAGGGCTTGTCGGGGAAAATCCGGATCCAAATCCTGCCACCTCTCTTGATATGCCGTGTCATAGCAATCCGAGCAGCCTCGATCTGTTTTGCGGTTATGCTCCCGCAACTTGTCGCCTGCAAGCCGAATTCTCCGAAGTTTAACGTACATCCCCGTCGAGCTATGCCTCTCATTTTACCTTTTTGTTGTTTACGATATTTAACCTTTTTGGGGCTCAGCATGTTTGATACTCCTTAGATATATCAACTGGGTGGTAATTCAAATCTGAGACGCTAGGCGGTTTCCATCTCAACGTCATCTTTTTTCAAAATTTCTCCTTTAAAAATAAATACCTTAACACCGATAATACCGTATGTCGTGCGCGCCTCAACGAATCCATAGTCAATATCGGCTCTTAAGGTGTGAAGGGGAACTCTCCCCTCGCGATACCACTCGGTTCGGGCCATTTCAGCTCCGCCCAGACGTCCTGAACAAATTATTTTAACCCCCAAGGCGCCAAAACGCATTGCCGAAGACACGCCTCGTTTCATGGCGCGCCGAAATGCAACTCGTCGTTCAATTTGTAGCGCCACATTTTCTGCTACAAGCTGAGCATCTAACTCCGGCTTTCGAACTTCCTGAATATCGATGAGAATTTCGTGGGAGGACATTTTTTCGATATCTTTTTTGAGCTGTGATATTTCTGATCCCTTTTTCCCGATCACGATTCCCGGTCTGGACGTATAGATACGGATTCGGATACGCTTGGCCGATCTTTCGATTTCAATCCTGGAAACACCCGCGTGATAAAGCTTTTCCTTAATAAATTTACGGAGTTTATAATCCTCCAGGATATATTCAGCGTAATTTCTTCCGCCGAACCATTTCGACTCCCATGTTTTAACAATTCCTAATCTTAATCCGATCGGGTTTACCTTTTGGCCCAAGCTATTACCTCCTTTTTCTATACCGACGATTCTTCAGCGAGGATGACAGTGATGTGGCTGGTTCGTTTTAATATGCGTGTTCCTCTACCCCTTGCTCTGGCTCGCCATCGCTTCAATGTAGGTCCCTGATCGGCAACAATGTTGTGGATAACCAATAGATCAATATCGATATCCGGATTTTGATCAGCATTGGCGACTGCAGAGCGGACGATTTTATCTAAAATTTTGGCAGCCTTTTGGGGCATAAATCTCAAAATTTCCAAACCGGATTCAACCGGCTTGCCCTTAATCGCCCCGCCCACTTTTCGCACTTTGCGGGGTGAAATGCGCACATATTTTGAAACAGCTTTGACCTCCATTGCTGACAATTCCTTTTATTTCTTTAATCTAGATTTTTTATCACCGGCGTGCCCATAAAAAGTGCGCGTGGGTGAAAATTCACCCAATTTGTGACCCACCATATTCTCTGAAATAAAAACCGGTACAAATTTTCTGCCATTATGCACAGCCAGAGTCAGACCGACCATTTCCGGAATAATGGTTGAGCGTCTGGACCAAGTTTTGATCACCATGCTGCTGCGTGTCTGCTGGGCAGCAAGTACTTTTTTCATCAATGCATCATCAATAAACGGACCTTTTTTCAACGAACGTGGCATGGGTTCTCCAATTGTTTTAGTTAGCTTTTTACTTGCGCCTTTTAACAATAAGACGATCGCTCTTTCCCTTTTTACGGGTTTTAAATCCCTTGGTAGGCATACCCCAAGGGCTGCAGGGATGCCGGCCCCCTGAGGACCGTCCTTCTCCACCACCCATCGGATGATCCACGGGGTTCATGGCAACTCCTCTGACCTTAGGCCGCCTGCCCAACCAACGCTTCCTTCCGGCTTTACCTAAAGAGATATTTTCATGAGCTACATTTCCCAGCTGCCCGATGGTGGCCTTGCAATTTAAAAGGACCATCCGCACTTCACCGGATGGAAGCTTAATTAAGGCATAACGATTTTCTTTTGCCATTAACTGCGCATAGGTACCGGCACTTCGAACAATTTGACCACCTTTGCCTGCCTGTAGTTCAATGTTATGGATGTAAGTACCCAACGGAATATTTTGCAATGGCAGCGTATTGCCGGGTTGAATGTCCGCTTCGGGCCCGGATTCAACAGTATCGTTAATACGAAGATTTAGCGGAGCAAGAATGTAGCGTTTTTCACCATCGGCATAATGCAGAAGGGCAATTCGGGCGGAACGATTTGGATCATACTCAATTGCAGCAACTCGAGCGGGAATACCTGTTTTGTCCCGCTTAAAGTCAATGAGACGATATTTTCGTTTATGACCTCCACCGTGGTGCCTAACCGTAATTCGTCCCAGGGTATTGCGTCCGCCGGTTTTTTTAATGGTTCTCAGCAATCTGCGTTCCGGGGCACCGCTGGTAATCTCCTCAAACGATGAATAATCTTGAAAGCGTCTTCCTGGCGAAGTCGGTTTTACCTTTTTTATAGCCATTCTGCACTCCTATCCGAACAGACCGCAAATCCGAATGCGGATTTCGGATTTTCTCCAAAAAAAATTGATATGTATCGAACCACCTATGCTCCCTCGAAAAAGTCAATACGTTCCCCAGGCCTCAATGTTACAATTGCCTTTTTCCAATCCCGGCGTTTGCCCACAATTCGACCTCTTTGTTTGGTTTTACCCTTCACCTGCGAGGTACGCACTCCGGCGACCTTGACTTTGAAAATATCTTCAACAGCTCTTTTGATTTCAATCCGATTAGCCCTGCGGTCAACCTCAAACGTCAACTGGTTAAAAGTCTCTTTTTGAATATTCGTTTTCTCGGTAACCACGGGCCGTTTGATGATCTCATACTGAATCATGCGACTAATCTCTCCTCAATCTTCTTTATTACCGGCTCCAGCAAAATCAGTGTATGATATTTCAAAATATCATAAACGTTCAGCCCCTCACTTCTGAGCAATTTGACATCAGGGACGTTTCTTGACGAAAGCTCGAGTTTTTCATCTTTTTTATCGGTTACAATCAGGGCATTGTTAAGATTAAGCGCAGTTAAAACATCTACAAATTGTTTGGTTTTTATTTCTTTCAACTCCAACTTATCCAGCACAATCAGCTCACTGGCTCGCAACTTGCTGCTTAAGGCCATCTTTAGCGCCAGCCTTCTGATTTTTTTAGGCACCCGGAAAGCATATTTACGCCCATCCGGTCCAAAAACAACACCCCCGCCTCTGAGCAATGGAGATTTAATATCACCGCGACGCGCCCGTCCGGTCCCCTTTTGGCGAAACAGTTTTCTTCCACTGCCTCTGATGTCGCTGCGATGTTTAACCGAGGCAGTGGCCGACCGTCTATTGGCCATCTGCATGTTGACAACTTCATGCAGTACACTTGATTTGACGGTTACATTGAAAATGCTGTCTGCAAGATCCACCTGCGAGACTTTTTTTCCTTTACTATTTTGAACATCAACGACAGCCATATTTTCCTCATCCAGAGTTCGATACATACACTGCAAAAACCGAGCATATATACCGGGCAGTTGGTATTACATATTTAGTAACTAAAACTTCAGCTTGTTAAGGGCCACCAAACCGGATCTCGGTCCGGGCACGGCCCCTTTTAACAGCACTAAATTATTGTCTGGTCGTACATCCACAATTTCCAGATTCCGTATTGTTTTGCGCTCATTGCCGTATTGACCCGGCATTTTTTTCCCTTTGAAAACCTTCGATGGTGTAGCGCTACAACCAATAGATCCCGGCGGTCGGACGTTTTTGCTGCCATGACTCATAGGACCACGATGAAAGCCATGGCGTTTGATCACACCTGAAAAACCGCGACCTTTGGTGGTGCCGACAACATCTACCCGATCACCGACATGAAACATCTCCACCGTAATAGGTTGACCAAGGCTGAATTCGTCAGGTTTATCAACGAAAAATTCCTTTAAATGCTCAAAGCATACATCCCCGCTCTTTTTTTGATGACCCTGCAGCGGCTTTTTGACTCGAGATTTTTTCTTCTCACCGAAGCCCAATTGGAGGGCATTATATCCATCTGTTGCCTCTGTTTTGATCTGCGTTACGATACATGGGCCGGCCTCTACCACGGTTACCGGTATTAAATTTCCCTCTGAAGAAAACCATGCCGTCATTCCCAGTTTTTTCCCCAACAATCCACTAGACATAATGCGTGTTATCCCCTATTACAGCTTTTTTAGGCGTGCTCAACTGTGCACAAAAAAATATGTGGTTTCTACAAATAAATTTAGGGATACAGGACAAAAAAATTGTCATACCTTCAATACCTGAATCCCTAAATTTTCAACGCTTAAAGCTTTATTTCGACATCTACGCCAGGCGAAAGATCCAATTTCATTAAGGCGTCTACGGTTTGTTGGGTGGGCTCCAGGATGTCCAGCAGTCGTTTATGTGTCCGCATTTCAAACTGCTCGCGGGATTTTTTATCAATGTGGGGAGAACGCAGAACACAATATTTGTTGATCCGGGTAGGCAGGGGTATGGGACCGACAACCTTGGCCCCAGTTTTTACGGCCGTATCAACAATATCCGATGCCGACTGGTCAAGCAGCTTATAGTCGTAGGCTTTCAGCCTGATTCTGATCTTGGTATTGGTAATCATTATTTTTGTCTTTCGCTTTATTCTACGATATCGCTAATCACCCCGGCACCCACCGTGCGTCCACCTTCGCGAATCGCAAAACGCAACTCCTTCTCCATTGCAATCGGTGTGATCAA
>Ga0209536_100005873_pt1 | contig 18940 bp, 21 predicted proteins | sample DeeMarSeWOR28_12_FD_187461 | JGI IMG/M metagenome (GOLD analysis project Ga0209536, IMG submission 187461) | Marine sediment microbial communities from White Oak River estuary, North Carolina - WOR-2-8_12 (SPAdes) (version 2) | ecosystem: Environmental > Aquatic > Marine > Intertidal zone >... | reverse complement strand
GGTTTGTATGTAGGTTCCGGAGGTCTTAATGCTATTGGTGGTGGCACAATCACAATAGGCTCATTGCGTGTTACTGACTTCAAAGCAAATGATCCACTGGGTTTACAAACGTATGCAAACACAGCAGTTAGTGGATTAGCACCATTTGCAGGATCATTGATATTTGTGTATCCAACTGCTTTAGGTGGCAACTTTGCAAATGGACAAGTTGCATTTTATGATGGATCACAATTTAGATATATGCATGATGGTAGTATTGTAAGTTAATATAATAGGAGAGTTAAATGGCTAAGCATAGTATGGGAAAGAAAAAGAACAGAGGTTCAAAAAAGAACAGAGGTTCAAAGAAGAAGTAAATTGGGCAGAATACTTTCTAAGTATTAGAAAGATATGTCCATGGTCTTACCGATTTTATATGGAAGACAAAATACTTCTTGTAGAAAACATCAATCCTGGTTGTGAACTAACTTGGGCAGGTTGTTTTCGTGCTTCAAAACATGAAGCATTGTTGATGAGTTATGTTGACAAAGACATTGATTATTTGTTAAGTGTAACAGAACGCATCGAAGAAAAATTTAGCGATTTAATTGCATTTTGGAGTCACCCACAAGAAAAAGAAAATAACACACCTAAACCATGTGTGATAGTGCAGGATAGAAAAACATTAACTGACTTGCGTAAACAGATAGGATATGAAGATGAATAAAATACAATTAAGACTGTATGCTATTGAAAATAAACCTGAGCATCATGAAGCATTGCTGTCTAAAATTAAATCAGGTGAAATCACAACCAAAGAACAGATAGACAGTTACAATGGCTAAGAGAATTACAACAGCAGAACTTGCCGCTGAAATCAAGATGATTAAAGAAAATCATCTTGTGCACCTGTCTCAAGATATTGTGGAATTAAAAGAAGAACTAAAAGAGAGTAGAACAACTTTCCAACAAAGACTTGATCGCTTAGACAATAGAATTTGGGCAATAGTGCTGTTGTCCTTAGGCACATTATTATCAACTATTTTTAGCATGATGATTTAATGTATTATTTTGTTCATATTCCTAAAACAGGAGGTATGTGGTTTAGAAAATTTGTTGAATTAAATCCGCAATATAACATAGAAACCACAGGATTCCATGGAGCAAGATTGTTTGATGCAACACATCCAGCAATATTTTGCTTGAGGGATCCAATAGATAGGTTTTTAAGTGGTTTGAGAATGCGTTGGCTTGATCACAGACACGATGATATTGTGCATCAAGTTGATTATTTTCTTGCAAACAAAGAACGAGAAACATCTGCATTAAATTTACCTATGACAAGATACATAGGAGATATGGAAACATACAAACAACATGAACACAATATTGCAGTTGTGTTTGATTTTGAAAATTATCCAGATTGTGTGTATGATTATTTTACTGATGCAAACAGAGATATAGAAAATATTGTAATAAATGATACTGCAAGAAGTGTTAATTATAATAAAACAAAATATGATTTAAGGTCAGATCAATTAAGAGAATTAAACAGCATATATGCTGAAGATATTGAACTGTATGAATACATAAAGACCAGGAGTTATTATGCCAGTAATGAAAGTTAAAGGTGGATATAGATGGGGTAAGTCGGGTAAGACTTACAAAACCAAAGCAGAAGCAGAAAAACAAGCCAGAGCAATTTATGCAAGTGGCTACAAAAAGAAGGGTAAAAAATAATGGCTACATATTATGGATCACAATGTTTAACAGATTGCTCGGGACACAGAGCAGGTGCAAGATATGTTAGAACTGGCGGTAGAAGTCTCACATTAAGTTCTGGTTCATTTAACAGAGGCATGCGAATTGCACAACGTCAATTAAAAAACAGAGGCGTTAGAACAAGATTGAGCATAACAAAGAAGAGCAAGTAATGGCAACCACAACAAAAAAATTATCAGCACTGTATACTAAAATTATACCTAAAACCAAATTAAAAAAGATAGTTGCTTTCTAGCAAAACTAAAAAAATATAAATCCAACGAAAATAAACTATTCAAGAAATGGACATCAAATTAAGATTTGGGGTATTTACCCTAATTGTCATTCTGTTCCAATCGTTTATAAAACTATTTGGGGTTTTGATAACAAGCAGTTTAAGCTTCCTATCTGAAACTGCAGATACATTGATAGATATTTTATTCATCTCAATAACTTTGTATTCTTTGTACCAGAGTCAGAAACCCGCTGACTATGAACATATGTATGGTCATACAAAAATTGATTCGATTGCGGGATTGATTCAGGGGGTAATCCTAATCAATATTTATATTATTTTAGTGTATAATGCGATTCAGAGCATTATTGCACAAAGATACATAGTTTCAAATCCCGAATTTGGCTTGATAATCCTAATTATTTCCCTTTTAGTCAATTTTGTGTTCTCAAGACTACTTATTTCAAAAGGAAAACAACAAAAAAGCCTTTCAATGAAAATTCAAGGGCTTAACCTTTTCCAAGATTCATTGCGAGCTCTCATCGTAATATTAAGCTTCATTTTTGCATTTTTTAACATAACCTATCTTGATCCTATTTTGAGTATTATTCTTTCAGTATGGATCATATTTGGTGCAGTTAAGTTAGCGAGAACTGGAATAAAGGAACTAACAGATACGAATCCGGTAAAATCATTTATAATTGAGAGATTAAGGCTTGAAATTTTTGCCCTTGAACATGTGATCGGTGTTCAAGATCTAAAAATTCGAGTATCTGGTAAGTTTTTATTCCTAGAGGTACATTTATCGGTAGAAGATCATATCTCGGTTGTTCATGCAAATGAAATAACTAAATCTATTAGAAGCATCAGCAAGAAAAAATTTCCCTCCTACGAGGTTGAATGTGTAGTTGAGATGAATCCATTAGCGAGTGAAATGTCTCTCGGAGAAGGTTTAATAAATCTAATCTATTCTATGAAATCTGAATATCCTGATGTTATAAATTTTAAGAACCTGAATGTTTTTAGCCTTGAAGAAAAATATTTTATTTCCTTAACAATTATTGTTAAGGAGTCACTCTCACTTACGGAAGCACATAAAATTAGTTCACATTTTGAAGAAGAGATTAAAAACCAAGCTCCGTCGATTACACGTGTTATTACTCATATTGAGGGTCAAAGCTATGCTGAAACCCTTTCCGCAGATCAAATTAAATGTGCTGATGTGGGTCCTGAGATGCTAGAATTGATTGGTGAAGTAGTTGAAAAAGCACTAAGAACCGTTCCTCACGTGAAAGGATATCACGGATTGGAATTTTGGGCTACTCTAGATTATTGCATCTTAGAACTTCATGTTTTTTTTGACGGCTCTTTAAACATTTCTCAAACTCATAATTATATCACGGAAATTGAGAAATTAATTAGAGATGAACTGGGAATTGACAATTTAGATTCTATCCTCATTCATTCTGAGCCATTGGAAGGACGAACTAATGGTATTATCTTTTGAGTTAGATTAACCTACACTAGAATGGAAAATTGTATTTATCCAATTTCAGTTCTTTTTGCATAATTTTTATATCTTTCTGCAAACTCTTATTTAAGGCTATTCCGGTTTCTTTACGGGCAGTCTCCGCTTCATACTCCTTTTCTCCTGCAGTGTATATTTTCCTTTTTCCTTGAGCAAGCTTTGAGCTTCTCAATTGCCGCATTATGTTTCCCGTGATTTCTTTGAATCTTTCTAAAGGTAAAAAATTACTAATATTAATCGCTAAAAAGAAATGGCCCACTTTTAACCTTTTTTGACCATTTTCTGTGACACCTGCAGTGTCTCGTAAATAAACACCATCTTGTAATGCTGCAGACAAAATTTCTGCAAATGTAGCATACCCATATCCTTTATGACCTGAGGTATCCTCACCCATTCCTCCCAATGGTAATAAGGCCGCAGAACGGTTTACTAATTTTCTTAAAACTACACCGGGATCTGTTTTTGAATTACCATTATTTGCAACAATTATGCCATTAGGGAGAGGTTTGTGCATCCGATTATATACCTCAACTTTCCCTCTTTGGATTATTGAAGTTGCTGCGTCAATAAGGAAAGGAAAATCTTCATCTGTAGGAGCACCATAAGTTAATGGGTTTGTTCCTAATATAGGTTCAACTCCGAAGGTAGGAGGAACAGCTGGTCGGGTATTAGTTGTTACAAATCCAATCATTCCCTCATTTATTGCCATTAGTGAATAATATCCTGCGATTCCGAAGTGTGTTGAATTTCTTACTGCAACTGCTCCGAGACCGTAATTTCTCGCTTTTTCAATTGCTAATTTCATTGCATAATATGCAATTACATGGCCCATACCACAATTCCCATCTATTACAGCAGTGGCGCTATTATCATTAATAACTTCGATCTTAGTCTTAGGATTGTAGATCCCTGCTTTAATGCGGTCATAATACATTTTACAACGTTGTATGCCATGTGAATCGATTCCTCTCAGGTCCGATGTTATAAGAACGTTAGCAATAATTACAGCATCTTCTTCTGGGACTTCAAGACCAACAAAAACATCCTTCATAAAATTATGAAGCATCTCAACTTTCACAAATACTTCTTTGGGTCTTGAAGATGTTATTATTTTTTCTATAGTTTTTTCTACCATATTAACAAATACATCAAGAAAGTGTGATACAATTTATATAGGAATCTTTCTATTTAATTAAAACCATATTTAAAAGAAGGTGAATATTAGTGATTTACATAAACTTTTTAATAATTAGAAAGGGAACTTATATTGATTTAATTCAAGATCCTTTTGCATAACCTTAATATCCTTTTGTAGACTCTCATTTAACGGAATACCTATCTTTAATCTTTCCTGTTCAGCATAATATTCTTTTTCTCCAGCAGTATATATTTGAGTTTCTTCCGGTTCTTTAGGAGAATTACGGAGATCTCTCATAATACTTCCCGCAGTTTTTTTAAACAAATCCAATCCACTAAAGCTCTCAACATTTATTGCTAAAAAGAAATGCCCTACTTTTAATCGCTTTTGACCATTTTCTTCAATGCCTAAAGTATCCCGTAAAAAAATTCCATTTTGTAATGCAGAAGATAATAATTCAACGACCGTTGCATAACCATATCCCTTATATCCGGCAGTAGCCTCTCCTTTTCCACCTAAAGGTAATAATGCTGCTTTCCTTTCTAACATTTTGTCCAATATTACTCCAGCATCCGTTATAAAACTACCGGTCTCATCAATAACTGTATTCTGGGGGAGTGGTTTATTAATCCTTTCGTACAATTCAACTTTACCACGTTGAATTATAGAAGTAGCTGCATCAATAAGGAAAGGAAAGTCCTCATCAGTTGGTGCTCCTATTGTAAGAGGATTAGTCCCTAACATTGGTTCTACACCAAACGTTGGAGGAATTGAGGGTCTTGCATTTGTAACAGCCAATCCAATCATCCCTTCTTTGATTGCCATTAGAGAGTAATATCCAGCAATTCCAAAATGAGTAGAATTCCTGACTGCAACTGCCCCAAGACCATATTTTTTAGCCTTCTTAATTGCAATTTTCATTGCTTTATAAGCTATTACATGACCCATGCCACAGTTACCGTCTAGTAGAGCAGTTGTGGGACCTTCTTTAATGATATCAACTTTAGTCTCAACCTCATAGATTCCCGCTTTAATTCTATCATAATACATTTTACATCTTTGAATTCCATGAGAATCAATACCCCTCAAATCAGATGTTATTAGCACTTCAGCAATAATAGTAGCATCTTCCATTGGAACTCCTAGCCCTAAAAAAACATCTCTCATAAAGCTCTGAAGAGTTTCCGCGTCAATATGAATAATACTTTCAGGCATTTTAATAACTCCATGTTTATAAGTTAAAAAAAAATAAGAAAAGACATATTAAATAACTTTGCGATCCCATCTGGGGCTATAATGGTAATCTTTCTTGTTTCTTCTTCAAAATTTAGGAATAAAAATATTATTCTAATTTATAAAGAAATATGGTCTACATATTATTTCTCTATTTATAGATTAAATTATACTTTCTAATATGGTAATATTGAGTCTATAATACCATGTATAAATAAATAAAACTACTCAAAGGATATCCTTATGAATCAAAAGGAAAAACTTAAATGCCCCATATGCAGTACTAAGTTCATACCAAGAACATTTTATCCTGAAGAGGCTGTTTTCTCAACTTCAGACGGAAAAAAATTATCAGGATTTAATGGTTATATGAGTTCTACTGGAGTAAAACCAAATGAAGTGATTCTAAGTTCCTGGATATCGTATTGTCCTAATTGTAATTATGTCCTTAAATTCGTAAAAGAAATTGTGAAGAAAGAAAAGATCCAAGCCCAAAATACTTTGGTTAAAGATACAGCAGAAAAATATAATAATTATTATTTTGGGTTCCCATTCGAAGATTATTCACAACATCTTACCAGTGTTGTTCAAGATGTAAAAGATAGCCTTGATTCTTCTCTAACTAATCTGAATTTATCCGCTTTTGAATCTATGCATGAAATTAAAGATACATTTAAACTACTCGTTAGATTTTATGCAAATTTAGAAAACTATTGCAATTCTCAATTCGAAGGTGAAACAGAAAAAGATTTGGAAAAGAAAATAAAATTACTCTCCTTATCCCCAGAACTAGAACAATCTTTGCTAGAAATTAATGATGTAAGAGAAAAAACGATTAACGGAGATTATGAACTGAATGAGGGAGATAGAGCTAGAATCAATGAAGTGGTGGTAGGTTTTATATTGAGCTTGATCGAAAAACACGTAAAACCATTGATTGATGGGAAGGAGTTTCGAAACAGATATAAATACGTTGATATCAAGGATCTTAATTTGGAAATAAAAATATTCTTAAAAGCTTATTTTAGCGGGATTTTCAGTAATGGTAGAGCTACAGACCTTCAAGTGAAAACATTTCTGGACCAGCTGTTAATTAATCGGAATTAAAATGTAGCATCTAGCCATTTATTCCCAATATAACTTCAAAAATATCGAAGTGTTATCACCGTGCTATATGAATTTTTGATGTTTTTTTCTCATTCTTCGCTTATGATATTGAATGATTTACGAGTAAAGGTTGATGGTAGGTTTTCTAAAGAAATCGTTGTGGAAGATGATGGGGTAGAAGTTGTATATGTATTTCCCGATACGAAAGAGTTTATTTCAATTCTAAAACGAAAAATTAATAAAGAATTTGCGCTAAAATAAGGGAATATCATTCTTTTATTACATTATCTTTTTATTTTTAAGATCATTTTAATAGTATGGACCTTTTGGGGTGGTCTGAAGTCCCATTGCTGGACGGACCGTAAAATCCTCATAGCGGAAATTGCCCGTTTTAAGGTTTCATGAATATTGCAAGCCATCGTTAGGTTCTCGTCGAAGCGCTCCCTATAATGGTAGGTATCAGAGCGGTGTCTTTTGAAGGAAAGATATAAGCTCATAATTAGAAAACCCGTCAGGCTAGGGATAGAGCAGCGGTAACTATAGGTATTTACGCTTTATAGTAAGGGTGTGGAGAGGCGTAACATTTGGTCTTCGCAGTAGAATTGAGGTCGAGATTCGGGTCTTATATATGTATTCTAGTAAATAGATTTATTTTTATCGTTTACAAGTGAATATCTCAACAATAAATCTTTATCTTCCTGAGCATATTCAATCCCTATCCTCGTACTCTTGATAATAATTTCATAATCTACGGGGTAGCCTTGAGCAAAATACAATTTAACCTCAGAAGAACAAGAATCTTTTCCATTAAATTTATTTTTAGTTATGTTGAATGCTTGACATAACTTACCGGGGCCATCTACTAGGTTCTTATAATTTTTCCTTATTGTTATTTTCCTGTTTTTTAGCATATTATCAATTCCTTCCACAGGATATAACTTTCTTATTAAAACGGCACAAGGCAATCCTTCTGGCTCAGTTATAACATTCAAACAGTGATGCAATCCATAAATAATATACACATACAGAGTGCCCGGAATTTGATACATAACCTTGGTTCTCTCAGTTTTCTTCATATTATATGAATGACATGCTTTATCATTTGAACCTAAATATGCCTCAACCTCTATGATTCTTCCAACAATTCGACTTGTTTCTGTTTCTCTTATTAAGTAGGTTCCTAATAATTCCGATGCTACCTGTTTAGTTTCTCTACTAAAGAATTCCCGGTTTAATCTTTGATATTTTGTCAAAATTCTTTCTTACTTATGAGAAGAATAATTTATTTAGCAAGCATAATGTTAATACTTAAATAAATCCTATCTACTTCTTAAGTATTAGGGGATTATGAAAGCGCCGGAAAGAATACTTAAAATTGTAAATCATGAGGAGGCTGATAGAGTTCCAGCTTTTGAAAGTGCATTTACAAATAATACGATAATGAAGCATTATGGTATGGAGAGCGGTGGTCGCGGGTACAAAAATAGCTATGAATTTTTCAGAAGGATTGGGATAGATTTAGTGTTAAGCTTTGTAGGGCTGTTCCCTCGGAAGTTTTTTAAGGGGGGATTTGTTGATGAGTATGGCAGAAAAATGAAATTTGAATCCTACAAAGATGGCACAAGAATAATGGGTTATCATGGTGGAGAATTTAAGTCAATTGAGGACTATGAAAGTTGGGAACAACCAGATCCATATTTAGAAGCACGAATAAATCAATTTGAAGCGGGAAGAAAAACTCAAAAAGAGATGAATGATGAGGTGTTTTCTATTCCTGCCACAGGAGCACTTATGGAGTGTACCTGGGAAGGTTTTGGAATTGAGGCATTTTCTAGGCTGTTAAGTAAACCAAAAAATGCTAAAAAGGTATTTGACGATCGTGGGAAATTCACGCTTGAGCTAGTAAAAATTTTAGCTGACGATGACGCCCAAATAGTTCTTTTATGGGACGATTTTGGATTTAAGAACGGTTTATTTATGAGTCCTCATAATTACAGGAAGTATGTATTTCCATGGTTGAGACAAATATGTGAGACTGCCCACAAAAGAGATTGTAAAATACTACTACACTCTGATGGCGATTTATTAGAAATTTTTGAAGAAATTATTCAGTGTGGGGTTGACATAATAAACCCAGTTGAATCAACAACTGCAAATCCAGATTATGACATTTTTAATCTGAACCAAAAGTATGGTGACAAAATAACATTTTCTGGCAATTTAAGTCCAGTCTTATTAGCAATGGGGGAGATATCTGAGATTGAAGCATATGCAAAGAAGTTAATAAGTGAACTCGGACCAAATGGGGGATACATTTTCGGTTCGGGACATAGTATCAATCCCGCGGTCACTGTAGATCGATTTGAGGCGATGCAAAATATTCGGAGAAAATATGGGAATTACCCTATTAACATACCAGAATGATCTTTAGTACTTTCTTTCCTCATTTGCAGCATCAAACATTGCTACAATATTTTTTGCTGGGACTTCAGCTGTAATATTATGAATATTTGCCGCGATAAAACCACCACCGGGCTTGAAACACTCAAAATTTCGTTTAACTTCATATTTTATTTGTTTTGGGGTCCCAAAAGGTAAAGTAGATTGAGTATTACACATACCTCCCCAAAAAGTAATTTTCTCCCCGAAGCGTTCTTTTAAAGTACAAGGATCCATATCATATGCGGAGATTTGAACTGGGTTAACAGCATCGTACTTAAGATCGATAAAGTGGGGAATAAATTGTGGAATTGAGCCACAGCAGTGATAATTTATCTTAAGTTCTGCTAAAGAGTGGACTTTTTCAGAAAGCATCATCTCATAGGGCTTAATTAGTTTTTCATAGGTTCTTAAATCCATTATTGGACCAGCTTGTTCTGCTAAATCTCCGTTAATACATAGAACATCTAAATACTGCCCCACTTCATTTAAAAATGAGATGTTATAGTCTACCCAGTATTTTAAAAGTCCTTTCATTGCAGCCTTAATTAATTCGGGTTTTTTCTTTAAATATCTTAAAGTCTTTGTAAATCCAAAGAGAAAAGTAGTATATTCATAAATGCAGCCCGTAGGAGCAGATACTAATGCGTAATCGGTGCTGTCATGTAATTTTCTAGCATATTCCTTTAATCCTTCGAAGGGTAATTTATCTTTTCCATCCGGCCAATCAAAATCCTGAATGGCTTGAACAGAAGTAAAATTCTCAAATGGATGAATAACTGGATCATAATAAAGAATCTCATTAATTTCTTTTGTTGCATCATTTCCCCAAAAACAACCAAATTGGTCATATACTCCTATATATTTCCCTTCATACTCAAGCTTAAAATCATCAATCTTTACCATACCACCAAGAGGTCTTATATACCTTGTATCAATGTTAAATAACTCTAATATCTCCTCGCAAGGTACTGCTAGCTGTTGTATATAATCATATGTTTGAATTAGGTCATCCTCAATTTCAAGATATTCTATCAAATTCTTATAAGCCTTAATATGTATCCCAGTTTGGTTACCGCCAAAATCTAGGGGAACTTGATCAGCTTCCATATGATTTAGCGATGTGTTTACTCTATCTCTAGAATTCATCTTGACATGTTTTATTTATATCTCACCATTATTATATTAATTCTTGCTTGAGAAATGACTCTAATTTTGCATTACAAGCAATAAATGGAAATTTTGACTCTATTGATAATTCTTGTTCAATCTCAGCTCCACCTATAGAAAAAATCTTACCCCCTGCTTCACTTAAAATAAGCATCCCCGCAGCTACATCGACTAATCGATTACTAGTTCTCACGTTTATGAAAGCTTCCATACTTCCACTTGCTATTTGGCAGAGAGTCAATGCACTGCTACCTAAGATTCTAATTCGATAAAAACTTCTTAGTAATGGACTAAATTTTTGAAGATTACTCATAAAATCTCTCATTGGAATATTAAGCTCAAAAAAACATTTTTCAGATATCCCTAAATCAGACACGCTAATTTTAGAGTTATTAAGATAAGCTCCTTTTCCCTTTTCTGCCCAATATAAATCTTTTGTGAATAAATTAAGGACTACGCCTTTACTGATATCATTTGTCGTACTTCCAACAGCATAAGCGATGGAAACAGAACAATAAGGAACTCCTCTGACAGCATTATTGGAACCATCAAGAGGATCTACGATTAATTTTATTTGGTTTTTTTTAGCTTCCCCTATATTACCGATATATTTTTCCCCGATTTCTTCACTAATGAGTAATAATGACAGGTGGGCTTTTTCAAGTGATTTAATAATTGCATTCTCTGCAATTATATCGAGTTGCATGGAAACATCTCCGCCAGCACCCCTACTGGATTTTTTAGCAGCCTCTTTTGTACCCAGAAGAGGATTAACTACGTCATAAATATCCAAAACGAGTTGCTTTAAAAAATCAATACTTAACGCCATAAGGATCCATATCTTACTATTCTTAAATTAAAAGAAGAGTAAACTTGATAAATTTACACTTTTCAAGGGTAAGATTTCATATTCGTTCTTATTTTAAGATTTTATGTTTATCAATTATCCATTTATCAAAAATAAATTTCTGGAATTCTTTATTCTTTACATTGTATTCATTATGTACAGTACTCTTCGGGATCCAGAATTCTTCATTGGATTGCAACGTAATTAGTAAAGCTTTTGGGCTTTCTACTTTTATTTTTGCAGTAACTTCAACTGTGTCTCTAAATGCCCCGTATTCAGTTGTCTCAACTATATGTAATCCATCGCGAGCAGTAATGTGTTCTGCAAAAACACTATATTCAGCTTCATCATCTATATCGGGCTTGTCTTCTGTTTCGGATTCAAATGATCCACTCGTTGCAAATTCAATTTTCTCTGCTAATATGTGCTCAAGCAGTAAAGTCAAAAAGTTTAGATTCGGAAAGCCAACCTTTTTTATATATTCTCCAATTTTGACTTGCAATACTTGTCGTAAATCGGTTTCCCACCCAACATAAATCTCAGTTTTACGATCTTTAAATACGTGATATCCTCTCCAGTTTGCACTTCTCTTGTGAAGAACTTCTAATATACAAATAATTTCCTCAATTGTGATTTTAACCGTTTTCCCCTCACCTTGAGAAGATTTCTCCCATGTTCCATCCTGTTTTCGGTTCATACAGCTTAAAAAGATATACGAAACTTTTTTCGCGGGGCTTGAGACGGATAAGCTAGTTTTTTGTCCGTAAAAAGTTTTAATGTGAAAATCTGCCATCTTACCTAATACTATGTTTAAATTATTGGTAATCTTATATTTAATCTACTAAAAATATAATTATTTATTGATTTAAATATGGTTACTTAAAACTGCAGTTTTCTTTTTATTAAAAGGAAATGAGTAAAGATTTTATTAGATTTGATTTTATATAGATTTAATTCAATTTGTTTGATGTGACATTTTATGGAAAAAAAAAGTAGTGATTCTATAAGTAAAAGTGAGAAAAGAGCCCAAATAAGCAGCTCAGGTGATTTAGTAGAATTCGATGAACATATCAGTATTTCGGGATCTGGAAAGATATCTGGAGGAAAAATTAATAAAAGCATAAGGATTTCAGGATCGGGCAGAATAAATGGGGATTTTGAATGTAATGGACTTACTTCGTCGGGTTCTTTAAAAGCATCAGGAAATTTAACGGCTCATGGAGATATAAGTAGCTCAGGTACGTTTAGTATTGCAGGTTTTCTCTACGGAGACGAAGCAGCTGAATTCTCAGGCTCAACACAAGTTGGTAATGTTATTAAGGTTCAAGGATCATTAACAGCATCCGGTTCTTTTAAAGCTGGGCATTTTGTTACGTCTGACAAAGTAATAAAGATATCCGGTTCTTCGAATATAAATGGGAATTTATCTGCAGAAGAGAATATCATTATTAACGGGTCAACAAATATTGAAGGGAATGTTGTTGCTAGTGATGTTTTGTTTGGGGGATCAGGAGCATTCAAACTAAAGAAGCAACATTATAGGGTTCAAGGAAGAATTCATGCAAAGAATATTGTTGAAATCATTAAAACTCATGTTGGTGGAGATGTAAGAGGCAAGGTTATAAGAATTGGTGAAGGTACAGAAATTCTAGGGAACGTTTATTACGCTGACATTATCGAAGTTGATAAAAAAGCGAAGTTAGCTCACGAACCAATAAAGATAGGCTTAGACGAGTTGTAGTTTACATTAATTCGATTTCTACAAGAACAGATTCAGGAATCTGAATCTTCATAATAAGATGCATACTGCGTTCATTTGCGATAATCTCAAAGAGCCTTTTATGAATGCGCATCTCATACTTAGCCCAAGTCGATGTACCTTGACCACTTGGTGCTTTTAAAATAGGAACACGGAGTCTTTTTGTAGGAAGAGGAATCGGGCCATTTTTTCTGATACCTTGATTAGAACATACCGATTCTATTTGCTCGCATACTGATTTTAGGGCATCTAATTGAGTTGACGATAAGCGTATGCGTGCTTTTTGTATTTTTAACTCACCGGTCTTTAGTATTATAAACTAACGTTTCTTTGTATGTTTGAAAAACATCCAAGTTAAATAAACTTTTTTATAATGCTTTTTAAAGAGCATATGAGTCATATTACGATAACCCAAGTAAGAATTTATTTCCTAAATGCACCCTCCCCAAAAATTTTTGAGCGATTTTTAAGCTTTTTAAAGCTTGCTTTCGAGGTGTAATACCTAAATCTCTCATTTGATAATCCCCATGGAATACCAGTAGACTATAAGGTATATTTGTATTAATTGAACTAATGTATTGAGCTATTAATTCAACTTCCTCTTTAGTTGTATAGCCCGGAACCATTAAAGTACACGCGCTCATCTCTGGCATGTCATTACCTCTTACACCAAAATATTTTTCAGCGAGTATTTTGAAGTTTTCAAGAGTTCTTTTATTACTCACTCCACATAATGCAATATTTAATTTTTCATTGAATGTTTTTAGATCAAATTTGATATTTCCTCCTGAGTTTACAGCAATCTCCATGCATTTTTCGATAAGTTTCGGATTTCCACTTCCATTCCATTCCCAACATACTCTAAATTTTCTATTTTTGTTAGTAGTTTTTATCTTTTCAATAATTTTTTTAGATAGATTAATAGAAAAAGGTAATTGTGCTTCGGGAGTACCACCAAAAAAGCAAATGCAGGTAATATCCTTATTTTTTGCTATTTGGTTTGCGAGGCTATCAACATCGAATAAATTTCTCTTTGAAAAGTTCTTATGTGAGGAATTTTGGCAAAAAAGACAATTAAAAGTACACCCATATAAAAATGCAGCATAACTAAATGTGCCAAACTCAGGTCCTTTACGATCTGAATACTTTGGATATCCAGATTGAGTCCCTGCAGGGCAGAACCACGCGTTGCAGCAATTTGTCGGATTAGGATCAATATATCCATGAATGTATCCCTTTGTTTTAGAAGGAAGAGGTAACTCTTTGCTATTATTCTTCTGAATGTCTCGGAGTCCACAATAACTTACATCACCTTCTGCTAGTGCACATTCATTGAAACAAAAAGTACAATTAAGCTTTATATTGGGTTTCTCTGCTTTAGGGGGTTTTTCTGGCAGGTGAACTAAGTCTCTAATCTGTCCATGAACTTTTAAAACTTCTGGTTCAATTTTTCTCCAATCACCTTCTAATATACAAGTTCTACACAGTTGGAGAACTTCAGAGACTGAGTTTTCAGTTTTCCCACACAATTTACAGCTTCCCATTTCCCACCCTTTTTCTTAGTAATAAAAATGTTTGACCCGATTTTTGGTTTGGTTTATTTTTAACCATATATCCTTCAAAACCATTATGTATAAAAGATTCAATAACCATCTGTAATTCTTGATCATCTTTTGGATAGAATTCAATAACAATATGTCCCTTATTCTTTAAAATATTATGTAAAGACTGGGCAGTGGAATTAAGAAGCTTAATTCTTTCTCGGTTCTGATCCTTATCATGTATTATAAAATTGTATGATGAGATTGAAATAAGGTGATCAGCGATTTTATGCCTCATTGGAAGATAATTTATGTCAGCAAGAATTAAATCTATATTCGCGTTCTTTAATCGTGCTTTCAGTAGCATATCAGGTAGAATATCTATCCCTATGACTTTGAAACCGTTATTAATCAATACTTCAGTAGAAAAACCAGTTCCACATCCTAAATCTAAAACCAAGAGTGATTCTGTAAAAGGGGGTTCTTTTTCCTTTTCATTTGTTAATTTGGTATCAAAAAGGTATTGGACAGCTAATTGAGTTGCCCGTTTTTGGTTGCGTTCCATCCATTTTGATTTCTCATACTCATCTGCTTTCTCATTAATAAAATCATATGGAAATATAGGGAGCTGTTTTTTTCTAGGCAATGATGATCACAATGTTAAAAAAGAAGGTCATTTATATAAGCGACTAAATTCATTATTTAATATAGTATATTGAAAATAATATATATTAAACTAAGACAAAATAAAGATTCTTGAGTTTACTCATGGCTGAGAAAGATGAAATAGAGGAAATCTCTCAGGAAGAGGAAAAGAAGAAACACGTAATTCTAATTGTGGATGACGAACCAGATATCCTAAATTTAACAGAGAAATTTTTAAAGCTCGGGGATTTCGATACAATAACAAGTGCGAATGCAAAGGAGGCTTTACGAGTATTAGAAGAACGATATACTGATATATCCTTAATATTACTGGATGTAATGATGCCGGGAAAATCAGGTATGGATGTTCTCCGCCAAATAAAAGGGGAAAGACGATATAATCATATCCTAGTTGTGCTCTTCACGGTTAAAAGTTTTAATGAAGATGTACAGAAAGGAAAACGATTAGGAGCAGATGGGTACATAACTAAACCCTTTTCGGGGAAAGAATTACTTAAATCTGTTCAAGGAATGCTTGAATAAGCTAGTAGTATTATCCTTAAAACAAAATCCTTTTCTTAATCTTATTTTAGATAAAGCTACTGTTTTTAATTAAAACTAGAAATATTTTTAAACCATTTTGATGGATTACCATTAATTAATTATAATTTAAAAATCACAAAGAGTTAATTAAAATGGTTCTTGAAGCTGAACCTGATAAGATTCCATTTTTTAAGCAGTATGTCTCTGTTGCCATTTTGGCCATAAATATAATCGTCTTTGTCTGGCAACTACTCGATCCTACACAAAATATGCACATTGAGGCGGCATTTGTTCCTGCAGATTTTTTTGCGGGGAGAAATCTTTGGACATTGTTAACATCTATGTTCATGCATGGTGATATCGTCCACATTATTATGAACATGTGGTTTTTTATAATTATCACAGATAACTGTGAACACTCGATGGGACATGGCTTATTTTTAATTACATACTTAGTTTCAGGTCTTGCTGGGAGTTTACTTCATGCTCTGAGCACGATAATCATTCCTGTATGGGGCCCTATGCTGGCGACTATCCCCTCCTTAGGGGCTTCTGGAGCAATCTTTGGTCTAATGGGAGTTTATATAGTTCTATATTCCAAAAATAAATTTTACCTTCCATCTGCAACGGGTGCATCCATGCGAAAAGTAAGTGCCGGTTATTTTATTATAACATATTTCATAGCAGAACTGACATACGCCATTGTCTCGTTAGTTGATCCCTTTACCATTGGTCAAACGGCTCATTTCGCACATGTAGGAGGTTTTATTGCAGGAGCAATTATTGCTGGTGTATTTAAAGGGGTTAAAGGAGAATCATCAGGGAAAAAGAAGAAGTAAAACAATAATTCCTTTTTTTTTATGTTTTGCGGTTTTTCTAATTCTTAGAGGAACCTTGGGTTTATAATAATAAAAATTATCCCGATATGAACGAAAATAATTCTTCAATCTCATCCATTGGCAATCTTGAGATGATTGAATAGGTAGGAGTTACAATTTGTCTTGATAACTCTCTTTTTTCTTCAAGTAGTTTATCTATCTTTTCTTCTATTGTTCCTGTAGCCACAAATTTATAGACATTGACATTCTGGTCCTGACCAATCCGGTAAGCTCTATCACTAGCTTGGGACTCAACGCTGGGATTCCACCACCGATCTACATGTACCACCGTTGTTCCTTGAGTTAAGTTTAAGCCAAAACCACCAGCCTTTAATGAAACTATTAGTATTTTTGATCCCGATCTTTTATTTCTTTGAAAATCTTTTACTATTTTATCCCTTTGAGAGGGAGTTAAACTACCATGAAAAAATGACACGATTTCTCCAAATTTAGCTATAAAAGCTTTCTGGAGGATATCGCCCATCGTTTTATATTGGGAAAATATTAGAACTTTCTGCTTATTTCCAATTATATTCTCAACGATGTCGAAGATTCTTGCGATTTTAGGAGATTGTGTAAGAAAAGTTTTGAAGTTTTTATCAAAGTCATATTTGGTGGGATCCACTTTGAGATATTGCATTGGATGGTTACAGATCTGCTTCAGTTTAGTTAATAATTTAAGGATAAACCCATTTCGCTTTTTTACGTTGTTATAATTATCTCTTAAATTTCGTAGGACGTCATCTACAATTTCTTTGTATAAGATTGATTGAGAATTAGAAAGATTGATATATATCAAAATCTCATTCTTTTCGGGTAAATCTTTAATAACCTTTTTATCAGTCTTTATACGCCTCAAGATAAAGGGATCTATTATAGTTTTGAGTACTTGGATTTTTTCAATATTTTGATAATTTTCAATAGGGGTGACAAATGTTTTCCTGAACTCATTCAATGAACCTAAAAGTCCAGGATTTAAAAAATTAAAAAGCGACCATAATTCATCTAGACGGTTTTCAATAGGTGTACCACTTAACGCAATTTTAAAATCCCCGTTCAATTGGTAAATTGATTTGGCTCTTTTGGAAAAAGAGTTTTTAATATTTGTTGACTCATCGATAATAATCCCATTAAATTTTATTTTTTTTAGGAAGTCTATATCGTTTCTTATGACTCCGTATGAAGTTAAAACTATCTGGTGAGCAATAAGGAAGTCCTCTTTATTATTCCTGAGATAACTCCTTTTAGATCCATAGTACTTCAGAACTTTTAATTTAGGGGAAAATTTCTTAATCTCATGCTCCCAATTAGCCAATAAAGACGTAGGGCACACGATTAAGTTACTGCCCTCTTCATTGGGATAATTCTCAAGTCTGTACAAAAGATAAGCTATGACCTGTATAGTCTTTCCGAGACCCATATCGTCTCCTAAACATACACCTAACCCCATATCGCAAAGCATCGCTAACCAAGACACTCCTACTTGCTGATAGTCTCTCAATTCACCCTTGAAATCTCTTGGAGTTTCTACTAGTTCAAAATGAAGCTTTTTCTTAATATTTCTTATTTTTGTTCTTAGATCTCCTAAGACTTTAATTTTAAAGTCTCTACCTAAAAATGCTTCTTTATATTTACCCGTCAACTCTAATTTTATTATATCTGCTGCTTTGATTTTCCCAGAAAATCCATGACTCTCATAAATTCTCTTTAGAAAGTTTAAATCTTCCTTGTTAATGAAAATCCATTTTTTACCTTTCCATCTTATTAAAGGAATATTCATTTTCGATAATTTTTCCAATTCTTGTAGTCCTAATGGTTTTCCAAGAAGCTTTATTTCCCATCGGAAATCCACTAGAGCATTTAAACTAAAATCAGAATCTCCATTAAATGATTTGGATGCAATCAATAATCTTGCAGATAATCCTCTATTTTGGGACATTTTCAATTTAGCAGGATATTGAACTTTAAATCCTATATATTGGAGCACCTCTATAGGATAAGTAAAAAATTCAGAAACTTCAGGAGAAGTTATTTTGATATTCTGGGGGATCTCATCCGTTAAAGCGCGATTCAAGGGAGCAAATACTTTTGCTGCTATTCTAAGAGATTCTAACAATAAACTTAGAAACCTTTTCTT
>Ga0209536_100005872_pt1 | contig 18940 bp, 10 predicted proteins | sample DeeMarSeWOR28_12_FD_187461 | JGI IMG/M metagenome (GOLD analysis project Ga0209536, IMG submission 187461) | Marine sediment microbial communities from White Oak River estuary, North Carolina - WOR-2-8_12 (SPAdes) (version 2) | ecosystem: Environmental > Aquatic > Marine > Intertidal zone >... | reverse complement strand
GGGTCCCAGTCGATCCGGGATTTCGTGGCCAGCGATATGTTGGCCAGCAAGGCAAATGTCGTCGAGCGATGACCTGTCTCCATGTCGCAGTTGGTTTGCTTTTGGCTCTTGACGCAGTCGCAGAAGTCTCGAATGTGCTGGACCGTGAGATCCCCGTCCATGTTCCTGCCTTCGTATGGCTCGATCCTCGTGTCGGACTCCTGGAATTGGCCGCCTCTTGAAGGTACGATCTTGTAGGCAGCTCCCTCTGCGCCGCAATAGAGGTTTCCGAGCGTGCCTCGAAGCTCGACCTCTCCGTCGACCAGTGCGGGGCCGCCGCTGGCCTCATACTGGCCGAAAATGAGCAGTGCCCCCGAGGGCATCTCGAATGTCACCTGCATCGTATCGGGGACCGTCCGGTCATCGTCCACCGCAAACCGCCCGCCGTGTGCGGATATCGAGATCGGCGCCTGCTCGGTCAGAGCCCAGCGCATCGCATCAAGGTAGTGCACGCCCCAGTTGGCCATCTGAGAGGAATAGGACTGCCACCAACGGAATTTGTACAGCACTATGTTGTCTTTGTAGGCGCGTTTCGGACGGGGCCCAAGCCACATATCCCAATCCAGCCCCTTCGGCGGCTCCGTATCGGCGAGCCTGCCTATTCCAGCAGGGTGCATATTGCTTACTCGATAGGCTCTGCCCACCGTCACCTTGCCGATTCTGCCGGCCTTGATGTGCTCGGCTATCTGCATGTACGCCTTGGACGAGCGTCTGTGAAGCCCCACCTGGACGACACGGTCGTACCGCGCCGCGGCCTCGACCATCTTGCGGCCTTCGTGTATCGTCACCGAGAGCGGCTTTTCCACGTAAATGTCCTTGCCTGCCTGACAGGCCATGATCGCCTGAACTGCATGCCAGTGGTCGGGTGTCGCGATCACCACCGCGTCGATGTCCTTGCGATCGAGAACTCGCCGAAAATCCTTGTACCTGGGGACATTATCGCCAAGATTCTCGGTCATCTTCGGAACCCTGCCGCCCAGGGCATCCCTGAGTCTTTTGTCGACGCTGGAATAATCTCTCATCAGGTAGGGCTCATACACGTCACAGAGAGCCGCCACCTCGACGTCATCCTGCTTCATAAAGCGGGTCAGAAGCTGTGTCCCGCGGTTGCCTATGCCGATAAAGCCCACACGGATTCTTTCGTTTGCGCCGCGTGCGCTAGTCCCGGGAGCAGCGGTGAGATTCAATCCCAGCGCAACGGCCGCTGCCGAAGTCGTAGAGTCTTTTAAGAAACTGCGTCTGGTAGTTCTATTCCGATTTTCACACATCTTTCATCTCCAAAAGTGGCCGCCGTTTAGGTCGAACGTCATCGAGCCGACGATTAGTGTTTGTTCCCTGTTCTCTGTTGCTCTGTGCCATTATAGGATTATCTGACGGCTCCGCAAAGCCAAATTTCCAGCATAGATACTGCCAACGCCGAGGTAACTGTGGTAATATACTCTTCAGGGTAGTAAATTCCCGCGAGCAGAACCATAACCTGTTGTTGCTGGACCGGTTGCCCGCGCAAGGACGGGAATTTTCAGTCGGGAGCAGCATGTTAACGCCAAATTGCAGGCTGGACTTTATCAAGGGAGATTCAAGAAATGAATGACGGCGTAAAGGCCTTGCAGAAACGGCGAAAGATAAGGCTCTCTCACGTGCTGATAGCATTGCTTCTTGCGGGCGTGGCAGCGTTTGCGATCTTCAGACTCAGTACGAAATTCAAGCTCAGGGCCCGGATTGACGCCATCTACGCTGCGGGTTACCCGGTGACAGGCGCCGAACTGGACCAGTGGTACAGTATCCCGCCCGATGCGGAGAACGCAGCCCACATAATTGAAGAGGGCTTTTCGTTCTACGAGGCGTGGGACAAGGATAAATCCGCACCTTTACCACTTATTGGCAGGGCGGAGCTTCCCGCTCGCACTCAGCCGTTGCCGAAAGAGATGAAGACCTTGATTGCCCAGTACATCGCCGACAACAACGAGGCTCTCGACTTATTTCACGAGGGGAGCCAGATAGAAGACTGCCGCTATCCTATCGACCTGACTGCCGGTCTTGTGACATTGACGCCCAATCTCACTGAATTGCGCAGTGCCGTGATGCTGCTCGTACTCGATGCCGTGCTACACGCCGAGAACGGACTCAGTCAATCGGCCACGCGTTCGGCAGCATCGGCCTTTGGACTTGCCCGTTCGCTCGCGCGAGAGCCTGTGACGGTTTCCCAGCTTGTTCGTGCCGCATGTCAGAATCTTGCGCTGTCAGCTGTCGAGCAGGTCGTCAACCGGACCGAACTGACCGAGGAGCAGCTTCTCGAGCTTATCGCCAGTGTGAACGAAAGCGAACGTATTTCCGACATGTCCTGTGCGTTCGTGGGCGAACGTTGCGCCGGGATAGGTTTCTTTCGTGGGCCGGAGTCGGTCGGGCCGGACTTTATGGGCGGCGGTGGCCCTATCTTCAGATCTGTCCTGGCGCTTTACAAAGGTGTGGGCATGGCGGATGCCGATGCGGTTATTTACCTTGATCTTATGGAAGGATACCTAAAGGCTGCCCAGCTTCCTATGCACCAGCGCCTTGAGGCGGTCAACGCCGTTGACGCCAGGCTCCGATCGACTTCCAAAGTCCACGTAATGCTGCACTCGATTATGCCTGCACTTTCGAGAATCACCACTATAGAAACAAGGGCCATAGCGCACTTGCGCGCAGCTCAAGTTGCCCTTGCGATCCAGCGCTATCGCCTGGCCGCCGACCGATTCCCCGACAAACTCGCGGATCTCGTGCCGGCCTACATCGAAACGGTCCCCAAGGACCCGTTCGACGGTAATGATCTGCGCTACAAGAAACTTGAGCCAGGCTTCGTTGTTTACAGTATCGGCGAGGACCTGAGCGATGATGGCGGAAAGGAAGAACAACGCCGCAAGACAAGAGGACAAGAGCCTCCCAATTGGGACGTGGTTTTCATCGTCGAGCGATGAAAGTGCGAGAAAGTGTTTCCCCGGGCGGTTGGCAGCGGTTCTGAAAGGGAATCTGTCGTTAGTGGCTCAAACGTGTAAATTTTGTGCAAATAGCGGAAATCGACCGAATAATGTGTAACGTTTGGGGTCTGCATGCGTCTATAATATAATGGTTGTCATTCTTCGAAGAAGCCGGGGTCCCATTGCAGAAGCCTGGATTTTGTTCCCCGACTGCAAAGGAGTCAGAAATGCTCAAACCACTCGATAAGAGAATTCGCAGCGTTTGGTTTAGGTGCACCATCAACCTGTTGCTCAGGCATGCCGGACGGGTGCTGATTGCCGCCGGGATCATGGCGGTCCTGATCATTCTGACCGAGCGTCTGCTGGCCTTGAGCATCATCAACCGCACAACCATCCTGAGTTTCTGGATGGTCGTGACAGTCACGATCCTCCTACTGTGGCTCGCCAGACAGCCGAGCCGCATGCAGGTCTCACTGCTGCTCGACGATCGACTCAGGCTGCACGAGCGTTTCAGCACGACCTTGGCACTGGCGGATATTGAAGACCCTTTCGCCGATGCCGCCCGCAACGAAGCCCTCGAGAGCGCCGGCCGCGCAAGTATCCGGGGACATTTTCCGATCAAGCCGTCGAAGTGCTGGATCTATGCGGTCAGCACCTGGCTTACGGTAATGGTGCTTGCCATGTTTTTGCCGCAGAAGGACCTTCTCGGATTCTTGAGAAAGAAAGAGCGGGAGCAGGAAAAGACCCAACAACTTGAGAAGGCAAAGGTAGCCATTAAAGACGCTGCCACTGTCGTCAAGTCGACAGTCGAACGATTGGGCGAGCCAGAGTTGGCCGATGCGTTGAGCAAGCTGGATCAGGCCCCCAAGGATGCCAACCCGCAGCAGGTCAAGCGCCAGGCGATCCGCAAGCTCGGCGATCTCTCGGATAAGGTCAAGGAGATGCAGAGCAGCGCGCAGCTCGATTCTGTCAACATGATGCAGAAGATGTTTAAGCAGCTGCGCGGCTCGGCCGATCCTTTTTCACAGAAGGTGATATTGGCGCTGGCCAAGGGCAATTTTGCCCAGGCCTCCAACCTTCTCAGTCAACTGCAAAGGGAGTTGGCCGAAGGCAAGCTGAATCCCGAGCAGCAAAAGGCGTTGGCCAAGCAGTTGCAGGCCTTGGCCAAGCAGCTTGGCGAACTGGCCCGAAAGAATGACGAGTTCGAGAAGGAGCTGGAAAAACTCGGGCTGGACAAGAAACTTGCCAGAATGACTGACGAGCAATTGCGCCAGGCTCTCCAGAAGCAGGGCCTGGATTCCGAAAAGATCGAGGAGCTATTGCGCAAGGCCGCTGCCAGTCGGTCTGCCATGAGCAGATGCGCCGGCCTCGGCAGGGCGATGGCCGCCTGCGGCGCGGGCGCCGGCGGACTGTCTGGCGATGAGCTGGCCGCCGTGATGGAGCAGTTGGATGATATTGAAAGTCTCAAGCAGCAGTTGATGCTGACCCAGGCCACGCTCGATGAGATCGCCCGCGCCATTGGCTGCCTCGGCGATGGGTTATGTGACGGGCCCGGTGGCTATGGACCATTTGCGGAAGGATTGTCCAACAGCGCCGGACCCGGCACGGGGGGGCCGGGGATAGGTTATGGACCCCGCAAGACAGACGACAGCGGCCAGACGGGTACGAAACGGGTTCGCACCGCGAACAAGCCGGGGCAGGGTCCGGTCATCGCCAGTTGGTATTTCAAGGAGTCGCAGATTAAGGGCCAGGCCATGCGCGACTTTACCGAAGTCGTTCAAGCCGCTCGCGACGGTGCCGCCGAGGCCATAAGTGAAAACGAAATCCCGCGCAGGTACGAGGATGCGATAAAGACATATTTTGGCCAGCTCGAAAAATCCGGCGGTGAGTGAGGGAAATGCTTTCACCAAAGGATCATCAGTATGCGAAAGAGAATATAGTGTTCGTAATTGAAGATTCCCGTTCTTGCGCGGGTAGGGGGCTTTACAATACCATGTTGTCGTTCTGCTCGCGGGAATTTGCTACCCTGAAGGGTACGACAGCAATCCTTGCCCGCTTAGCGGTGGCCCTGGTGGCCTTCTTCGCATTCTGTTTCCTCTCGTGCTCGAAGAGTTCCGATCCTGAAAGAAGAGAAGTGGTCCTGTATTGCTCGGTGGATCAGGAAATCGCCGAGCCGATCATCGCTGAGTTCGAAAAGCAGAGCGGCATCAAGGTCCTGGCCCGTTTCGATACCGAGGCAAGCAAGACGGTCGGCCTGGTTCAGAAGATAAAAGCTGAGGCGGCTTCGCCCGTTGCCGACGTCTTTTGGTCGAGCGAGATATTCCACACCATTCGCCTGGCGGCCGATTGCCTTCTCGCTCCCTACAGCAGTGACGCAACCGGAGACTGGCCCGCTGCATGCGCTGACGCCAAGGGCCGGTGGTATGGTTTTGCCCTGCGTGCACGAGTTATCGCCTACAGCACCGACAGGGTCTCCGCCGGCGACGCCCCAAAGTCTCTTGAGGATGTTCTTGACGCTAAGTGGAAGGGTCGGCTGGTTATGGCAGCGCCCGAATTCGGAACGACCGGCGGGGACGTGGCCAGTTGGTTTGTTCATTACGGCGCCGCCGGCGCACGGCAAGTCCTCGAGGCTCTTAAGGCCAATGACATACGCATTGTTGCCGGCAACAGCACTGCCGTGAGGATGGTTGCGACCGGGCAGGCCGATGTCTGTTTTACAGATACCGACGACGTCTACGCCGCCCAGCGAAACGGCTGGCCTGTGGCGATGAACTTTCTGGATCAAGCCGGCGACGGTGTGCTGACGATACCGAACAGCGCGGCTGTTATCAAAGGCGCAGACCATCCCGAAGAGGCCGGCGAACTGATGGACTTTCTTCTCAGCGAGCAACTCGAGCTAATGCTCGTTCGCAGCGATTCACACAACAGCCCCATTCACAAGGCCTTGGCCGAGCAATTCGAGCAATATGCCATTGCCAAGCCTCTGGATGTCGACTACGCAGAGGTAGCCGACACATTGCCGAAAGCGATCCAGACTGCAAGGGAGATTCTCAGGTGAGAGATGACACCGCCCCAGCGAGACTTCTGACGGTAGGCTCCGTAATTCTGTGGGCGCTCGTGATCTTTCTGCCGCTGGCGGTCTTCTTTGCCCAGGCAGTTTCCCCGGCGACTGCAGTCCAAACCGCCAGCCGGATTGTCCCGGCGGCGCTTCGTTCGGTCGCGTTGGCCGGGATTATCGCCGCGGTGGCTGTACTGCTCGGTTGGGTGCCGGGGCGTCTGCTCGGGACATGCCGAAGGCACAGAGACCTTTTGCTGCTGTTGCTGCTGGTGCCTCTGGTTCTGCCTCGCTACGTTCTCTACTACGCATGGGGGCTTTTGCTGAGCCCCACAACCGAGCTGGGGGCGTACCTTTCGGGCAGACCCGAGCTTGCCCGGTTTGTCGGGGCGCTGGGCTCGGCTCTGGTCCTGGTTCTCTGGCACTGGCCCCTGGCTGCGTTGTTGATGGCCCACCGATGGGCAAGCATGGATCGGCAGATCCTGGACTGCGCGTTGCTCGACGCAAGCGACTTTGAGACATTCAAGAAGATCACACTGCCCTTGCTCGCGCGGCCACTGCTTTTGGCCTTTGCGGTATGTTTTGTGCTGTCACTGTCGGACTTTGCCACCTTCCACCTCGCAGGTGTGCAGACGATTGGGACCGAATTAGCCGTTCTCTACGAAGAGACGGGTTCGGAAAGTCATCTTGCCCGGGCCGCCTGGCCCGTGGTGGTGGTGGCCCTGGTGCTTGCCGCTATCCTGGCAAGAGGCTCGCGCGATTGGGGTCTCGATTCGGCCGCCGTCAGGACGGGCGGACTCGAATCGCACAGATGGCACTGGATCCTGCTGTTGGTTCTAATGGGCATATCGCTGATCATTCCGATATCGCTGCTTGTTGGTAACATGACCGACACACAGGCGCTTCGGCAGTTCTTCAAGCTGCATTGCGACGATCTGGCCTGGTCACTGGTCGTTGCAGGGGCCGCCGCGGCGATAGCCTGTTTGATCGCGTTCGGGGCAGTATCCGTGGAACCGCATCGCCGGCAACACTGCCGGCGAGCGTTGTCCTTTGTGTTGCGCACGACCATCTTGCTTGTCATGTTTGTCCCGGCCTCGCTGGTTGCGGTTTCTCTTTTGAAGATGCTGGCCGTCTGTAATGCCCCGATGGCGATGCGGCAGAGCTGGTACGTAGTTTCGGCGGGCCAGGCAAGCAGATTCGCAGGGGTCGCTCTTATTCTGCTGCTTTTGACCAGGCATGACTACAGAAGATGTCTTTCGGAGATGGCCTCGCTCGACGGCGCCACCGGTTGGAAGGCCTGGTGGTATGTGCATCTGCCTGCGACCTGGCCTCTGGTGGTCGGGGCGTTCATTCTCATCGTAATGTTCAGCGTCACGGAACTGTCCGCCACCATGGTTCTGCTTCCCGCGGGCCTGCCGAACTTCGCACAGCGTCTGCTCAATCAGATGCACTACGCCCGTGACCAGCAGGTTATCGCTTCCTGTCTGGCCCTGATTTGCCTGTTTCTTGCCCTGACCGCGCTGGTGGTGGTGCTGCTGCGGGCCGTGCGGGCGCGGTGGTGGACACTGTCGATAATCCTTGTCGGTAGTGCGACGGCTTTGGCAGGTTGTGACGGTAGATCCAAGCCGCCCGGGGAGGCGAGAATATTGGCTGCTTTCGGGCAATCGGGACGGGGGCAGGGCCAGTTCATTTACCCGAGGGCCATCGATATCGCCGGTGACGGCTCGCTTTTCATTGTCGACAAGACCGGCAGGATCCAGAAGTTTGGCCCCAAAGGCGACTTCATCGACACGATAGAAATGCCGCTAATCGAAACGGGCAAACCCACGGGCCTTACTGTCGCTGCGAACGGCAATCTCTATGTTGCCGATACGCATTATTTTCGCGTCGTGGTTTTCTCGCCGGAGGGAGAACTGATCGATGAATTCGGTAAGTTCGGCGAGCAGGACGGTTGCTTCATTTATCCAACGGACGTGGCCTTTTCCCAGGACGGCAGAATCTTCGTCAGTGAATACGGCGGCAACGACCGGATCAGTGTCTTCACAGAGCAGGGCGAGTTCCTTTATTGTTTCGGCGCGCCCGGCGGCGGGCCCGGTGAATTTGCCCGACCGTCGGCTCTTTGCGTGGACAAGTCGCGCAACCATCTCTACGTAGCCGATGCATGCAATCATCGCATTGCCGTCTACAATCTCGATGGAGAGCTGCTGCGATACATCGGCTCGGCCGGCAGGGGCCCGGGGGAACTTCGCTACCCTTACGACCTGACGCTGCTGGCGGACTCGACGCTGGTCGTTTGCGAATACGGAAATAATAGGGTACAACTGTTCGATGCCGAGGGCCGCAGTCTTGCCGTCTATGGTCAGGCCGGCCGGCAGTTGGGGCAACTGGCATATCCCTGGGGCGTCGCGGTCGACAATCGGCGTCGCGCATTCATTGTCGATTCAGGCAACGCGCGGATTCAAGTGTGGCAGCTATGACATATACGTACGGTTTCTATTTTGCTCAGCCCTGGTGGCTGGTTGCCTGCCTGCTGCTGGGGCCCATTATCTGGCTCGGCAAGCGAAATCTTGCCGCCCTGGGGCCTGTCCGACGGACGCTCGCGATCATACTGCGCTGTTTGGTCACGTTAGTCCTTGTAGTGCTGCTTGCCCGCCCCACGCTCACGAGGGAGAGTCGGCGTCTGACGGTTATTCCGGTTATTGATCGAAGTCAGTCCATTGCCGCCGAATGGCAGCAGGCAAGTCTCGATTACCTCGACAAGGCCTTGGCTGGCATGGATCCTCGTGACCAATTGGCCGTCGTTGATGTCGCTGAGGTCGCCAGCATCTCAAAGCTGCCTTCAGGCGAGAGTTCTGTCCGCCGACGAAATACGACTCTCAAGGGTGAGCAAACCAACCTGGCTGCCGGCATCCAGATGGCCATGGCTATCGCCCCGCCGGATACGGCTGTCAGAATACTGCTCGTCAGCGAGGGTAATGAAACCGCCGGCGATCTGAAGGAAGCCGCTCGAATCGCCGCGGCCAACAGGATTCCTATCGACGTAAAACCCGTTGCCTATCAGTATGATAACGAGGTCGTATTCAGGCGCCTGGCCGCACCCGGTCATGCGCGAAGCGGCCAGACCGTTTCACTGCGATTCATACTGAACAGCACGATAAATACCAAGGGCAAATTGCTCTTGAATCTTAACGGCGAGCCCGTCGATCTGGTCCCGGACTCGTCACAGATCGCCGTACCTGTGGAACTGGAGCCGGGCACCAACGTCAAGACTATTTCCATGCCGGTGGGAACGCGCGGTGTGCATGAGTTCGAGGTGGTATACATACCCGACGAGCCGAACCAGGACCAGATCATTCAAAACAACCGCGCCAGTGCCGTGACGTACGTCGCCGGGCCCGGTCACGTTCTGGTTGCCGACGGCGACGGTTCGGCCGGGCTGGCCCTGACAAGGGCTCTGCAGAACTCCGACATCGATGCCCGGTACAGCACGGCTGTCGACCTGCCGCACGATCTGGCCCAACTGATGGACACCGACGCCGTCATTCTGGTCAACACCAGTTGCGGCAACTTCACATATCAGCAGCAGGAAATGCTCTGCAGTTTCGTCACCGATCTCGGAGGAGGCCTGATTATGATAGGGGGTGCCGAATCCTTCGGGGCCGGCGGATGGATAGGTTCGCCCGTGGCCGAGATTCTGCCGGTAGATATGGATCCGCCCCAGAAGAAACAGTTGCCTAAGGGAGCCCTGGTCTTGATCATGCACGCCTGCGAGATGCCTCAGGGAAACTACTGGGGCCAGCAGGTGGCCATCGCTGCCGTGAATACTCTGAGCCGGCTGGATCTGGTCGGGATCCTGGCTTACGGATGGCGGGGGAGTATGGACGATTGGGTCTTCCCCATCGCCGAGGCGGGCGATAAGAAGGCGGTCATCTCGGCTATTAAGCAAATGACGATGGGTGACATGCCCAGCCTGCACACTCACCTGCAGATGGCCTACGACAAATTGAAAGCTTGTAATGCAGGGCAAAAACACGTGATAGTAATCAGTGACGGCGACCCGACAGCGCCTACGACGCAATTGCTCAATCAATGCCAGCAGGGCGGGATTACCTGCACCGGTATTGGCATCTTTCCCCATTCGCCCAAGGATGTGCAGAGCCTGCAGCGGGTCGCTCAGCTCACCGGCGGGCGTTTCTACGACGTCAAGGACCCCCAGCAACTGCCACAGATATTCATTAAAGAGGCCCAGGTGGTCAGACGTGCTCTGATCCTTGAGGAGACCTTTACGCCTCAGATAAAGTACTCTCTCAGCGAGCTTGTACAGGGTTTGCCCTCTGTGCTGCCGAACCTCGACGGCTACGTTGTGACCGGCCCCAAAGGCGGCCTCAATCAGGTCGTCCTCGCCAGTCATCAGGCCGACCCCATCCTCGCCACATGCCAGGCGGGGCTCGGTAGATGCGTTGCATTCACCAGTTCAATCGACACGAGGTGGGCCGCCAACTGGCTGCAGTGGCCCGGCTTCGATGGATTCTGGGAGCAGGCCATTCGCTGGGCTGGCAAACCCTCCCAATCGACCGATTGCGAAGTTTCCGCCGACGTCCAGGGTCGCCAGGTAACCGTCAACGTCGAAGCAATCGACGCCGAGGGCAAGTTCATGCAGTTTGCCAGCATCGAGGGACAGGTGATATCACCGGACATCTCCAGCAGCCAGCTGGAGCTTACGCAGGTCGGGCCCGGCCAATACAACGGCCAGTTCGAGGCAGGACCATCGGGCAGCTACATCGTGAACCTGCGGTATAGGAAGGCTGGCGGTGACGAAAAGATCCACTTTACACACACGACCGTGACTATTCCTTTCGCGCCCGAGTTCCGCGATCTAACCGATAACGTGCCTCTGCTCACCGAGGTCAGCGAAATCACCGGCGGCCGTGTCCTGGGCTCCGATCCGAATCAGGCCAGTCTATTCGAGTATGAGGGCCTGAAGTTTCCCAAGACGCAGATGCCGCTGCTGAGGCCCCTGATGTTTGTCTGGCTCGCTCTGTTCCTTTTGGATGTGGCGATGCGCAGAGTGATCCTCGATCTCCGGGCTATGGCTCGTCGAGTGGCTTCTGTTGTCCGCCTTCGCAGGGGCGAGGCCAAGGCCGACAAGACTCTCGAACGCCTCCAGGCAAGACGCCGGAGATTTCGCGACCAGCTTGACGCGCGTAAAGCTGCCTTCGCGTCCAGGCGGTATCAGGCAAGCGCCGAATATGAGGGCGAATTGCCCGTGGCCGACACCGCGCGGCCGCCCAGGACGCAGCCCGAGAAGGAAAGCGAGAAGCCAGCGCCCGCGAAGGCTGAAGAAGGCGAGGGCAGCGCTCACATTCAGAGGCTGCTCAGAGCCAAACGCAAGGCGGCCGACCAGGACCAGACTGACAGGACTTAGAAGAAGAACAAACAGATGCTTAGGAGATAATTGAGATGTCAGAAGAGAAAAAAGGTGTCGAAGAGCAGTGCCGCGATTTTCGCCGTATGTTCGAGTCGCTGCGCCGCGAGATCGGCAAGGTCATCGTCGGCTACGACGAGATCGTCGAGAGCGTACTTACAAGCCTGTTCTGCGGTGGACACGTTCTGCTCGAAGGGGTCCCCGGTCTGGGCAAGACGCTGCTGGTGAGGACGCTGAGCGACGTCTTTTCGCTCGAGTTCAGGCGCATTCAATTTACGCCTGATTTGATGCCCGCCGATATCATCGGCACAAATATTGTGATGGAAGACGCCAAGACCGGCAAACGCCAGTTCGAGTTCCAGAGAGGTCCCATTTTTGGCCAGATCATCCTGGCCGACGAGATCAATCGCGCCACTCCCAAGACCCAGTCGGCAATGCTCGAAGCCATGCAGGAGCATTCGGTCACAAGCGGCGGTCAAATCCGCAAGCTGCCCGAGCCGTTCATGGTCCTGGCAACGCAAAACCCCATCGAGCAGGAGGGCACGTATCCGCTGCCAGAGGCACAGTTGGACCGGTTCTTCTTCAAACTCGTCGTGCCCTACACCAATCGCCAGGAGCTTCGGACAATCGTTGACAGGACTACGACCGGACAGGACCCGCGGGCCGACTCCGTTGTCGGGGCCGAGGGTATCGTGGAGGCACAGGAACTGGTCAAGCACGTGGTAATTGCCGAGCACGTCCAGGACTACGCCATTCGTCTGGTCCTGGCCACCCATCCGCAGGGAGAATTTGCAGCCGAAGTTACGAACCGTTTCATTCGTTTCGGCTCGTCGCCCCGCGGCGTCCAGGCCCTGGTTCTGGCGGGCAAGGTCCGTGCGATGCTGGATGAGCGTTACCACGTGAGTTTCGACGACATTGAATCGGCGGCTCTGCCGGCGCTGCGTCACCGTATCCTGCTGAACTTCGAGGGCCAGGCCGAGGGAATTACCTCAGACGAGGTGCTTGCCGAAATACTGCAGAATACGCCCAAAACGCTGGAGCAAAAACTCGATGTCCCCTAATGCAAGAAGACTGACTGATTTGCTCGACCCGGCTTTCATGAATCGGCTCGACTCGCTCGACGTTCTGAGTCGCAAGATTCTCCAGGGCAAGCTCCACGGTGAACGACGCTCCAAGCGTCGCGGCCAGAGTGTGGAATTTGCAGACTACCGCCCGTACGTGGCGGGCGATGACCTGCGATTCGTCGACTGGAACGTCTACGGCAGATTGGAGCAATTGTTTCTCAAGCTGTTTCTCGAGGAGCAGGATCTCACGGTACACATAGTCGCCGACGGCAGCGCTTCGATGAGCCTGGGCGAACCTTCAAAGGAGATCTTTATCAAGAAGCTCACCGCCGCCCTTGGTTATGTCAGCCTAGTCAACAACAACCGGGTGACCATCAGTTTTTTCGCCGATGAGCTTAAGGGACAGCTTGCCAATATGCGGGGCAGAAACTACCTGCACAAGATGGCGGAATACCTGCTCGGCACCGAGTGCGAGGGACTTTCGGATTTTGACAACTCGTGCCGGCAATTAGCCGCCGGACGCATCGGCTCGGGGGTGATGATCGTGTTGAGCGATTTTCTATTCAAGGATGGCTACGATTCCGGTCTGCGCCGGCTGATTGGTAACCATTATGATCTGTACGCTATCCAGGTGTTGAGCGCCCAGGAACTTTCTCCCGATCTTTCCGGCGAGTTGAAGCTGATTGATATCGAGGATGCGGACGTAGCCGAGATAACCGTCAGTGCCGCGTTGACCAGATACTACAAAAAAAATGTCACCGCGTACTGCAACGAACTGAAGAGCTTTTGCACGCGTCGCGGGGCCGTTTACGTGCTGGCGAACTCCGCCGACTCGGTGGAGTCGCTGGTCCTGAATTATTTGCGCCGAATTAGACTACTGCGTTAGAAAAGAAAATGAAAAGATCAAAAATCAAAAATCAAAATAGCGGAATCCGCCGTAGGCGGATGACTTCAATTTTGCATTTTACGTTTTGACATTTGATTTATGTTGTGGGGTTTGGGTTTATGGAATGGCTTACGCCTATGACAGCACTTTACGCCGCCGCGGTTTCCCTGCCGCTGCTGTTGCTGCTGTACTTTCTCAAGCTCAAACGGCGCGAGCAGATTGTCTCCAGCACTCTGCTCTGGAAGCGCGCCGTTCAGGATTTGCAGGTCAATGCTCCGTTCCAGAAACTGAGGCGCAACATCCTTTTGCTGTTGCAACTGCTTATGCTGCTGGCGATTCTGCTAGCGATTGCCGGCCCGATCCTTTCGCTGCTTGCCGGTTCGGCCGATCGATACGTCTTATTGATCGATCGATCCGCCAGCATGAACGCAACCGACATCGAGCCGAGCCGACTGGAGGCCGCCAAGGAGCAGGCGAAGATCTTTGTCGAATCGCTGCGTTCCGGGTCTTTCTTCTCGCTGACCGACGAATCCGACCAGACGATGGTCATCGCTTTCGACAGCCATGCAAAGGTGATGTGTAACTTCACCGCGGACAAGCAGCAATTGATCGCGGCGATAGAGGCGATAACGCCGAGCGACGATATTTCCTCACTCGCAGAGCCTATCGTGGTCGCCCGTGCGTTCGCTCAATCGCCCGGGGTCGAGGCAGTTGGCCTTAGCGCCGAAGATCCCGCGCAGCTGGTTCTGTTCAGCGACGGGCAAATCCGCGATCTGGATCAGATTGTAGTCGGCTCGGATGAATTGGTTTTTCACTGCATAGGCCAATCGGCCGAAAACGTCGCAATAACCGCAATGCAGGCCAGAAGGTCCTACGAGAATCCCGAACAGGTCGATGTTTTCGCAACGGTTGCCAATTACAGCGATACTAGGGTCACCCGTGACGTACAGCTTAGCATCAACAATAACGTCTCTGCGGTAAAGTCGGTGACTGTCCCGGGCGCAAGAGTCAGCGGCGGTCCCTCGGATGCGAACATGCCCGGCAGAGTGACTGTGGACTTCTCGCTGTCGTACGCCGAAGCGGGAGTGCTCGAGGTACGACAGTTGCCGGGTTCCGGCGGCTCAGGCTCGGCGCAGGATCATCTAGGCTGCGACGACGGCGCGTGGGCCATCCTGTCACCACCTGAGAAGCTGTCTGTGCTGCTGGTGACAAACGGCAATGCGGTGCTCAAATCGGCCTTACAGGCCTGTTCGCTTGCCGGACTAGAACTGAAAACGCCGGCTCAATTCGACGCGATGGACCACGCGACTCTGCAGACTGAGCTGTCCTATGATTTTATCGTGCTCGACAACCACGCCCCAGCAACGCTGCCCAAGTGCCGGTATCTCGTCTTTGGCCGCCCGCCGGACGGCATCGACGTGTCCACGCCCCGGCAAATCGAGAACCAGGTTCTCGTGGACTGGCGGACGAAGCACCCCGTATTGAAGCATGTCAACCTGATGAATCTGTTTGCGGCCAAGTGCTACGAGATGGCCTTGCCCCGCGACGCCGATGTCCTCGCCGAATTCAACGAGACACCGGCCCTTGCCATCGTGCGGCGAAACGGCAGCGTCTTTCTGCTCGCTGGTTTCGACGTGCTCGAAAGTAACTGGCCTTTCGAGCCGGGCTTTGTTCTGTTCTGCTACAATGTCGCCAGCTATTTAGGCACGCAGGTCGGGCGCAACCAGCAGAGCAATCTGCGGGTCGGCGAGCCTATAGTGGTCGACGGCCTCGAGGCCGAGGCTGTCGCCAGGATCGACGGACCGGGCGTCTCGGGCGAACGTGTCACCTCGAGTGCGGCCGGCTCTATTCGCTTCCCGGCGACCGAGCGGGTGGGCCCGTACAGCCTGAACATCCCGGACCAGCCGGTCAGACTCTTTGCCGTCAATCTGCTCGATGGCAAAGAAAGTGACGTTGAGCCCCGACGGGAAATTGTCCTCTCGGGCGAGCCTGTGCAGGCCGAAGAACATGCCCTCAGGCGATCCAATCTCCCTTTGTGGCCGTTTCTTGTCGGCCTGGCCCTGATTCTTGTGTGTTTGGAATGGATTGTATATACTCGAAAGGTTCGAATATAGCAGGTGACTTTCTCACAAAGCGAGGTATATCGTGTTCCAGATTGAAAATTCCCGTTCTTGCGCGGGTAAGTGGCTTCACAATAACGGGTTGTGGTTTTGCCCGCGGGAATCTACTACCCTGAAGGGTATACAAATGCTACGCGTTTCGGCAATTCTTGTATTGGTGGTCTCGGCTCTGTCGGCTGCAGCGTCTGGGTCGGGCTCAGAGGACGACCCTTTCAATGTTGACATATTCTATGGGTGGGGTGGCTATTATCGTCCTATGGAATGGACGCCGGTGGAAATCGGTATCAGCAGCACTCTTACCGAACCTTTTGGCGGTTCGGTGACGGTAGGGGCCCAACAGGACGGCCTAAATACTATGAACGTCACCTATGAGTTTGCTCTTACTCCCGACATGCCGCTTCATCTACCGCTGGTCACCAAGCTGGCGTATGCAGCGAGTAAATGCACTGTGACGATCAGGGATGCCGATCGGGGCCGAAAGCAATGGGAGAGGGAAGACAGCCTTTGGGATTATTCGCCAAACAATCGGTTGATCACTTCGGTCGCCGAGAGTGATCTGCTAATCGGGCTTGTTGGTCGCGGCAGATTCGGGCTGTTGAGATTGGCCTCGGAGTCCGAATGCAGTTCGCCAACAGGCATGGGAAAAGTGTACATCGGACACAAGCTGCCGCGCATGGTCCCGTGGGACTGGACCGGCTTTGTCCCGCTGGATTTACTGATCCTCTACGATCCCGACTGGGAGCTGTTTAGACCCCAGCAGCTGAAAGCGATTGTTCAATGGGTCTCCAATGGTGGCCGGCTGCTTGTAGTATTGGGCAGCCACCAGCTGGCGCCGGCCAATCCGATAGCTCGGTTTCTGCCTTTCGATCTGCAGCCCGTCAAGCAGGTTGCCGTTGAGGCCGGGACCCTCAGAGAATGGGACCTGTCATACAATGAGCCGGAGACTGTCTCGGCCTGGCCGCTGGCGCCCAAACACGACGTTCGCTTCTACGATGCCCAAACGCATGATAGCGGCGAATGTCTGTTTGCGACCGCATATGCCGGGTTCGGGCGCGTGGGCGTATTGGCCTTCGATCCTGCCGCGATGTCGGATGCCCAGACGAGCCGCTCCACGCGGTTTTGGATCTCTCAGATCAGGAGAATCCTGGCGGAGACCCAGCCTCAGGTCCGCAGCTCGAGAAATCGACGGTTCCAGTCAAACCGAACCAGCCGGAACATCCAATATGTAGCCGATGCAGGGCAAGACCAGAGGAACCGAGGTTTCAACCAGTCTCGTTTCGATGTGGGCCAGGCTCAGGAAGCGAATAATCAGGTGATGGAGTATCTGTACCAGGGAATCAGGCCTTTGAGCATCTGGTGGGTGATCCTTCTACTGACCACATTGGCCGTTCTGCTCGGGCCTGTGGACTACAAGCTGCTCAAGCGCAAGGGCCGTCTTCCGCTGACCTGGCTGACCTGTACTTTCTGGATAGCCTTGTTTACCGTCGGCGCGTACTACGGCGTTCAGGCCCTGCGCGGCGGGGAGATGGAGCTGAGGGTCGTCTCGGTAGTAGATGGAATTGCCGACAGCGAACACGCATGGTCTACCGATTATTGCGGACTGTTCGCCCCATACAGCGCCGACTATCAGCTCAAGGGATTGCAGCCTAGCCAATGGTGGTCGGGCATTGCTCCAACTGAGCGATCGGTATACCAGCATAACCGCGAGGCGGCCGGCAGGAGAATCTATTGTTTTCAGCACGATGGCGGGAACATTCCATATTCCTTGCCCATCAATATATGGACTATCCAATGCCTGCTCAACGAATCGCCTGTCGAGAAGCTCCCCTTTGCCGCCGAGCTGCGACGCGAGGGCGAAGAGATTGTTGTAAACATAGTCAATGAGTCGGAGTCCTCGATCGTGAACGCCTGCGTTCTGCTGGGCAACAATCGCGGCGCCAGCCTCGGCGCGGTTCCGGCGGGCACAAGCAAACAGTTCCGTGAGAGGGAAAGACCTATGAGGATGTGGGACAGTTTCGACTCGGGTCGTTATCGCAGTACCGGCGCCGGACAGCGCTACAATACGGCGAGGTTCCAGAACAGCAACGCCTTGTTTGCCCAGGGATGCGTGCAGCGCACACATGCCATCGGCGATTACCTTGCCCGCGGAGCGGCGGTTGTTTGTGTCGAGTACAATCAGGCCCCAGTATCGTTCGCCGTCGATGCCCGCTCGTGCAAGGAGGACCACATTCAACTGGCTCGACTCGTTGTCTTTCCCAAAGAGCAAAAAGAGGACACAGCAAATGATTGAAATCAAGAAACTCGCAAAGTACTACGGTGATCTGGCCGCCGTCGACGATCTGAGCTTGACGATCGAGGAAGGTGACATATTCGGTTTCATCGGCCCTAACGGCGCCGGCAAAACCACCACCATGAGGATATTGGTGACACTTCTGGAGCCTACGGCCGGCCAGGCCTTCATCAACGGGCTGAATGTTACCAAGGAGGGCAAGAAGGTGCGCAGGCTGGTCGGGTATATGCCCGATTTTATGGGTGTCTACGACGATCTCAAGGTCTTCGAGTACCTCGAGTTCTTCGCGGCCGCGTTCGGCATCGAGCGCAAGAAGCGCAAGTCGATCGTCGACGGTGTGCTCGAATTGACGGACCTGCAATTCAAGCAAAGCGCAGCCGTCGACAGCCTGTCACGCGGCATGCAGCAGCGTCTCGGCCTGGCGCGAGTCCTTATTCACGATCCTAAGGTGCTCATCCTTGACGAGCCGGCCAGCGGCCTCGACCCTCGCGCCCGGATCGAGATAAGAGAGCTCCTGCGCGAACTAAAACGCATGGGCAAAACGATCATGATCTCCAGCCATATTCTCAGCGAGCTCGAGGAGATTTGCGATCACGTGGGCATTATCGAGCACGGCAAACTGGTCTTTAGCGGGACGCTGGAAGAAATTCGCCCGCGTCTGGGGATCCACAGCAAGGTTCGAGTGCGGGTCGCCGGCAATCAGGACAAGGCTGTCGAGCTGCTTTCGGCTCTGCCCCAGGTGCGTCAGGTCCAGGCTCTGGGCGATAAGATAGCCGTTACGTTCCACGACGATCAGGACGGCGACGGCGTCATTGCCCGGACTCTGGTCAAGGCAGACCTGGATGTAATCTCCATTGAGCCCGAGCAGCTCAAGCTTGACGATGCGTTCCTGCAGTTGACCAAAGGCATCGTCCATTGACAGGGCAAGTTGAAGCCGCAGCTGCCCGCGCACAGGCAAGGCGCGACGAGAAACATCCTTATGACTAGCCGAGCAATTAGTCTCGTTTCAGATTTCCTTGATCCGGTCAGGCTGATCGGTCCGATCTTTGACAAGGAGCTGCGCGTATCCAGCCGGCGCCGAAGAAACTATTTCCTACGTTTCGCCTA
>Ga0209536_100005871_pt1 | contig 18941 bp, 14 predicted proteins | sample DeeMarSeWOR28_12_FD_187461 | JGI IMG/M metagenome (GOLD analysis project Ga0209536, IMG submission 187461) | Marine sediment microbial communities from White Oak River estuary, North Carolina - WOR-2-8_12 (SPAdes) (version 2) | ecosystem: Environmental > Aquatic > Marine > Intertidal zone >... | reverse complement strand
ACGTCTTTATTACCACCTGCACTTACCAGTATGGCTTTAACTTCTGCAGGTTTAATTATCAATCTGGCGATCGATCCTGCGACAACCATTCCCCATGTTAGTCTGCCTGAAAAATTTCCTCCTCCGCGCGGATCAGCATAGCCTTTATATTTTTGACGAGCAACCATGTCAGCATGACCAGGCCTGGGCATTGAAATAAACTTACTGTAATCTGAGGATCGCTTATCAACGTTACGGGTCATTATCATCAAAGGAGCACCTGTACTGACGCCTTCGAACACACCGCTGACTATTTCTGGCATATCATATTCCCTCCTGGCCGTAGTGCCCTTCCTGCCGCTTCTTCTTCTGTCAATGTCCTCAAGGATCATCTTACTGTCTATTATCAGCCCTGGTGGACATCCGTCAATCACAACACCTATCCCGGGGCCATGCGATTCTCCAAAAATGGAGACCCTGAATATTTTTCCCAATGTATTCATTTTCTTATTTTAATATTTTTAATTGTACACCCAGCTGTAAAAGGTCCTCGAAAAAGGATGGGTATGATTTATTTACTGACTCTGCTCCGGTTATTAGCACCCTGTTTTCAGCCATGACTGACAATGTGGTAAGAGCCATGCTTATCCTGTGATCACCGTGTGAATCAACCTTTCCTCCTTTTATTACCGATGGACCCTCAATCTCAATCCTGTCATCGTAGTTATGAATCTTCACTCCTATTTTCGAAAACTCAGTTGCCAGTGCCTCGCCCCTGTTACTTTCTTTTACCTTCAGTCGTTCCGTACCGCTGATAACAGTCTTTCCCCTGCAAAATGAAGCCAGTACCGCAAGTGGTGGAGCCAGATCGGGGCAATCTGTTATGTCAGCTTTAAAAGAGTTTAGTTCAGCCTGTTTCACAGTAATCTCGTTACCGTTTATTGCAATCTCAGCGCCAGCTTTCCTGAGTATATCAACGATTACATTGTCAGGTTGTGTTGACATATAAGATATACCCTTTACTTTGACCATACCGGCTATAGCTGCCAGCACAAACAGAAAAGCTGCACCACTCCAGTCTCCTTCAACAGTATATCTTAGAGATTTATATTTCTGTAAGCCAGGAATATTAAACACCTCATAATTCTCATTGATTATTTCTATGCCAAAACTATTCAATATATTAATTGTCAGGTCTATATATGGTTTACTCTTAAGGTTATTTACAATAATCCTTGAGTCAGCATCCAGTACCGGGAGGGCTATCAGAAGGCCTGTCAGGAACTGGGAGCTTACAGAACCATCCACAAAGGCAAGGCCACCCCGAAGGGGTCCTTTCACCCTGACGGGCAGCAATCCATCACATGTAATTACTTGCGCTCCCATTTGTGTAAGTGTCTGTTCCAATATATTAAAGGGCCTGTTTAGCAAAGATCCTCTTCCATTTACCTCAATCCAGTCATTGTTCAAGGCAGCCAGCACAGAAAATATTCTTGCTCCCAGCCCCGATTCACCACAACATATCTTACTGCACACGGGCCTGTAACCACCTTCAATTATTATCCTGTCTGTTTGACGCTGGATTCCGGCACCCATACATTCAGCCATCTTCATAGCAGCAACAGCATCTTCACAAAGTGAGGGATTGATAATTTCAGTTTTGCCATCTGCCAGTAATGCGGAGGCAACTGCTCTCTGCATGACACTTTTCGAGGACGGAGCGTAAACAGAACCTCTTACGGATGAATGCTCTACTGCAACTACCATACTAACCTATTTTATGCTTTAACTTTTTCATTATTTCGTCAAGAGGATATTCCCTCTGTACAGCGTTTCCAATGCCTTGAAGTAATATAAAGTTTATAGTATTCCCCTTTCTCTTCTTATCTGCCAGTATTATATCCTTTATATCCTGCCAGCTGGTATTCATTTCCTTCAGCAAGCCCAGCTGTTGAAGAGTATTTCTTATCCTGTCAGATTCCTCCCTATCCATGAGTTTCTCATCAAAAGATATTTCGGCAGCAACCATCATTCCAGCAGCAATAGAGATGCCATGACTTAATCCTGTTGTCGATTCAATTGCATGACCGAGGGTATGTCCAAAATTCAGCAACCTCCTTTCGCCACTTTCCTTTTCGTCCTTTTCAACAATAGTTGCCTTTATTTTTATAGATCTTAAAATCAATTCATTCAACAAATCTTCATTTCTTGCGAGAATGAGTTTTATATTTCTCTCTATAAGTTCAAACAATTCATAGTCTTTTATTAGTGCATGCTTAACGACTTCAGCCAGTCCTGATATATATTCTTCATCAGGGAGAGTTCTCAGCAGTACAATATCGCAAATAACAAATGAAGGCTGGTTTATACATCCGATAATATTCTTTATACCGTTTACATTAACACCATTTTTACCACCTATGCTTGCGTCAACCTGTGAGAGAAGTGTGGTTGAAACAAACCCGAATTCTATTCCCCTCATGAATATTGAAGCAACAAAACCACTAATATCACATACAATACCTCCACCAATACCAAGCAGGAATGATGATCTGTCTGTGCCGATTGTGAGAAGGTGTTTTATTATTGTTTCGACTGTTTCCGGTTCCTTAACCGCTTCGCCTGTACCGATAGTTATCACAGGATAATCAGGGAAGTAATGACCATAAAGCTCTCCAACGTTTATATCAGTGACAATGACAACATCCTTTTCTGGCAACAATTCACCGAGTAATTTCCATGCATCGCCCGTATAGACCCTGGTACTGGTACTCTCAAATTTGATTTCCATTTTTTGTACCTGCATATAATTAATCATTAAAGGTATTAAATCAAATCAACTAATTCATCACCTTATTCTGGAAGCTGATGGATTCTTGATGTATCTGCTTGAATATTTGTATAATGAACTGATCACTCATGCCAAGTTGCTTGGCCTTCGCAAGTCTGTCTTCGAGTATTTCAGACCATCGACTGGTTTGCAGGATTGTAATATTCTCCTTCTTTTTATATCTGCCAATTTCTTCTGATACCGACATTCTGTTTTTCAATACTCTTAACAGCTCACTGTCCCAATGGTCGATCTGCCTTCTGTATTCGTTAAGGCCTTCCAGCTGTCTCGTATTATCTACCTCTGATTTTCTGTGTACCAGACCTGCAAGTAATGATCGGAGCTCATCAGGTGTTATTTGCTGGTCTTTATCACTCAGAGCAGAATCCGGATCATAATGAGATTCGATGAACAGTCCATCAAAATCGAGGTCCATGGCTGTTTGTGATATGCTGAAAAGTAAATCTCTGCTGCCACAAATATGACTTGGATCGGTGATGATTGGCAATTCCGGTATTCTTCTTTTCAGTTCAATTGGAATCTCCCATTGTGGCATATTACGATATGGTGAGTGCCCGTAATAGCTGAATCCCCGGTGTATGGCCGCAAGTTTTTTGATCCCTGCCTTATTCAGTCTTTCAAATGCTCCTATCCACAGTTCAATTTCCGGGTTAATGGGATTTTTAATAAAAACAGGGATATCGAGACCTCTGAGTCCATCAGCCAGTTCCTGCACTGCGAATGGATTAGCTGTAGTGCGCGCCCCTATCCAAATTATATCCACCTCATACTTCAGCGCCTCCTTAAGATGCCAAACATTGGCCACCTCAATAGCAGTCAGCATACCCGTCTCTTCCTTCACTCTCCTTATCCAAGGGAGGGCAGCAGAACCCAATCCTTCAAATGTATCAGGCCTTGTTCTTGGCTTCCAGATACCTGCCCTGAATATCTTTACATTACTTACAGCAAGTTGTCTCGCTGTCTCAATAACCTGTGCCTCAGACTCAGCACTGCACGGTCCTGAAATTATTAATGGCTTTTTATCCTTTCCGAACAGGTCGTTTCTTTTAAGATCCAATATATTTTGCATAATTTAATTGTTTTACTCTTTTAATAGCTTCTTCTATCCTTGATTCACTAAGGCAAAGAGATGTTCTTACATACCGCCTTCCATTTAAGCCAAAAACCAGCCCTGGTGTAATGAATAGACTGTACTTTTCCAGACAGTGGTCCGAGAACTCGTTTGAATCAGCGAATTTGTCAGGTATTCTGGACCAGAGGAATAATCCTGACTGATCACCCCTTGTTAAACAATCCAGATGTTTCAGCAGTTCATAAACCATTTGCTGCCTCGTGGAGTATATTTCATTGAGCTTATCGTACCAATCCTGACCAATCCTAAAGGCCCGGACAGCAGCCTTCTGAATCGGATAGAACATTCCGGAATCAATATTACTCTTAACCTTAAGAATATCATTTATGTGCTTCTCATGGCCAGTTACCATTCCCAGCCTCCACCCGGCCATGCTATGAGATTTACTCAGTGAATTAAGCTCAAGAACATTTTCAAACGAATTATCTGCTGACAGTATGCTGAGGGGTTTTCTGTTTAGTATGAAACTATAGGGATTATCGTTAACAACTAAAATGTTATGCTTGCAGGCAAAATTAACCAGGCTTAAGAATAATTCATCTGTGGCCCTTACACCCGAAGGCATATTGGGATAGTTTACCCACATTAGTTTTACTCCCTCTGTATTTATGCTTTCCAGTCTATGAAAGTCAGGCATCCAGTTATTTTCATCGTTAAGATCATAATAGATACACCTTGCACCACACATATTTGCGGCGGCTGCATATGCTGGATAACCTGTATCAGGGACCAGTACGGCATCACCGCTATTCAGGTAAGCCATAGATATATGCATTATTCCTTCCTTGGAACCAATAAGTGGGAGTACCTGGCTGGCCGGATCTGTTTTAACATTATAATGTTTATAGTACCAGTCAGATATAGCCGACCTCAATTCATCAATGCCTCTGTAAGGCTGATATCCGTGAGCCCCTGCAGTGTTACAGCTCTTTGTAAGGGCATCGATTACTTCAACTGGTGGTATGATATCAGGGTTGCCAATGCCCATATTAATGACATCAATACCATCTCCAACCATCTGTTTTATTTTGGATAATTTGTCTGAGAAATAGTATTCTCCGACATGTTTTATTCTGTTTGCTGAATCTACCATATATCATTAAAAAAGCCCCTCCTGAGGAGGGGCTGCCTGTTAATTATTATTATTTATACGAATATATCCCTCCTAGCTTACTTGAGTTAAGCGGTAGTAATAGAAGAAATAGTAATTCGTAGTAATCATTCTCTCTCTATAAATTTAGCTGCAAAATTAAGCTTGTAAATTTTAAATGCAAAGAAATATTCAGGTTTTTTGTTTCTTAACAAAAGATTTGAATGAAATATGTATTATTGCATTTTGCCATATGAGAAAAGAAGAAAGATATAAGGGTGTAATTGATTATTTTCTCGCTCACAGGCCTGTTGCCGAAACAGAGCTAATCCATACAGATCCTTTTGAATTAATTGTTGCCGTCATATTATCTGCACAGTGCACCGATAAACGTGTCAATATGATCACCCCGGAGCTGTTCCGCCGTTTTCCCGGAGCAAAACAGATGGCGGAAGCCGACATTGATGAAATACTTGAATGTATCAAATCTTGCTCATATCCGAACAGTAAAGCTAAATACCTCAAATCTATGTCGGAGGTCCTAGTTTCGGAATTCAATAATACTGTTCCCTCTGATGTAAATGAATTGCAAAAGCTACCTGGTGTCGGCCGCAAAACTGCCAATGTAATATCTGCCGTAATATTCAACCAACCGAGCATGCCTGTTGATACTCATGTTTTCAGGGTTTCAGCACGCATTGGCCTGACTATTAAGGCGCGGACACCACTTGCGGCGGAAAGGCAGCTCGTTGCTAACATCCCCGAGAAGTTGATACCTCTCGCTCATCACTGGCTTATTCTGCACGGCAGATACGTTTGTAAGGCAAGGAAACCTTTATGCCATGAATGTGGTATAAGTGATTACTGCAAATATTTCAATCTGCAGAATAAGCAGGAAATAAAATGAAATATTAATTATATTTTTGACCAAACAAATTTATTCTCGTCTGCATGAGAATTAAAACGAAAATAACGAGGCTTCAGGAGCTGAACAACGAGCTTAACAGTAAAATAAATGAGCTTGAGAATCAGGTTAGCACAAAAGAGTCAGAAAAGAAAGAATTAGAGAACCTGTTTAAAGAAAAGGCCCTGCTTGAAACTCTCATTAACACTGCTCCCGAAGCTATTGTGCAAACAACAACCGAGGGTGTAATTGAAAGAATAAACGAGCAATTTATAAAGGAATTTGGATATACCAGGGAAGAAGTAATAGGGAGAAACATTGATGACCTCGTTGTACCACCTGAATTGAGAAACGAAGGTATCAGTTATACCAAAAGGACGGCAAATAACGAGAAAATAAGCACTGAAACCTACAGGCTAAGTAAAACTGGCGAAAAAATACATGTACGACTTATTATGCAGCCTGTGATGTTAAAGAATGAAATTACTGCCCTGTACGCTATTTATCGCAATATTTCAATTAAAAAGAAGGACGACGATACCAAGTCAGTGATCTACAATATTTCTGCAGCTGCCCTAACAATGACCGAGTTCTCGGATATTTTCACCTCTATAAGAGATGAGATAAGTAAAATATGGGATACAAAAAATTTCTATATAGTTCTTTATAATAAAGATACCGAATCTCTTACGCTCTCACTGTTTCAGGATGAAAAAGACCATTTTGAGGAAGTGCCTGTAAAAAACACTATTACCGGATGGTTAATAAAGCAAAACAGGCCCGTACTCCTTAAAGAAGCTGATATTGATGAACTTGAAAGAAGGGGCGAAATAGCACTGGTAGGTACACCATGCAAGGTATGGCTTGGAGTACCCCTGAGTTTGGAGAATGAAGTAACGGGGGCAATGGTACTTCAGGATTACAATAATGAGAATATCTTTACAAATGATGACCTGCGGCTGCTTAGTCTTATTGGCAACCAGATAGCTCTGGCCATACAGAGAAAAAAAATGTTGAACAATCTCATACTTGAAAGGAGAAAGGCTGAAGAAGCAGCTAAGTTGAAACAACAGTTTATGTCTACTATGAGTCACGAAATCAGGACTTCCCTGAACGAGGTAATTGGAATAAATAATCTTCTCATGCAGGGTAATCCACGCAAAGACCAGATGGAATACATAAAGACATTACGATTTTCAGCCGATCATCTGTTAACCCTTGTAAATGACGTTCTTGACTACACTAAGCTGGAATCAGGAAATATCAGCTTTGAACATACGAAATTTAATATCTTTGAATTTGCAGATGAACTGAAACGATCATATTCTTTCAAGGCAAGAAATAAGAATCTTGATTTTATAGTAGATGTTGAGAAAAGAATACCACAGGATATTATAGGTGATCCCGTACGACTAAATCAGATATTATCCAATCTTCTCTCCAACGCAATTAAATTTACTTCCAAAGGTAGTATAGAATTGATTGTGAGTGAAATATCCAGATCGAGCAATGAGATAAACATCAGCTTCGTTGTCAGGGATACTGGCATTGGTATTCCAGCTGACAAGCATGAATTAATTTTCGAATCTTTCAAGCAGGCTTCGGATGACACAACAAGGAAGTATGGAGGCACGGGATTGGGCCTGTCAATCAGTAAAAAACTGGTTGAGTTATTAGGCGGAAGTCTTAACATAGACAGTAAACCAGACAAGGGATCAACTTTCTTTTTCAATATGAAATTTCTGCTGGTGAAAGATTCTGACGAAAAATCAGCTGCCGGTGAAGACGAATTACGCTGGGACGAATTGAAGGGTAAGAAAATACTTGTCGCTGAAGACAATAAGATCAACTTCTTTGTGGCAAATAAATTCCTGACAAAATGGGGAACTATTGTGACCCATGCCGAGAATGGTAGAATAGCCCTGGAACTGATCAAAGATAATAAGTACGACCTGGTGTTGATGGACCTTCATATGCCTGATATTGATGGCATTGAAGCTACGGAAAAAATAAAGGGATCGACTGATCCTGAAATAAAAAGCCTGCCCATTATAGCCCTCACGGCAGCAATAATGTCGGATGGTGAGAAAAAGCTTGAGGATTTAGCTATTGATGACTATATCCTTAAACCATTCAAGCCAAGGGATCTGTATCTGAAGATCCTGAAATATTCCAGGTAGATGTCAATTGGTTATCGTATGCAATATTTGCTTATCATACCCGAAGCTTTCCTGTTTCCATATCTCAAGGCCATACGAAAATCATGACATGCCTCTTCTGTCTTACCCGAGTTTAGTAAGGCAATACCCTTGTTATAATAAGCATCAGCGTTTCTTGGCCACAGGTCAAGTGACATTGAGTAATCATAAACAGCAGCATCCCAAGACTTGATTTTGAGATAGATATCAGCACGGTCATTAAAACATTGTGCCTTGCCGGGGTTATTTTCTATATTCGTTGAGAAATAACGCAGGGCTTTATTGTATTGACCATCCTCTCCGGCTATTATACCCGCCAGTCTGTTTGACTCTTCATCCTCCGGATAAAGCTTGAGGTATTCCTCGGCAGCCTCCAGTGCCCTGCTGCGATCATTGGCCTTCCTCAAATTCTCTGCCTTCATGAATATCAGCTCAGTCTGCTCCGGGAAAAGTATAATAGCCCTGTCGCATTGATCTGCAGCACTTATATTATTCCCGGTTTCGGCCAGTTGTTCGATATACAGTTTCCAGGTACTGAAATCAGCGTCATTCTCTGCGACGGCTTCACTGATATATTCAAGGGCCTTTCTATTATTATTGCTTGCAGCTGCAATTATAGCTTTCAGATAGAGTATCCGGGGTTGTTCGTGATACAGGTTTTCAATCCCGGACAGTATATCTTCTGCCTGTTCAATTTTACCGGCATTAATGTAATACTCAATCTCAGATGCAGATTCTTCCAGCTGGTTATACCAATTGTTTTTCCACAACTGCCTCCATTCGGGAGTGTTTTCGAGGGACGATAGATATGCATCGAGTAAAATATCCTTTCTGGGCAACCTGAATTCAGACCGGAGATGATACTGCAAGTTTTCAATAGCTTTTTCAGTATCATTGATAAGGGCATAAGATCTGGCCAGGCCAAGGTAACCGGAACCAGGTTCCAGCTTATTTGCCATTACATAGTCGTTCACAGCAGCTTCAATATTACCTGTCAGTAAATATGCTTCTGCCCTGCCATTGAAGAGCCTGTAATCATCACTCAATCCGATTGCTTCAGTGTACAGGGCAATCGCCTCAGTATATAATACCCTGTCTTTAAAAGCTGCAGCTCTAGTCAGGTATTCGTTAATATCCTGGGCTGTAACAACGCTGCTCAGCAGCATAGTGAATATTACTAATATATAATTGAATTTCATTTACTTATATTCTATTTTGACTGGTTCTGCGCCTTTTTCAGTAATGACATGGATAAACCCGGAAAGGCTATATTCCTCAAGTCCCGTAATCCTTCTTTCATAAACATCGCACTGATAAAAATATACTCCAGGTTTTACTATTGAACCCTTGTAGGTTCCGTTCCAGTTCAACCTTGGTTCTTCTGTCTGATATACCAGCATGCCTCCCCTGTTAAAGAGTTTGAAATTTACTTTTTCCACCAGTCCTGTTGTCTTTGCTCTCAGGATATCGTTCATTCCATCGTTATTAGGGGTGAACACGTTCGGTATCTCGTAATAGTGACATGAATCAACACAAATTACAAGAGAAAGAGGGCTTTCATTGCCTTCAGCATCGTAAGCCAGGATGGCATAACAGCCTGCAACGATGTCTCCGGGATAATGAATATAATCCAGAATGTTCCTGTCTTCAAACGTCATAAGCAGCCCAAGCTCACCATCAAAATCACTCTTGTAGAATAACCTGTAGCCGGTGATATCCTCAAAACAATCCGGATCATCAACGGACCATGTTACATGGTTATACAGGCTATCACAGTTTGATGACACATTAATTGCCGGAGTGCATGGTGGCTCATTATCCACGGGTACAATACAGGCTTCCTGCGATAGATTTACTAGATCACCTGGTAATCCCGGACTCTGGTAGGCTCCTGTTGATCTTACATAATAACAATATTCCTGACCGTTCACCAGACCTGTATCAACGTATTCCAGCAGGTTTGTGCTTGCTATTGAATCAAAGGTGGAAGTAATATCATTCCATCTGAAAATATCATACCGGTAATTCACCCAGGGTACGTTGCGTTTAATCAGGAACCGTGTCTTCCTGTCACCGGGTGTAAGTTCAATAAACAACGAGGATGCTGTTGCCGGTTCTCCGATAAGGAACCTGTCGCCCGGACTATCATTATACAGTTCAATCCTGTAAATATATCCAAGTTCGAGTGTGTTCAACAGGCCGTCAATGTAAGTGGTATCATTCAAGTCATTGGTTTGTATGGAATCTATGGGAACAAATCCATTCCCCGAGTGTCCCTCAGCCCGGTATATGATATATTCATATGGCCCTGCTGCTGGGATGGTATCCAGTTGATCCGGTTTGGTCCATGCAATAAATATTTCACCATCGGTTGATCCTGTGGCGGTAACGCTTACATTTGTTATCAGCGGTACACCGGACACGAGGGCTGAACTAATTTCGTTGGAGGCTTTACTCTCTGTACCGTTAGGATAAACAGCAACTATGCGGTAAGTGTATTCAACTCCATTCTCCAGACCCTCACCATCATTTGTATCAACGAAATTAACAGTGGTAGCTCCATCGGCAAAACCGACTTTTTCAAATCCATATTGAGGAGGTATACCGTTTGTACAACTATCAGGTTGAAAATCAGTTGCACCTTCCCTTCTGTAGATATTAAAACCTTCTATAAAACCTGTCTCGTATAATTCCCATTCCAGTCGCATGTAATTACCTGCGGGACTGGCATTTGTAAGGACAGGTGCAGGTCCAAGTACCTTTATTCTGAAATTATCAAGGTCAACGAGTTCTAGATCCTCGTTATTATCCTCAGCTTTTATAAGTACATCATACGGTTGTTCCCTGACGCTTTCATGGCAGGGTATCCAGGTTAGCTTTGACCGAGAAAAACCGGGCTCTGCATAAAGGCTGTCGAATACAGCCGGACAGTCATCAAGAGTATATATACCAGATGTTGAGAGGATAGTAATAAGATCACCATCAGGATCAGTAGCTGTAACCTCATATTCCAGTAATTCACCTGCTTCAATACAAAAATCTCTCAGGGGACCGTTCTCCGGGGGATTATTATCTGTTTGGTATACTTCAATCTGCATATCCCTCACAACAATCCCTATTTTTATACCGTTTCGCCATTCATTTATTTCCATTGCGACATTGTAGAATCCCAGCTGTGTGGGTGCATCCCATACCAGATCACCGGTAATGCTGTCAACATAAAAAGCATTAGATGCAGGAGGATAAGTATAATTCTCGATTGGTTTACCATCTTCTTTGGTGCAAATGGTAAGATTATATGAAAGGCTGTCTCCATCAGGATCATAAGCACCCGGGTTATGAATAAACTTGTGACCCAGTGCAGCTTTGTCGTAGGGAGGATTCAGTAAAACCGGTGTGCTGTTTAGCCCCATCCCCGGATTTACCATTAGAACCGTTGAGATGGAAAAAACCACATTAACTGAGTTAGGGATATTCACTATGCCATAGTTCCTGTTTGGATCCTGTACTACAATCTTATAGATACCTGGTCCGGGGTAGGTATGTTTGATCTTATATTTATTCCTCTGGTAATAATTGGGCAGTTGAATCTTGTCAACCCTTGGGGCAGTTGAGATTGTCCCATCACCCCAGTCAACATCCAGGAAATCCCTGTCGGCCTGACTCAGAACATATGTAAAAGTAGTAATTGTTATCTCATAAGTAAGATCTGAAAGTTGCTTGTAGGTTATTTCACCAGCTCTGTTATGTGTACTGTATGAGCTAATTACAATAGTAAACAAAAGTAATACGGTCAGTATATATTTCATCAATTTATCTTTATGGTATTTTTTCCACCTTAGTTAAGTTAAGCTTTTCTTTTGAATAAAGAGGGGTAAAACGAAAAGCCAGTTCATATTCTTCATCCTTGTATATAAAAAGATTTACCTGGTCAAGATATACAGCTGTTAAAATCGTATTGGTTATGTCTACAGTATTTATCTTTCCATCGTAGGCTACAAAGAGACGCATTATTGTTTCTATCTCAAGTTTTTCGGTTTCCAGCAATCTTGCAGAATACAGTTCATTGTTTATTCTAATCCTCACTTTCTCATTTATGTATTCTTCATAAATATCCTCCGGACCTGTGTAAACATGATCAGCAAAATATTCTTCCGGAAGTTCACGAAGGGTTAAAAGATCCAGCAGAAGGTCATCGCTATACATTCTAACTGTAATTTTGTATCCATTATCCTGTGGTATATATTCCATGCTGGACATTGATACATGTACGGGGTGTACTAAAAAAGTAAACAGATATATTGCCAAATACTTAATCATCTCCAAGCAGTAGTAAATCCCAGATTAAATATCAAAAATCAGACCAATATCGAGTGTTAAAAAATTAACTTACCCTCTCTTTCAGGTATTCAACAGATCCCACTTCAATATATGAGGATCCTGCTCCCCTGTTAAAGTTACCGGCGAGTACTACCAGTATGTCATCATCTTTCAGTTCGTGTGCATCGAGCAGGGTTTCAAGTGCTATTTTCAGAAACATATCCGAGGATTTATGTTTTTCCTGCAGACTGGGATAAACTCCGTAAGATAGAGCGAGCTCCCTCATAGTCCTGGTAGAATAACACTGTGCCATAATATAGTTTATACCCCGGTAGGCCGACATATTCCTGATTGTTCGTCCCCTCACGGTATCTGCTATAATACATTTTGCTCCCACCCTTGAAGCTGTCTTCACCGCTACTTTTGCTAGGTATGCAGACACCTCCCCTGTAAGAGAACCGGCTGGTAGTTCAAGAAATTTTTCTTTGCTTTTCTCAACCTCTTTAGCTACCCTGGTCATTGTTTCCACTGATTCAACCGGATATTTACCATAGGCCGTTTCACCACTCAGCATAATGGCATCTGTCTGCCAGTAAATAGCATTTGCTATGTCACTTATTTCTGCACGTGTGGGTCTTGGATTCTCAATCATTGAATGAAGCATCTGTGTAGCAACAATCACCGGTTTACGCTTCTTTATGCACTTATTGATTATCCTGCGCTGAATACCCGGTATTTTTTCATATGGTATTTCTATCGCAAGATCTCCCCTTGCTACCATAATCCCGTATGAATTTTCAAGTATCTCATTAAGATTATCAACCCCTTCCTGGTTTTCAATCTTCGCAATAATTTTTATCTGGCTGTTTTTTTCATCAAGCAGTTGTTGTACATCCTGCACATCCTTTGCTGACCTGACAAAAGAATGAGCTATAAAATCTATGTCGTTCTCAATGGCAAAATCAATATATCTCTTATCTTTTTCGCTGATTGAAGGGAGGCTGAGTTTTACATTGGGTACATTCACACTTTTTCTGGATCCCAGTCCTGCATCATTAAGAACTTTACATTCAAGGGCCTGCCCATCTTTTGCTTCTACCTTTAATTCAAGTATTCCATCATCTATGAGTATATGTGATCCCAGCGGTACATCCCTAGAAAACTCAGGGTATGTTACTGCTATTACTGATTGGTTCGTTCTGGAATCAGGTTCACCAATAATCCTAACATACTCTCCTTTGCTGAACTGCACTGTACCATCACAGACAGTAGTTCTTACTTCAGGTCCCTTTGTATCGAGGAGAAAAGCAATCTTATCCGACACTTTTCTTACATTCTCCATGACTCTCATTGTTCCTTCAATATCCTGGTGTGCCGTATTTATACGTACTACGTTCATCCCTGCCTTGTATAAATTCCGTATGAATTCCGGTTCAGCCCTTTTATCAGAAATAGTAGCAACAATCTTGGTCCTTTTCCACTTCATTTTATATCATTTATAAAATATGTAACAACGCTTCCACAGCCAGCCTGTAACCATCAAGTCCAAAACCAAACAAACTACCCTTGCAGTAGGGTGCAATCAGTGACTTATGTCTGTAATCCTCCCTGCTTAAAATATTGCTTATATGTACTTCAATAACGGGAACGGGAATAGCTGCCACGGCATCTGCTATAGATACCGATGTATGTGTAAAACCTGCAGCATTCAATATTATACCCTGACCTTCACCTTTAGTCTTCTGTAATGCATCGACCAATTCACCTTCAATGTTAGACTGAAAATAATTGAAATCGATCTCCGGGTATTGCTGTTTCAACTCCTTTAAATAGTCCTCAAAAGGGACAGAACCATATATACTTGTTTCCCTGTCACCCAGTAAATTAAGGTTTGGTCCATTGATAATAGTTATTGTCATGGCCTTTATATTGCATGTAATGGACAAAGATAACAAATTTGATATTCGATCTCTAAAGCGCAGGTCTATATCCATAATTTTGAACTTATGATACATAGTAATACTTTTGGATATACATAATTATAATATGAAGGAGAACTGGACCGACTGCATCAGGGAATTTAAAAATTACCTTACGATAGAGCGCTCACTGGCTGAGAACAGTATTGTCGCATATATGCTTGATGTGAAGAAGCTACGTGAATATTGTGAAAACCAGTTACCAGCATTGATGCCACAGGACGTATCATTCAATCACCTGTCAGAGTTTATTAAATGGCTTAACATTGACAACCCGAAGACACAGTCCAGAATTTTATCAGGCATCAGGAGTTTTTTCAAGTATATGACTATTGAAGGGAAAATTAGTGAAAACCCAGCCTCAATGTTGGAATCCCCCAGGGCCGGGATAAGGTTACCTGATGTGCTCTCCGTTGAAGAGATTGACAGAATAATTTCTGCTATAGACCTCAGCAAGCCTGAGGGCCAGAGAAATAAAGCAATCATAGAAACATTATACGGCTGTGGTTTACGCGTGTCTGAACTGATAAACCTGAGATTAACCGATATACACTTTAAGCAGGAATATATCACAGTTACAGGCAAAGGCAATAAGCAAAGGCTTATACCGCTGAATCACAACACAATAAAACAAATAGAGTTCTACTTGCAGGACAGGAACCGGCTGAAGAGCATCGCCGATCAGAACATACTCTTCCTGAATCGACGTGGTAAAAAACTCAGCCGAATAATGATATACACAGTAATCCGTGAATTATGCCTGCAGGCTGGAATTAAGAAGAAGGTCAGTCCTCATACCTTCCGCCATTCCTTTGCCACCCACCTTGTGCAGGCCGGTGCCGACCTCAGGGCAGTACAGGAAATGCTGGGCCACGAATCCATACTGACCACCGAGGTTTATACACATATCGATCGATTATTTCTCAGGGAAACCATCGGGTTATATCACCCAAGAGCAGGGAGCAGGGAGCAGGGAGCAGGGAGAGAATGAAGAATGAAGAATGAAGAATGAAGATTGAAGATTGAAGATTTTGGTTTTAATATTTTAGACATATTGAAACATTCCAGTATTTTATCATTCCATTTTGAACAATTTGTCCTGTTTATAACTTATATGGAAGTAAGGAGGCCGATAAAATGGTATATATAAAGAACTTTCTCAACGAACTGTATTTCATAACCACGGGAATGGCTCCATATCTTATGCTGGGATTCTTCTTTGCAGGCGTGTTATACCTCCTCTTCCCAAAGAATAAGGTCAGGCAATATATGGGACGGAACAGGATTGGTTCTGTTATTAACGCATCCATCCTGGGTATACCCTTGCCTTTATGCAGCTGCGGTGTGATACCTACAGGCCTTTCATTTTACAGGAATGGCGCCTCAAGGGGTTCAACAGTATCTTTCCTTATATCAACACCTCAGACTGGTGTTGATTCAATTCTGGTAACCTACTCCATGCTCGGGCTTCCTTTTGCCTTAATAAGACCTTTCGTTGCCCTGGTAACAGGAATATCAGGAGGGCTTCTCACCAACCAGATTACAAGGAAAGAAAAAGAAGAACAGGTTGTTGAAACAGGTGATAAAAATTCACTTCCCTCAGGCTTTTTCAAGCGTATGAAGGCTATGTTCCGGTACGCTTTTGTCGAATTCCTTCAGGATATAATGGGATGGCTTATTATCGGCCTGCTTATAGCCGCACTTATAGCTGTATTCATCCCGGACGATTTTTTTGCAGGAAGGGCAAGCAATGATATACTGGAAATGCTGGTAATACTTATTGCCGCTATTCCTGTTTACATATGCGCCACTGCTTCTGTACCAATTGCTGCAGTTTTGATGCTGAAGGGACTTAGCCCGGGGGCTGCTCTCGTACTGCTTATGGCAGGTCCGGCTACAAATGCGGCAACCATTACAATGATTGGTAAGGTAATGGGACGAAAAAGCCTGGTGAGTTACCTTGCTTCAATTATTTCAGGTGCAATTGTTTTTGGTCTCCTGATAAACATTTTATTACCTGAGCGTTGGTTCATACTCCCACAGTATATGATGTCACATGATCATGAGATACTACCCGAATGGCTGAGCATCGGTTCAGCTATCATTCTTGTACTACTTATAATTAACGGATATATGAAACGATTTTTTGGAAAGATAAAGGTTAAGACAATAGATAAATCACAGTCTCCAGTGCCGGGTGTTATTACTATGAATGTCAAAGGAATGACATGCAACCACTGTACTCAGAATGTTGAGAATGCAGCTTCTTCTGTTGAAGGTGTTGAATCAGCCACCGCTGATCTGGCAAGAGGTAGTCTTTCTATCTCCGGAAAAGATTACGACATTGAAAGGATTAAATCAAATATAAGGGCGGTGGGATATGAGGTGGAGGAATAGCGATGAGCGATGAGTTATGAGTTAATCCAACCATTTTGAAAATGCTATCCTTCTTCCAAATAACTATCATTAGGTCAGATATGAATGTCGAATAATGAATATCGAACACAGAATGACGAAGGAATGACGGATTATTTCAACCGCGATGATCCTTGTTAATGATAAATGCAGTTTTATTCTATTCATTTGTATACCATATCAGGAAATATAAATTTGACATTGAATCACTTCGGGATTCGAAATTCGTTATTCGATATTCTATAGGTAAATCGTGATTTTCGGTAATATATTGTAACTTGAGTCCGGTTATTCATTTTACCTTCTCATGATTATATTGAAAATCATACTTATAGTAATTGGTATCCTCATTGCCATCATACTTCTTTACCTGATAGTTATTATATTCTTTCCCGTACTGAAAGTTAATGAACAGGAACTGGAAATCAGAAGGGATGACGCAACTGAGATTATTCCACAGCCTGGATGCAGGTATGATGTAACAATTAAATCTGAAGGCGTTAATTTGAGTATATGGCTTTATATACCCGATTCTATTTCAGGCACTATCCCCTGTATTATTATGAGTAATGGCTTCGGCGGAACAAAAGATATGATCCTGGAGCAATATGCATTACGATTTGTAGAAAACGGTTTTGCAGTATTAAGTCTTGATTATCGCCATTTTGGTGCCAGTGAAGGAATGCCTCGTCAGAATTTTGATATGTTTAAACAGGTTGAAGATCTTAAATCTGCAATATCATTCGCACGACAACATAAAGACATAGATGAGAAAAAAATTGCCCTCTGGGGAACGTCCGCTGCAGGGGGATATGGACTGATCATAGCCGCTGAAGACAGAGAAATTGCATGTATAATAGCACAGTGTCCTGCTCTTGACGGCAGGGAAGATGGTAAGCTGGCACTGGAAAGGGAGGGGCTGGGATATTTTCTACGATTATTCATGCATGCTCAGCGTGATAAGGGACGATCAAAATTCAAACTATCACCGCATACGGTACCTATTGTTGGAAAACCAGGGACAATGGCTTTTATCAGAGCCCCGGGTGCATTTGAAGGTTATTCCTCCTTAGCAAATAAAAGTTTCATAAATAAGGTTTGTGCCCGTGCATTATTAAACACTAACCTCTATAATCCAATTGAGTTCGCTGACAAGGTTAAATGCCCTGTGTTGCTCTGCATATGCAGGGATGATAATCTTGTATCAGAAAAATCATATAAGAGTACTGCAGAGATCCTGGGAGAAAAAGCAACAGTGAAAGTTTATCCAATCGGTCATTTTGATATTTACAGTGGAGATAATTTTGAAAAAGCTGTAAACGATCAAATCAACTTTCTAAAACAAAATCTTAGATCGTAAATAGTTGATCTTCAATCTTCAATCATCCGCCCTCCAGGTTCCAGGTTCTCCAGCCAGAATTTTTCCATAGTCTGTCTCAAATGGAAAGATGTATTCTCCCTCTCATAGATACCATGCGATCTCATGGGATAAACCATCTGGTCAAACAATTTATTATGTTTTATCAGCTCATTGGTAAGCATCTCAAAGCTCTGATAATGAACATTATCATCTGCTGTTCCATGCATAATAAGAAGTTTTCCCTTCAGGTTATGGGCATGTGTTAAAGGAGAACCATCCCTGTATCCCTCGGGATTATCCTGCGGGGTGCTCATATACCTCTCCTGATAAATGGTATCATAGTTTTTTTGATCAGCGACAAAAGCTACCGCAATACCTGTTTTGTACAGTTCCGGGTACCTGAACATACAGTTAAGGGTCATCTGGCCTCCTCCACTCCAGCCGTGTATTCCTATCCTTGAGCCATCGACGAAGGGATAGGTATCAATCACCTCCCTGACAGCTGCAGCATGGTCCTGCGGAGCCACTATCCCAATCTTCCTGTAGATTATTTTACGCCATTCCCTTCCCCTTGGAGACCTGGTACCTCTGGGATCAATACTTAGGATAAGGTATCCATGCTGTGACATATACTGATGCCACAGGTCACCGCCTCCCCAGCTGTTCTGTACAGTGGCCCCGGCAGGCTCACCATAGATATATATTATCACCGG
>Ga0209536_100005870_pt1 | contig 18942 bp, 13 predicted proteins | sample DeeMarSeWOR28_12_FD_187461 | JGI IMG/M metagenome (GOLD analysis project Ga0209536, IMG submission 187461) | Marine sediment microbial communities from White Oak River estuary, North Carolina - WOR-2-8_12 (SPAdes) (version 2) | ecosystem: Environmental > Aquatic > Marine > Intertidal zone >... | reverse complement strand
CGAATGGACTGCTGGAAGTGTTTGGTCAGCCTCACGCTCAGGCGGGCGGCCAACAGCGAATGGCCACCTATGTCAAAGAAGTTGCGGTCCAAGCCGACAACATCTACATCGAGCTTTAACAACTCTGCCCAGAGCTTTGCTACCTGCATCTGTAATGTGCTTCCGGACAGCTCCTGGGTTGCGGTTTCAATATGTAAAATGCGGGTCATGAGGGATGGTCAATGATAGAATAGCCAAAGGAAAGAATGTGTGCATGTTTAAACACTGTATATAAAGCGAATGAAACGGACATGCATCGAATACAAAGGCATAGATTACACAACGAATCAGACCTCAATCCTCTGGTTATCCGACAACAAAGGTGCTTTGGAAGTATCAATATCCATACTCATACATTCAAAATCACCCATGCAGAAATTATTTCGGACTGAATAATTTTTCTTTCGTAACGATTTCGATCAGTGAACTATCGGCCAGTTTTCGGGATATGGCACTATAAGGTGCCACCACGACTTTATCGTCCTTTTCTATTCCGGAAATGATCTCAATATAATTGTTGTCCTGTATGCCGGTTTCCACTTCCCTCTGGAATGCCATCAGGAGCTCTTCATCCACAATGAATACCACCTCTTTCAGATCCTCTTCAGCGTCAACGATAATTTCTTCACTGCTCAATCCCGAGGTGTCGGAGCGGGTGGTCACTGCCTGAATGGGGATGCAGAGGATATCCGAACTCCTTGCTGTTTGAATATCCACCGTGGCACTCATTCCGGGCCGGAACGGGATGGGATTTGTAGGCGTGACCAGAAAGTCATAAGATTCCCTCAAAAGGAGGATGTTGACATTAAAACTGGTGACCTGGTCGACGGCCATACCGGTTGTGGTGGCAGAATTGGCCATCTCTGTGACCACACCTTTAAATTTATAATCCAGATAGGCATCGACTTCAACAATGGCCGTATCCCCATTTTTTACACGGACGATATCATTTTCATTCACCTCCACCACCACCTCCATGCGGTTGAGGTCCGCAATCCGCATCATTTCAGTTCCTGACATCATAGCGGTACCCACCACCCGTTCACCTTGTTCTACCTGCAAACCATAAATGGTACCATCAATAGGGGCATAAATGGTGGTCTTTACAAGATTTTCATTGGCTTCGTTCAATGAGGCTTCCGCACTCTTTACAGATGCTTCAGCAGCGGCCACATCGGCTCTGGCCATTTTGTAGGAGGCTTCGGCCTGTTCGAATTCTGACCTGGATATGGTCTTCTGTTCCCATAGTTGTTGATTCCTGTTGAATGATAATTCGGCCTGGATAAAATTGGCCTGATTTTGAGCCAGTCGGGCCTTGGCTGAGTTCAATGATGCCAGGGCACGATCCCGAGCAGAAATATAGGTGTCTGGTTTGATTTTCGCCAGGAGGGTTCCTCTCCGGACATATTCCCCTTCTTTAACATGGAGCTCAACAATTTCCCCAGACACATCGGGGCTGATTTTGACCTCTGTTTCAGGATTTATCTTACCATTGGCACTAATGGTTTCAATGATGGTGCGATAATCGCCCTGTTCCACAACAACTTCAAATGTCTCGGCCTTTCCAAACCAACCCAGGCGTTTACCGGCAAAAGCCAGAATAATGATCAGAACCGTAATGATTCCAAAAATCCGGAGTATTTTATTTGTTTTCATGATGTTTCAGGTAAAATAAATATTATAAAACAATGGGAAGGCCCCGATAAAATTCGATCACATTGATGCTGAAGATGAATTCGTACTTTGCCTGCAGTAATTCAGATTGGGTTTGTGTCAATTGATTTTTTGAGGTATTGTAATCCACTGAGTTCACCAGCCCGACATTGTATTTTTGTTCGGTATATCTGAACGACTCTTCCATGGATGTAACGGCAGATTCACTGGCCCGGAAGCGTTTCATGGAAGCGATCGCATCAGCATACGCCTGTTGAATTTCTTTATACAGCATATTTTTTGTGTTTTTCACCTCCAGTTCATACCCTTCAATATTCAATCTGGCATTACTGACATAGGTATTGGTAAGCCACCGGTTAAATATGGGGACAGAAACACTCAATCCAATACCCCAGTTTCGGTTGTCCCATAACTGGTCCCAATAGGGATATGGTTCCTGAATCGGGTTCAAAGGATCGCCCGGATCAAAAGTATATTTTACACGGGTACTTGAAAAAATGGTATTATAGTTCCCATTTATTGAAATGGTAGGGTACCGGGAGCCCTGCGCAAGTTTGAGGTCCATTTCTGTACTTTTGAGGCGCCATTCAGCACTTTTAACCTGAGGCAAAATGTTGACCGCATCATTGTATACCACATCAACTGGCGGAATGATGTAATTTTCGTTGATCAGGCTATCCAGATTGGGAATTTCTATTTCAAAACCACCGGTTGAGTCCAGATCCAGAATCTGGGTCAGAGTCAGATATGAAATGTCCAGCTGATTCTGGGCATTGACTACCTGGATCTCTTCCCGGGCTGTCTGAGCACGGATCTCAAGTAAATTTCCTTCGGGTAAACTACCAGCCTGCACCAGTCTGGAGGTTCGTTCAATCTGTTGCTGGGAGATCTCCAGCTGGTTTTGGGCCACTTCGAGAAGCTCTTTGTTGAGCAATATCTGTAAATAGGCCAGGGCGATATTTAAACTGATATCATTCTTCAGCTCTTCAACATCTTTCATACTGGCCATCAAATTGTACTTGTTCTGTTTGATGGTGTTTAATTGTTGCAAACCCTGGAAAACAGAAACATTGGACATCAGATTGAAACTTTGCGAAGTAATGTCTTGGTTCTGAAAGGTATAGGTCGATTGGTCAAGCGACCGCCCCCGGGAGAATGAATGGTTAAATCCACCATTCAGGTTGGGGCTCATATTGATTTTCGATTGCTTCAGGTTATTTTCCATGGCAACGGTATTCAGCTCCTGTTGTTTAACCTGAATATTATTCTCTAATGCATATAGGACACAATCTTCAAGTGACCATACTGGTTTCTCCTGAGCACCTGCTGAAAAAAGTGAAAAAATGAAAATAGCACTGGCTATCAAACGATATGGTAATGGATTTTTCATGACTGCTGTATTTTCCAAAAAGTATTCAAAATTAGACATTATACAGATATACCAAAGAAATATTTAAATAATATACAACAGGTTTCCGTTTCCTCTTTTTAAATCCTACTTCTATTATTACGGATCATTGACTTTAATTCCACCACATTGTTTATCTTAATCCGTTAAAAAAATTGGGCTCTCATGACAGGAACACTCGTGGCGAACGGAATGCAAAAATTTAATATCCAGGGCTTTGGCTTAGTTACGGTAAGAAAAAGTAAAAAAGCCAAACGTATTTCCATCCGGATCAGGCACGATCAACCGGTCGAAGTGGTTATTCCATGGTGGACCTCATATAACCGGGGGAAAGCCTTTGCCCTACAAAAAAAAGACTGGATTCAAAAGCATACAGACCGCTTATCCGGGATGCGGGAAAAAATCATTACCCATCATACCATCATTCACACCCCTGCAATAAACATTCATTTTCGGTTTTTACAAAATAGCACAGGTCACACCAGAGCTTCCTATACAAATGGCGTACTTCGCGTGGAATACGACCGGAGAATGAATGTTTGCGATGATTCGGTCCAGCAAATAGTGAAACAGTACTTAATGCAGATGCTGAGAAAAGAGGCCCTGGCATACCTTCCCGAAAGATTGGCCCAACTGGCCAGACAATTCGGTTTTCAATATAACCGGGTATCGATACGGAATCAAAAAACCCTGTGGGGGAGTTGTTCAAACAGAAATAATATCAACCTGAATCTGCATTTAATATTACTTCCCAGTCATTTGATCGATTATGTCTTGGTACATGAACTGGTCCATACCCGGCACAAGAATCATGGCCCTGATTTCTGGAGTGCTCTGAATCATTGCCTTGGAGACGGCAAAGCGTTTGCAAGAGAGCTGCGGCAATTTTCTGTTGGTTTATTACATTAAATCCATATGATTGAGCAGCAACCATTTTTGAAATTCAGGTGTCCAATCTAATAATAATCAAGAGATTCGATCCGATGGCAAGATTTTTTCATATTTTTTTGTCCCTGCTCCTTTTAAACGGGATCATGACCTGGGCTCAGATGGATACCATGGAATTGAATCCCAAATCCATCATATATCGCGATACCATTCCCCTTTCTGAAAAAATATTCAATTATGAGAAGTCGGGCATCTACACTTTGGATTCCGTATTCTTTTATGATTGGATATCCGGGACCGGACAGTGGATTGAACAACAATCGAATCTGTACTATTATGACCATCAATTAAATGATACCCTACAAATGATCCGGTTGTGGAATGCCTCTAATAACCAATGGTTAAGCCATCTTCAATACAAGCGACACTTCAATGTCATGAACATGCTTGAGGAACAGATCCAAAGCCAATGGAATGTAACTGGGGCCCGGTGGATCAATTATTCCCGTACCCGCTATGAATACGACCGTGATAAACGCCTGGATTTTTACCTGGTGCAACGCTGGAATGCTGTAAACAGCATGTGGGAAAATCTTTTAAAATATTCATATGGATTTGATAATGAGGGTAATTGGATATTTTATTTGAAGCAAACATGGGATCCGGATAGTTCAAAATGGCTATTTAACTACCAGTTCCTGTATACCTATACTTCCGGATTGAAGACTACGATGATTCGCCAGGATTGGGATTCGGAACAGAATATCTGGATCAACCGGCACCAGACAAACTATCAATACGACCCGGATCATAGGTTGAGCGAGGAGTTCGGTGAAGTATGGGACCATGACAGTGCAGTCTGGGACCCCAACTCCCTGATTACATATATCAGGGATCCGGGTGGGGCCATTACTGAAAAAATATACCAGGCCTGGGCTCCTTCAGGGTGGTTTTATACAGTTAAATACGGATATGTCTATAATGATCTGGGATGGAACACCCGGATTACATATTACACTTCAGAAGGTGGGGTTGCCGAATGGTCCAATCATTCACAGTATAACTACGACTATAACGCACATGGTGAATTGATCCGGGAATTATGGAACATATGGAATGCCACTCAGGGTCTCTGGAATCCTGATTTTAAGATCGACTATTGGGGATCCCAGGTAGATGTTAACGTGTTGAATGCTTCAAAAACACCCCAAGTAACCATCTCCCCGAATCCAGCCTCTCGGTCCATACAGATCGTATTTGATGATCCCGATTTTCATGATGTCATGGTGACCATAATGGATGGTCTGGGCCGTCCGGTTCTGTCAACCAGGGTCCATCAGAATCCGGCCCGGATCACGGACCTCGGACTGGCCAGTGGTCTGTATTTCATCTGTATCGAAAGAGGTGGTCATCGCCTTATAAAAAAGCTCATTATACAACATTAGATCCGGCACATCCGTGATTTGAAACCACTCCATGATATTCTCTATCCTGATTAATACATCCCGAATTCCGGTTCAATTTTTATAGTTTCCTTAATCCATTCCAGATCCAAATTATTCAGTCCAGAATTCGTGATTTCTCATGAGTGGATTCAATTTTGTGGCTCATGAAAATTCTTAATTTTTACGTATTCCGATTAAAAAGTTCTGTTATGTAATAATTCATTTCGCTGTCGCAAACGTTTGAAACAACGACTTCAAAAACGGATCAGATAAAACACCTCATCTGCCTGAAATTTAACATGATAAGTAGCCTGTTGATTCAATATTTATCACTATTTTTGATTGCATCATAAAAAATTTATACACCCCAATGAAATCAAAACCAAGATTACGCTTCTGGCAGATATGGAATATGAGTTTCGGATTTTTTGGAATTCAGTTTGGATTTGCCCTTCAGAATGCCAATGTCAGCAGGATTTTCCAGACTCTGGGTGCGGAAATTGAAAGTCTGTCAATATTATGGATTGCGGCACCCGTCACTGGATTGGTTGTGCAGCCCATCATTGGTCACTACAGCGATCGCACATGGGGTCGTCTGGGGCGCCGAAGGCCCTATTTTCTTTTTGGTGCCCTGGCTGCTTCGATGGCGCTGCTCATCATGCCCAATTCCCCTGTACTATGGATGGCCGTCGGGATGTTATGGATCATGGATGCGTCGATCAATATATCGATGGAACCATTCCGGGCGTTTGTCGGGGACATGCTACCCAACGAACAGCGGACCAAAGGATTTGCGATGCAAAGTTTTTTCATTGGCACCGGAGCCGTTATTGCAAGCGCCCTGCCGTGGATGATGTCAAACTGGCTGGGCATCAGCAATACCGCCCCGGAAGGCATGATCCCGCCATCTGTGAAATTCTCTTTCTACACCGGCGCAGCGGTATTCCTGATTGCCGTTCTCTGGACGGTCATCAGTACTAAAGAATACTCCCCTGAGGAGCTGGCTTCATTTGAAGAATTTGAAAAGAAGAGGGAGCCAGCAAAAACATCGCTGTTACAAACTTCCGATCCCATGGTGAGGGGCAAAAAACAATTACGAAACGGTATTTTATGGATGGCCGCCGGAGGTATACTGAGCTGGTGGTTTCATCACATCGGGATCATGAAAGAACCTTATGTATTGTCATTCGGATTGATGTCCTTTGGTTTACTGATGATGATTTCCGGCTTTCTTCAACGACTGAATAAATCGCAATTGGGGGTTGTTTTAATTTTTAATGATATTATGGACATGCCCAAGACCATGCTTCAGTTGTCTCTGGTACAATTCTTTTCATGGTTTGCCCTTTTTTCCATGTGGATTTACACCACACCTGCGATTACGCAATTTATCTTCCAAACATCCGATACCACATCCCAGGCATATAATGACGGGGCCGATTGGGTTACCATCATGTTTGCAGTGTACAATGGTGTGGCTGCGCTGGTGGCCTGGTTACTGGCGCCCATGGCCAGGATTTCCAATCGCAAAATAACCCATTCCATTTGCCTCATACTGGGAGGACTTGGATTACTTTCGATATTCTTTATTCAGAATATGTATCTCCTGATCATCTCCATGATCGGTGTTGGATTTGCATGGGCCAGCATACTGGCCATACCCTATGCCATTCTGACCAATGCCCTGCCTCAGAATAAAATGGGGATATACATGGGGATCTTTAATTTCTTTATTGTGATTCCTCAAATTGTGGCCGCGGCCATTCTTGGCTTTTTCCTTAAAACACTGTTCAACAGTGAGGCTATTTATGCCATGATCATTGGCGGTGTGTCCATGCTATTGGCCTCGGTATTAATTCAATTCGTCAAAGACAATCATTGATCTGAATATCAATATCCTATAAACGTCATCTCAATGAGTTCTTACCTTCAAGTCGATGCCTGGAATATAATTGAATACGGATTTTCACCAGACCGATTGCGTGAAATGGAAAGTATTTTTTCTATTGGCAATGGAAAAATGGGGCAACGAGCCAATTTTGAAGAATCGTATTCCGGAGATTCACTCAGGGGGAGTTATATCGCGGGTATCTATTACCCCGATAAAACACGAGTTGGTTGGTGGAAAAATGGCTACCCTGAATATTTTGCCAAAGTATTAAATGCCACCAACTGGATTGGTATTGATATCCATATTGGTGATGATGTGCTGGATCTGGCCAGGTCTAAGGTGCTGGATTTTAAACGCGTCCTGAATATGCGTAAAGGCACATTGGAGCGCGAATTTAAAGCAGAAACACCATCCGGACATGTGGTGATGGTAAAGGTGATACGATTTATCAGCTTCAATGAAAAAGAAATAGGCGCCATACGGTATTCGATTACATCTTTGAATTATTCCGGCCCCGTAACCTTCATCCCCTACCTCGACCTGGATATTCAAAATGAAGACGCGAACTACGATGAAAAGTTCTGGGATGAGATCACCCGGGAAGTCAGACCCGGGGAAGCCTACCTGATCGGGCAAACAAAAAAAACGCATTTTTTTCTGGCCACGGGTATGTGCTTTGAAATTGAAAAAGGGGACATTGGCATTTCTCCTGATTGTGAAATCATTGACCGGGAAAAATACGTGGGAAATTCCTGTACCCTCCAATTAAAACCGGGTGAACAGGTCAACCTGTATAAATATGCAGCCAATCTGTCCAGTTTTGATTGCGTTGAAGAAAAGTTGATGCAGGAAACACGGTCCAGGTTATTGAAGGCCTCACAGAGAGGATTTCAAAAACTATTGAGCGATCATGAATCGGCATGGGGGAAAAAATGGGATGAAAGTGATGTCACCATTGATGGTGATCCATCTGCCCAGCAGGGAATCCGTTTCAATATCTTCCATCTGCTTCAAACATATACCGGCGAAGATGAGCGGCTCAATATTGGACCAAAAGGTTTTACCGGCGAAAAGTATGGGGGAAGTACGTACTGGGATACAGAGGCCTTTGCCTTCCCCTTTTATTTATGCACCACAGATGTCCGGGTGGCACGCAACCTCCTGTTATACCGGTATAAACATCTTCAGAAAGCCATTGAAAACGCCGAAAAACTCGGTTTTTCAGATGGGGCAGCGCTGTATCCCATGGTTACCATGAACGGTGAAGAATGCCATAATGAATGGGAAATTACATTTGAAGAAATCCATCGTAACGGGGCCATTGCCTATGCCATTTTTAATTACATCCGGCACACCGGGGATGAGGATTATATGATGGATTACGGATTGGAGGTATTGATTGCCCTGTCGAGGTTCTGGAAACAACGTGTACAATTCTCTGAAGACAAGAAAAAATATGTGATCCTGGGAGTGACCGGGCCGAATGAATATGAAAATAATGTGAATAACAACTGGTATACCAACTTCATGGCATCCTGGACCCTTAAATACACACTTGAAAATCTGGAACACTCTGCAGACCGGGATGAAAGGAAGCTGGGCAGGCTGATGAAGAAATTAAATTTTAACTTCCATGAGGAAACATCCGCCTGGAAGCACATCCTGGATCACATGTATTTCCCTGCGATTCCGGGAACCAGGATTTTCCTTCAACAAGACGGGTACCTTGATAAAGAGCAGGTCTTGGCTGCAGATCTTGATCCCGAACAAAGACCGTTGAACCAGAACTGGTCTTGGGATCGCATACTTCGTTCACCCTTCATCAAACAAGCCGACGTACTCCAGGGTATTTATTTTTTCGATCATCAATTTGACACAGAAACCATCCGCGAGAATTTTGATTATTACGAACCCCGCACCGTTCATGAATCCTCGCTTTCGGCATGTATTCATGCCATCCTCGCTGCAAAACTCGGCGATCAGAAAAGAGCGTACGACCTGTATTTGCGTACGGCCCGTCTTGACCTGGATGATTATAATAAAGAAGTGGCTGAGGGATTGCATATTACCAGTATGGCTGGCACATGGCTGGCCATTGTGGAAGGATTCGGGGGCATGCGCATCGAGAATGGCACTCTGTATTTCAAACCCATGATTCCGGAACAATGGAACGCCTATTCTTTTAATATCCGGTATCGGGGAAATTTAATGACCGTTCATATCGATCGGTCTGAAATTAAATTTCTCAATCGCTCTGACCAGGACCTTTCGATCAAAGTATTTAATAAGCCATACCTGCTTAAAGCCCATTCCGGATTGGACATTAAAACTTGAGCATCCGGTCGCGGTTAAACGATGATTTTGGCTTATCTTTACTGTTCAAAGTGGCGCTATCTATGACACATTCGAACACATTCAATAACCTTAAAAACCAAAATAATGAAATTCAGACCCGGAGTATTATATGGAGATGAAGTCAAAGCACTTTTTAATTACGCCAATAAAAATAATTTTGCCATACCCGCCGTCAATGTGGTCGGGACCAACTCTGTGAATGCAGTTTTGGAAACGGCCCGGGACGTGGCATCTCCCGTAATCATACAGTTTTCAAATGGTGGTGCCGTATTTTTTGGTGGGAAAGGCCTGTCCAATGATAACCAGTTAGCTGCTATTGCCGGTGGTATATCAGGGGCCCTCCACGTGCATACCATGGCAGCGTATTATGGTGTACCCGTTGTTCTTCATACCGACCATGCTGCTAAAAAACTCCTTCCATGGATTGACGGTCTTCTGGATGCCGGCGAAAAATACTATGAATCGCACGGACAACCATTGTATAGCTCACATATGCTGGATCTTTCAGAAGAGTCCCTGGAGGATAATATCAATATCAGTAAGGCCTACCTTGAACGTATGCACCGACTGGGAATGACCCTCGAGATCGAATTGGGTGTGACCGGTGGTGAAGAGGATGGTGTGGATCATTCTGGCATCGACAGTGCCAGGCTCTATACCCAGCCAGAGGAGGTCGCTGCCGCCTATGAATCTTTATCTCGGGTGAGTGATTCGTTTACAGTGGCCGCGGCATTTGGCAATGTTCACGGTGTATATAAACCCGGAAATGTGGAACTGAAACCAATCATTCTCAAGAATTCACAGGAATTCATTATGAAAAAATTCAATACCGGTAAAAATCCTGTAAATTTTGTGTTCCATGGAGGTTCAGGATCAGAAAAACACCTCATTAAAGAAGCCATAGAATATGGTGTCATTAAAATGAACATTGATACCGATATGCAATGGGCTTTCTGGGATGGGGTACATCAATACTACATTGAAAAAAAGGATTATCTCCAGGGACAGATTGGAAATCCGGATGGAAACGATAAGCCCAATAAGAAATTTTATGATCCCCGTGTATGGCTGAGAAAAGGAGAGGAACAATTTATATCCCGTTTGAAAGAAGCATTCGACGATCTAAATGCTTTAAACCGTAACAATTAATTATTTTCGGCTATGAACTACCGGGATATTTCAGTAAATGCGCTGTTGATCCCGGTTTTTTTATAAAAACCTGTACGCTTATGAACGCCAAAACCATCATGATCATTGCGGTTGTGCTTTTCGGAGTATGGACCTGCGCCTGCACCTCCTCATCAAAAAAGAAACCGATGGAACGACAAACACAGCATACTTTTATAAGTCAGGGTGATAGTGCTCACCAGGTACATTATCTTCTATACCTGCCTGAAAAATATCCCAAAAAAAGAGAATTGTATCCACTGATTCTTTTTCTGCACGGGGCCGGAGAGCGCGGTACCAACCTGGAACTGGTGAAAATGCACGGGCCTCCGAAATTGGCAGAAAATCAGGATTTCCCATTTATTATCGTATCTCCCCAATGTCCTCTTAACCAGCGGTGGAATGTCGAATTACTCCATGAGCTATTGGAGAATATAATGGTCCAATATCAGGTCGATCCACATAGAATATACCTCACGGGGCTGAGTATGGGGGGTTATGGCACCTGGGCACTGGCAGCAGCCCATCCTGACAAATTTGCCGCCATTGCACCCATATGCGGCTGGGGAGATATTAACCGTTCAGAATTTGGTGGATATTCCGGTATGGAACTTTCATGGTGCGAAAGATCCGGTGGTACCCATCCAACGATCTCATGAAATGGTGCAGGCCCTGAAAGATGCTGGGGGCCAGGTGAAATTTACAATATATCCGGATGCGACACATGATTCATGGACCGAAACGTACAACAAAGAAGTATTATACGATTGGTTCCTCGAGCAGATAAAAGAAAAATAAACGTCCACACCAAAATCAAGTCACAATGAAAAATAGTGTTTTCGGGTTGGTTTTTTGTACCCTGATTATCGCCGGTTGTCAATCCACCAGTCAAGAAAAAAAAACATTTCTCTCTGATCGTGAAGCTCCATTTCTATGGGATAACGCAACGGTCTATTTTCTCCTGACCGACCGGTTTGCCAATGGCGATACCACCAATGATGTGCATTTTGATCGAACCGGATCAACCGGCATACTTCGTGGGTTTCAAGGTGGCGATTTCGAAGGCATTATTCAGAAGATCCAGGAGGGATATTTTGATAACCTGGGAGTTACAGCCTTGTGGTTCTCTCCTGTTATGGAGCAAATACATGGTAAAACCGATGAGGGAACGGGTGATACCTACGCATACCACGGGTACTGGGCCAAAGACTGGACCCACATTGAACCCAACTGGGGAACATCCGAAGAACTTACAAAACTTATAGAAACAGCTCATGCTCATGGCATCCGCATCATCATGGATGTGGTCCTGAACCATACCGGGCCGCCGACAGAAAAAGATCCGGTCTGGCCCAGTGATTGGGTGCGGATGGGACCTACCTGTCGTTTCGAGTCGTATGAAACTTCAGTGCCCTGCACCCTTGTCGATAATCTTGCCGATATCCGCACGGAATCTGATGCCCATGTGGATCTGCCCCCATTCCTTTTGGAAAAGTGGGAAAGAGAAGGCCGTCTCGACCAGGAGTTGGAAGAACTTGACCATTTTTTTATGGAAACCGGATTTCCCAGGGCCCCTCGATACTACCTCATGAAATGGGTAGTTGACCTGATCCGTGACTTTGGGATTGATGGTTTGCGCATTGACACGGCCCGGCATGTCGAAGAGGAGGTCTGGGCCGAGTTGAAACAATTAGCCGACCGGGTGTTCCTGGAATGGAAAGCCCAACATCCCGATAAGGTACTCGATGACAGCCCGTTCTATATGGTTGGTGAAGTATATGGTTATCAGGCATCTGCCAATGGTGTATTTGATTTTGGAGACATCAAAGTGGATTATTCTCAATATGGTTTCACCAGTCTGATCAATTTTGAATTTAAAGGCGATGCCCAAAAATCATATGAAAAACTATTTTCCAAATATTCCAACCTGCTCAACGCCCCCGATAATAAAATTAGTACCCTGCATTATATCAGTTCCCATGACGACAGTTGGCCATTTGATATCAAACGTGAGCAACCCAGAATGGCCGGTACCAAATTGATGCTATGCCCGGGAAGTGTCCAGGTGTACTATGGTGACGAACTGGCCCGTCCATTGGAAGTTGAAGGGGCCATCGGTGATGCCAACCTGCGTTCTAAAATGAATTGGGAAGATCTTGAAAACGACGTTGAACGAAACGGAGTGACAACCACTGCCATTCTGGACCATTGGCAGAAACTGGGACGTTTCAGAAAAGCCCATCCAGCGGTTGGTGCAGGGGTACACAAAATGATTTCAAAATCACCCTATTCCTTCTCCAGGACCCTTGAAACTGATGCATTCATTGATGTTGTCGTTGTGGGAATGGACCTGAAAGCCGGCAGGAAAGAAATGGACGTCTCAGGAATTTTTGAAGATGGAACGGTGCTTAAAGATTACTATTCTGACCAGACCACGAAGGTTAAAAATGGACGTATTTTTATCGAATCAGAATACGATATAATTCTGGTTGGTTTATAAAAATAAAATCATCAATCTCCCATATCTGATTTGAGTAAAGACATGAAACTTAAAAATGCCGTGACCAGCCAAGAAAGACTTGAATCTCTTTTAACAGACGGGAAACCGCATGGAAAAAACCCGCTTTTTTCACCCATATTAATGCATTTCGCAGCTCGGTTTGCTGGTTATACTTATGGTGAGTTTGCATCAGATTACAAAGCCCTTGTTGAGTCCAACCTGAAGTGTCTGGATTTTTTTGACCTCGATACGGTGGGTCTGATATCCGATCCATACCGGGAAACCAGTGCTTTTGGTGCCCGCATTGAATTCATTGACGAAGGGGTTCCCAGATGTCTTGACACCATCATAAAAAGCCTCGGGGATGTTGAAGCACTCAAGATTCCTGATATTTATAAGGCTGTCCGAACCTTGGACCGGATTCGGGCTGCCGAGACCCTCTCCAGGGCCACACAGGGAAATATTCCGGTTATTGGGTGGATTGAAGGCCCCCTGGCAGAAGCCTGTGACCTGGCTGGTATCAGTGAAATGCTGATGCAGCTGCTGATCGGTCCGGACTTTGCCAGAATACTTCTGGAAAAAACCACCATTATGGCCAAGGCTTTTGCAAAGGCCCAGATCGAAGCAGGCTGCCAGGTGATTGGTATGGGGGATGCCATTTGTTCGCAAATATCGGTACGTGATTACCAAATGTATGTCAAAGACCGGCACAGGGAAATCGTGGAATATGTGCATGAAAAAGGGGGCTATGTGAAATTGCACATTTGTGGCAATATCAATCATTTGCTGCCGGATATCAAGGACGTTAGACCCGATATACTGGATCTGGATTCCATGGTCGACATGGATCAGGCCCATAAAATACTGGGAGATACCATGATTCGCTGCGGAAATATCAATCCGGTTTCCATAAAGGACAGTACAACGGAAAGAGTGACGGCACTGACCGAGGATCTGATTGAAAAGGAACAGGAACGGCGTTTTATTTTGTCAGGAGGTTGCGAAATTCCAGTGCAAACACCGGTGGAAAATCTTTTGGCTATGGGTGCTGCCCGGAATAAAAAATAGTTTGAATCACCATAATCATATGCCCTTGCTATAATGCGTATCTGTCTAAATTCAATCTGTAATGACATCTAAACACTTTTTTCTGCTTATTTTTTCCATCACTATTGGTACGATCTCCACATCCTGTCAACCAGACAAGGAAACGGATGTTCCGGGATGGCACGATGAGATCATCTACCACCTGTTTCAACGAAGTTTTTATGATTCCAACGGTGATCACCATGGCGATTTAAACGGTGTCGTTGATAAACTTGAATATTTCACCGACCTGGGAGTTACCGCCATTCTTTTTACACCCCTTTACGAATCGGATTTTTATCACAATTACTTCCCCATTGATTATGAGTCTATTGACCCGGAATATGGCACTTTTGAAGATTATATCCGCTTCATAAAAGCGGTTCATTCCAAAGGATTAAAATTCATTATGGATATGGAAACACAGTATGTTCAGAACGGAAACCTGTGGCTGGAAGATTCCTACAAGAATTTAAATTCTGAATATTCTGATTATATATACTATACCGATTCTTTGAACCAAATCCCCGGAAGTGTTTTTGGTGGATTCCAGGTCGGGTTTCCAACCCTTCCGGCCTGGCCTGATCAGCAGCTACGCATCGCCATGTTGAATTTAAACCATGATGCTGTAAAAAACTGGATGGTACAGTTTTATACCTATTGGGTGGATCCCAATGGCGATGGTCGTTTCGATGATGGTGTGGATGGATTTCGAATTGATCACATCATGGATGACCTGGATTACCTGGGTGTTTTTAAAAATCTATATGCCGATTTCTGGAAGCCCATATTTGATTCATGCCGCTCTGTAAATCCTGATATTTTTATTATCGGTGAACAATCAGACTGGGGCACCTTTGGTGAAGATATGGTCCGGCGATCAACCGCCGATGCCTGTTTTGGGTTTCCGATCCGCTTTGCGATCTCCGGAGCCCCCACTATGTATATGGGAGGTGGTGGAAAACAGGAATATCTCAATGCATTTCGTGTTTACAATATTCACCAGGCAGTTGAAGAAACCTTGAAAAGGTTACCGGAACACACATATTTTCTCAATTTTATTGAAAATCATGATATGGACCGCTGGGCCAGTGCCATGAACGGCCATGAAGGGAAAATCCGGTGTGCCGCCGTTTTGAATCTTCTATTACCCGGTATACCTTCCCTGTATTATGGACAGGAGTTGGGCGTGACTGGGCGGGTTGGAAATTGGGGTCATGATGGCAATCATATTCCAATACGGGAAGCATTCCCCTGGTCCTCCGATCCTGATGATATCGGCATGGCCGTTTGGTATCAGAATACAGGACCGTGGTGGGATCAGTCATACTTCATAACAGGCGGTGCCCAAAACGTTTCGCTTTCCCTTCAGAAAGAAAACCCCGGATCTCTCTGGAATTTCTTTCGGCATTTGATCAACATAAGGAAAGAACACACAGAATTTCAAAAGGGAGTATACATTCCATTGATGGGATCTGATTCCTCCCTTTTGGCTTTTGCGAGAGAGACAGATAACGGGAGGTCTGTAACGATCATAAATGTTTCCGAAGAACTAAAAACAATTGATTTGGCTTTGGTAAATGCAGTGGAATATGAGACCATTCTCGAACAGAACACGAAGCGGGATGGGCATTTCGTAAAACTGGAACCGTATTCCTGTCTGGTCCTAGCAAAGTAATGGCTGCAGCTTGCACATACCAATGAAAGATTCCTTTTGGGGCTTTACCATATTATGTGTTATGTCATCCACATGCGCAGCCGGTATCACTTAAATTCCAAAAATGATATGAATCCATTTACTTTTCTTCACCTGCCGGAACAAGCATTGACCAACCTGAACTTTGGTGATATTGTACCTGCGGGATGGCTCAAACATCAGGTTGAATATGATCTGGTTCACGGATTTGTGGGACACCTGGATCAATTGGCCCCGAATGTTATGATGGCTGATGATATCTATGGCCGAAACCGGCGTACCCGGTTAAAACAAGATGCCGGCAGGGATGTGTCGCCGAATGCATTATCATGGTGGAACAGCGAAAGTCAGGGTAATTGGTGGGATGGTTACATTCGTTCGGCATTATTGGTGGAAAACCCCAGAGCATTGGAAAAAACTGAACAATACATACGTAGCCAATTGACCCACCAGGATGACGATGGCTATATGGGTATTTATGCCCCGGATTTGAGGTTTCAAAAAGGAGGAGAAAATACTGATTTCTGGGCTCAGACCACATTGATAAGAGGTCTTCTGGCCTATTATGAAAAAACCCGGAACCCCCAGATCCTGGATGCCATTCAGAAAGCAGTCAAACGATCCATGGCCGCCTATCCTCCCAATAAATCCACTCCGTTTAAAAATCCCGCTGATGGCCACAGCCTGGCTTTTACAGATATTCTGGACCGGCTCCACCAATTGACCGGGAATGAAGATTACCTTAAATATGCCCTGTTTCTATATGAGAATTATAATACCTACAGGGATGATGACCTGCTGGTGAAAAACCTGATGGATAAAAATTATAAATTCACAAAACACGGGGTGCATATATATGAATTGTTCCGGTCGCTCATAACGGCCTATTTCGCTTCCGGTAATCCGGTGCTTGAAGCTGCGATCCAGCAATACCTGGCCAAATTGGATGTGGTGATCACACCGAGTGGCGGGCCCATTGGGGATGAATGGGTGGAAGGCCGGATTGCCGATGCATCTGAGGTGGGTTACGAGTATTGTTCCATACATGAATTACTCGATTCCTATAGTCTGCTAATGCAAAAAATGGGCGATCTTTCATTGGGAGACAGGATCGAATGGCTATTCTACAATGCCGGCCAGGGAGCCCGTCATCCGGAGGGACATGGTATTGCATATTTAAAAACCGATAATTCATATACCATGACCGGACCCCTGCATCCCGGGGATAATAAAAATGCCAAACATCCTCAGTGGCGGTATAAATATTCCCCAGTGCACCAGGATGTGGCGGTATGTTGCGTGCCCAATGCCGGCAGGATCTATCCTTACTTTATCCGCACCATGTGGATGCGTACCCATCAGGGCCTCATGGCCTGCCTTTTTGGTCCCAGCATCCTGACTACAGAGATAGACGGCATAAAATTATCCATTCATCAAATAACCCGCTATCCATTCGATCATTCCGTAAAAATGGTCATCCGGCCAGAACACCCGGTATCGTTTGAACTCACGTTCAGGATCCCTGGCTGGGCAGATGGGATCAAGCTCAATGGCCAACCAATACCAATAAAAAGTTCCAGGAGGCATAGCGTTCAACGAGACTGGCATAACGGAGATACCCTGTCGATCGAATTCTTAACAGACAGTAAAATGCATTTCGATATGAAAGGAAATGCCTATCTGAGTTACGGCCCCCTGGTATTTGCATATCCCTTAAAAGGAAAAGAAAAAATCGCAAAATCCTATCCTTTGGAAAACTTTAATGACCTGCACTATACCCCGGTGGATATACCCAAATTGAGGATGCTTGAAGATGCCGTTTTTAAAATCCGGAAAACACCCTATCGGGACGCTCATCCCTGGAATGGTGTATTTTTGGACGGATCCATGTATGATAAAAAAACAGGCCGAATGGTGGAGGTGAACCTGGTACCATTGGGTGCAACGATATTGAGACAATTGACGTTCCCGGTAAAAGTCGCTGGAAATTCAATCGCAAATCAATCGTAATACCAACGTAATTAATAGTCAGATTCTCTGTCGTTATTGAGACTACAGCACCAGACTAAATGATACCTTAATTGAATTACGATTGTGTGGCAACGCTTCGGTCACGTGACAGAAATCGAAGTATTTCAGCCTGACTATTAAACCATTAATGGAACCATATGATCAGGAACTTAATCCGCCTTTTATGAGCATGATCCATTTATCTGTTATATAAAAAGTAAGAACTCCGGAAGTATAGGCAAGATAATCGAATGGATCAAAATGTGCATTGTAAAGATGAAGGTATTGACCGGTTTCGATAATACTACATATGCCGATAATGAGAATTGCAGCCCATTCTGGTGAAAATTTAATAGACAGGAATGTGGCGTTATCAGATGTATACCGGCCACGGATGAGTAAATATCCCATGGCGGGACCGGCAATATCAAGTGCATAGCTGGTCCAGAATCCCGGCGTTTTGATCAATCCGGCAGAAAGTGCAACCAATCCCATCAATATCACGGCGGCCTTCCAGAAGTATGTCTCTTTCGTACGTCCCCCATTCCTGGTTTTTATACCTGTAGTCATGGCAAAACCTTCCTCCGAAATCAAAACAGTTCAATACCCCATGTTATTTTCCCCTCTCTCAACCTCAACCTCTCCCGGACCGGTGTGCATAGAGCAAATCATAATCCCATGAAAAATGGTTGAACTATTTTGGAACTGCCATTGAATTAGCTTTGCGCACCCATTGAATTTCAACCACACGTTCAGAAGCGCCAGCAACCCCCTCCCTGTTGA
>Ga0209536_100005869_pt1 | contig 18946 bp, 19 predicted proteins | sample DeeMarSeWOR28_12_FD_187461 | JGI IMG/M metagenome (GOLD analysis project Ga0209536, IMG submission 187461) | Marine sediment microbial communities from White Oak River estuary, North Carolina - WOR-2-8_12 (SPAdes) (version 2) | ecosystem: Environmental > Aquatic > Marine > Intertidal zone >... | reverse complement strand
CAACTCTTTCCCTTTGCGCAATGCGGGCATGTCTTGTCACCCCTGCAATGCGGGCATGCTTCGCCGGCTTTGCAATGCGGGCATGCTTCGCCGGCCTTGCAATGCGGGCACGCTTCGCCGGCTTTGCAATGCGGACAATCCTTGCCGACTGCGCAATGCGGACACGGTCCGGACGCTTGGCCGCAGGTTTGGCAGGTCGCGGCTTTTTCGTCCGCACTCGCTTCGCCCGGCGCACCACTGAGTGCGAACCAAGCGAAGCCGGCAATGAGAAGGGAAGCGAGAGTGGCTAGACGCATAGACGGGATCCTCCTGAGGGCTCGAGGCTAGCACGGCCGCAGCGGCACGGGCACCGACGCGGGCGCGGGCGCCGCGCTATCCCGACTTCGCCGCCTCCACGAATGCCGCCACCAGGGCCGGATCTTTGCGGCCAGGAGTGGATTCAACGCCGGATGCCACATCGACGCGAAACGGCTTCACGATGCGCACCGCCTCGGCGACGTTCTGCGGGGTGAGACCGCCGGCCAGCGTGAGCTTGCGCTCCTTCGCAACCTCCGCGGCGATCGACCAATCGAAGGTACGGCCGGTGCCGCCCGGCATCCCCGGCACGCTTGCGTCGAGCAGCAAGTGCTCACCCGGGTAGCGCCGAGCCAACTCGACGACCGAGCCGTCTTTCACGGCGATCGCCTTGTATGCATGCGGAAGGAGGGCCTCGAGCAGCTCGGGGCCCTCCTCCCCGTGCAGCTGTGCCCATCGGATCCCCGTCTCGTCGAGGATCTGCCGAATCTGCGACAGCTCGAAATCCACGAATACCCCGACCATCTGGACCCGATCACCGAGCGCATCGACGATGCGCCGCGCTGTTTCGAGATCGACGCAGCGAGGCGACCGCGGCCAGAAATTGAGGCCGAGCGCATCGGCCCCCAGCGAGACGCAACGCAGCGCGTCATCCACCGTCGTGAGCCCGCAGATCTTCACCTCGGTCATGCCCGCAGGATGGACTCCGCCCGTCCCTTCGTCCAACCCGCCAGAACCCGCTTGCGAATGGCAAAGCCGCACCCTAGAACGCGAGCGGTTTGGCCCGGAAGGACGGGCGTTTCGCGATCCGCGGGACTAGACTCAACGATGGAGCATGGAAACATCTGCCGCCGCACGCGTTCAGCCGAGCCCGCGTGAAATCTTAGATTCCGTTGTCATTCGCTTCGCTGGAGACTCTGGCGACGGGATGCAACTCACCGGAAGCCAGTTTACGACGGCCACGGCCGATGCCGGAAACGATCTCGCGACGTTTCCGGACTTTCCCGCCGAGATCCGAGCGCCCGCGGGCACGACCTACGGCGTGTCCGGCTATCAGATTCACTTCGCTGCACACGACGTTCTGACGCCGGGTGACGCACCCGACGTGCTCGTGGCGATGAACCCTGCCGCCCTCAAGGTGAACACAGAGGCACTCAAGGTCGGCGGCCTCGTGGTGATCAACACCGGCGCGTTCACCGCGAACAACCTCAAGAAGGCCGGGTATGAGACCAACCCCCTAGAGGACGGATCGCTCGACAAGTTTCGCGTGCTCGCACTCGACATCTCGAAGATGACCCTCGCGTCGGTGAAGGACCTCGGCCTCGGGTCTAAGGAGGCCAACCGCTGCAAGAACATGTGGACGCTCGGCCTGATGTACTGGTTGTTTGGACGGGAACGCGACCAGACCATTGCATGGCTCGAGCAGAAGTTCGCGAAGCGTCCCAAGATCGCCGAAGCGAATATCGCCGCCCTCAACGCGGGTCACATCTACGGCGAGAACGCCGAGCTACCGCACGGAATCAACGCCTACGAAGTCCCTGCTGCAGACCTCGAACCCGGCGAATACCGGAACATCAACGGCAACGAGGCAACCGCCTGGGGGCTCGTCACGGGCGCGCGCTTGGCCGGGCTCGAGATCATGTACGGGTCCTACCCGATCACGCCTGCGTCGAATCTCCTGCACCACTTGGCGCGTCTGAAGCACTTCGGGGTGACCACATTTCAAGCCGAAGACGAGATCGCGGCCATCGGTGCGGCCGTCGGCGCCAGCTTCGGCGGCGCGATCGGCGTCACCGGGACATCGGGCCCTGGGGTGGCGTTGAAGTCGGAGACGATCGGCCTCGCGATCGCGGCCGAGCTCCCGCTCGTGATCGTCGACGTACAACGGGGCGGTCCCTCCACTGGGCTTCCAACGAAGACCGAGCAGTCTGACCTCCTACAGGCGGTATGGGGTCGCAATGGCGACGCCCCTCTTGCGGTGCTCGCGGCGGCAACGCCGGGCGATTGCTTTTACATGGCGATCGAAGCAATTCGGATCGCGGTCAAGTACATGACGCCTGTCATACTTCTGACGGATGGCTATGTGGCGAACAGCTCGGAACCTTGGCCGCTGCCCGACATGAGCAAGCTGACGCCGTTCCCGGTCAAGCATCACAAGAATCCAGAGGGATTCCATCCCTTCCTTCGCGACGACAACACTTTGGCCCGAGTCTGGGCCATCCCCGGCACGCCCGGCCTCGAGCACCGCATTGGCGGCCTCGAAAAGGACCGCAATACCGGCCATATCTCATACGATCCGCACAACCACCATCTCATGACGGTGGCGCGCGAGCAGAAAATCGCCGGAATCGCGAACGACCTCGAGGTCGCGAAGATCGATCAGGGCGATCCGGAAGGCGACTTGCTGCTGGTGGGCTGGGGATCCACGTACGGATCGATCAGCCAAGCGGTGCGTGTCCTGCGGGAGCGAGGCCACAAGGTGTCACACCTTCACCTCCGTCACATCTGGCCACTTCCGGAGGGCCTTCGCCAAGTGCTCCACTCGTTCAAGAGCGTGCTGGTTCCCGAGCTCAACAACGGACAGCTGGTGAAGCTGCTCCGAGCCGAGATGGATGTCGACGCCGAGAGTCTTACCCGAGTCACAGGTCAGCCGTTCCGCATCGGCGGCCTCATCGAAGCCGTGTCCGAACGGCTGCAGAACGGAACATGAGCCCAAACGCCCCCAAGAAGGAATACGACCGCAAGGACTTCGCCTCGGATCAGGAAGTCCGATGGTGCCCCGGCTGCGGCGACTACGCCATTCTAGCTGCGGTCCAGCGAACCCTTCCGAGCCTCGGATCGTCACCCGAGAATACGGTGTTCATCTCGGGAATCGGCTGCTCGAGCCGGTTCCCCTACTACATGAACACTTATGGCTTTCACACGATTCACGGTCGTGCTCCGGCGATCGCAAGCGGCCTCAAGCTGGCGAATCCCGCGCTGGACGTCTGGGTCATCACCGGTGACGGCGACGGGCTCAGTATTGGCGGCAACCACTTGTTACACGTTCTGCGCCGCAACGTGGACCTTCAGATCATGCTGTTCAACAATCAGATCTACGGTCTCACGAAGGGTCAGTACTCGCCGACCTCCCAGGTTGGCAAGGTCACGCCGTCGAGCCCGCTTGGCTCGATCGATCAGCCTGTTGTTCCGGCGCGTTTTGCGCTCGGGGCGAGGGCTACCTTCGTGGCGCGCGCCTACGACACGAGCAAGAAGCTGCCCGACGCGCTGACCGCAGCGAAGCAGCACAAAGGTGCCGCGTTCATCGAGATTCTTCAGAACTGCCCCGTCTTCAACGACGGCGTGTTCGACATGATCACGGACCGCAAGACAGGACCGGCCCATCAACTGTGGCTCGAACACGGAAAGCCGATGCGATTCGGTCCCAATGGCGAGAAGGGCCTCCGCCTCGACCCGCAAACGCTGCGCCTCGACGTCGTCACGATCGGCGAAGACGGAGTCACGGATGACGACATCGTCGTGCACGACGAGACGAATGCCTCCCTCGCGTGGATGCTGACCGATCTACCGGGAGTGGTCGCGCTCGGCGTCCTCTACCGACAGCCCGGCCCCGTTTACAACGAGTCCGCGGTCGCGCAGCGCAAGATGGCTGAGAAGCGCTTCGGGGAAGCGGACCTAAACGCCCTTCTTCGGCAAGGACATACCTGGACCGTTTCCTGAAGGCACCCTGCTAGCGACGGGCAGCGTCACGACGACGCGAAGACCGTTAGGCTCTCGCGTGCCAGCCGCGACGCAGCCTCCAAAGCGAGAAGCCAAGTCCACGACCTTCGTGAGGTCGACCCCCGTCTTGGGCCGTCGGTCGGCCTTCGAAAACGGCGCGAACAATTTACTGAGCTCCCCGTCGTCGAGGCTGCTGCCGTCATCTTCGAGGGTCAGTGCAACCGCTCCACCGACGACACGAGTCACCACCCGGAGTGACGATACGCTGTTGGTTGCAGCCATGAACCTGGCGAGAGATCCGAGGGCATCCTGCGCGAGCCAGACGTCGAGCTCGACCGCAGGGTCTTCCGCGCTGAGATCCAACTCGGTCGGTTTCTCGACCCCGGACAGGGAGTGCTTGACGAGGTCGTTGAGTGACAAGGTCCGCGGGCGTATGGGATGGCCCCCCGCGAGGATCGCGAGGTGGCGCATCAGCTCCCTACCCTCCTCCGCCGCATCTCGGAGCTCGCCCAAGTACCTCTCGAGACTCGCGGGGTTGGCGAGGTTCTTCTTGGCCAGGTGCGCGTTGCCGATGATGACGCCCAGAACGTTGTTGACCTCGTGAGCCACTCCCGCGGCGAGGTCTCTAGCAGCCCGCATTCCCTCTGGATGAAGGATCCCTCTTCCTTCCGGTGGACGGTCGCCCTCGCTCATCGCCATCAAACCTCGAGCAATCTCTTGACCGCGCGAATGACGCGCGGTGCTTGAATCGGCTTCTCGATGTAGGCGTTTGCCCCGAGGGCCATCGCGCGATCCCGGTCGTTCGGCGCATTCTCCGTCGTGATGATGACGATCGGAGTTTTCTCGTGCCGGGGATCCCCGCGTACGTGCCGAACCAGCTTCAGCCCGTCCATCACGGGCATGTTGACGTCGGTCACCACTAGATCGAATTGCTGGATGGCGAGTGCCCGAATGCCTGCAAGACCATTCTCCGCCTCGACGACCTCCATTCCCGGAATCCGGGCGAGCGATTCCGCGAGCATGTTGCGCATCGTTTTTGAGTCTTCGACGACGAGGCAGCGATACTGTCTCATGACCGTCTCCATCGTACGATAGGAAAGGGCGCGCTCAAAGTTCGTACCTCATCCCGAGTTTGTTCGCGTGAGCTCGGTGATCCGATCGCCGAGAGCCCATATTTCGAGCGACTCGTGTCGAATGCCTGTACGCCGCACGGCCAGGGGCATCCCGGAGACAACTGCAGTCTCTGGCGCTTCGATGAGCACTTCACCGCCGCGCTCGGAGATCTCGTGGGCGCCGGAGGCACCATCCTCTCCCATGCCGGTCAGAACGACTCCGATGGCCTTGTCACCGAGCACGCGTGCCGCCGAACGGAAGAGTCTATCGACCGAGGGGACATAGTGCGTGCCGGCGTCCGGTGCGACCACGCGGAGCGCGGGACCTCGGTCCGAGGGTACGATCTCGATGCACTGACCTCCCGGACAGACATACGCATAGCCCCGCGCAAGCCGCTCGTACTGCCTGGCCTCAGAGACTCGCGCGACGCCGATTCGATCCAGACGCTCGGCGAAGGTGCGCGTGAACTTCGGTGGCATGTGCTGCGCGACCACGATGGCGGCGTCCATCTGGTGATGCAGATGGCGAAAGAGCGTGGCTAACGCCTTTGGCCCACCCGTGGATGCGCCGATGACGACCACGTTACTTGGTGCTCGTTTGAGCACAGCAGGCTCACGCGCAGGTGACAAACGGGGTCGCGCTTCGAAATCCATGCGAAAGCCGCCACTCGTATCGCTTCGGAGCGCCAGCGGAGACAGTTGTCGAATGACCCCCACCTTCTCGATCAACTGGCGTCGGAGACTCTCGAGTGGTGCATCGTCCTGATGAGGCTTCGCGAGGAAGTCAATCGCGCCGAGCTCGAGCGCACGAAAGATGTTCTCCTTCTCGGACCGCCCTGATACGACCAAGACGGGAATCGGATGGCGGTCCATCAAGAGGTGCAAGAACTCGAAGCCATCGAGTCGCGGCATCTCCAAATCCAGCGTGATGAAATCAGGAGGTGCCGCTTCGACGAGACGCAGTGCCTCTGCCCCGTCCGCCGCGAGATCGATTTGCCCGACACCGTCGATCTCGGCGAGCATCGCCGCAATCGTGCGCCGATTGAGCGAAGAGTCGTCGACGACCAATGCTCGAAGTGGCCGCACTAGACGCTCCTCGGTGGAAGGTCGGTGTACGGCATGGGACGTCGGTAGACGATATCAGTGGTCAGTTGCGCTATTTCGAACGCGGTACTGGAGCGGAGGAGCGACTCGCTATGCCCAAGCAACAGATAGCCGCCGCGATGTAAGCGCTGGTAGATCGTCTCGAGCACTTTGCGCCGTGAAGCATCGTCGAAGTAGATGAGCACGTTTCTGCAGAACGTGACGTCGACGCGACCTACGATCGCGGATCGTCTCTGGTTCATCAAGTTGAGGTGGCCGAAATGGCACATGGAACGAATACGCGGATGCACCTGCCACCCCTCGTCGGTGTCGATGAAGTATCGTTGGTAGTCGGGGATCATGGCTCTGAAGCTTGCCGAACCGTAGGTTGCACCGCGCGCCTTGCGAAGTACGCGCCGCGAGATGTCGTTGCCGAAAACACGCACGTCCCAGCCCTCGAAGAGGCGGGTTGCGTCGATCAGCATCGCGATCGTGTAGACTTCTTCACCACTCGAGCATCCGGCGCTCCAGACGTCGAGCCGTTTGGACCCGCGCGCGAGAGCGCGACTGCGAACCACAGGAAGGATTTCCTCGGTGAAGGCACGAAGCTGATACGCCTCACGAAAGAAGTAGGTTTCGTTGGTCGTCAGCACCTCGGCCGCCGCCTCGAGCTCAGCCTGCGCCCGAGGGTGGTATTGCAGATAGCGATAGTATTCGTCGAAGCTTTCGATCCCGAGGTCGCGAAGGCGCTCTTTCAGCCGTCGTTCGACGATGTACGCCGAATCGTCCGCGAAGTAGATACCGCAAAACTGGTTCACCAAGTCGCGAAGGAGACGGAACTCTTGGAGGCTGAGGGAGGGCCCCGTATGATGCAGCAGTGTCACGTCAGCTCCCGAGCCGGAGACCGCTTTCGATCGCGTGCCTCACCATGGCGTCCGTCTCGCGAGCCAAGGCGTCCGTCAGAAGCTGACGTGTGTGCGCCGTGTCGAGCTCGACGAGCAGCTTGATCGCGAGCATTCGAACGTTCCAGGCAGGATGCGCGAGCCCCCGAGCCACGAAGCGCTCGGCATCGTGAGCCGGCAGCGTATGGGCAGCCCGAAGGCCCGCTTGGAATACCTCGTCGTCCGCGTGCTCGAGTGCACGCCCCACGGCATCGGCGACACCTTCGTCCCCGAGCCAGGCCAGCGCTTCGAGGGTCGCGGCCACGACCACCGGCTCCGTATCCTCTAGGAGCTCGCGGAGCCGCGGGATCGTGGTGCTGGCACCCCGCCTCCCGAGCGCCAGCGCCGCTTCGGCTCGAACCGGCGCGAATGGAGAATCGAGCGCGGTTCGAAGCGGCGCAATGGCTTCTTGCTCGTTCATCTGACCGAGCGTTCGCACGGCGGCGATCTGCACGTCGATGTCTTCGTCGGCCACGGCATACCCCACCAAGTGCGTGACGTCCGTTGTGTTGACCATGGCCAACGCCTGAACGACGGCCCTCCGCGTCCTCGGGTTTCCACTGTGTACTCCGCGCTTGAGAATGCCGGTGGCTCCCGCCGAATGGAGGCGCGACAAGACGTGAGCAATATCCGCACCCCCGGGCCCGTCTAAGTCTGCGTGCCGGAGCGCATCTTCGACGTCGGCCGGCACCTTCTTCGCCAACGCCTCGAGGGCACTCATAGCCGCGGCGCGGACGTCATGCGACGGACTGCTCAGGCACTCGGCGAGCGCGCGGCAGTCTCGTGGCGCTCCCCACCACTGCAAGCTCTGCGCAGCCGCCGCGCGGACAGCGTCGCCGGCATCCGTGAGGTCCCGCTCGATCAGGCTCCGAATTCGATCGCGGGTCCCGTCCGAGATCTCGTCGACGTGTCGACAGCTGAGCTCCGACGCAAGCTCGAGCGCGATAGCCCACACGCGCGGCTCGCCGCGCCGCAGCATGAGCAGCGGTTCGACGAGCCCAGCTCCCCAGCGCCGCAATGCCTCGATGGATTCAGGCCCCGCCACATCATCGGCCACCGCCTGGATCACGGCTTCGAGAGAGCTCTCGTCCCGGCAAAGCACGGCAAGATAGGCTGCGCCTTGGCGCGTAGGTGTGTCGCCATGAAGCAGCGCCTCGTGCAACGCTTGTCGGAACGAGTCGTTCGAGACACTCAGGCGCTCGACGAGCTCGGCTCGGTCCGCCTCGGCGGCCTGTGCAAGCTCCGCAATGGCACGAAGTGCTGCGGCGGAGGTTTGTGGCGAGGCGTCGCTCGCCAGCTCCAAGAGGAACTCCAGCGCCTCGGGGTCCCCCGTCCGTCCGAGGAGCTCGGCGGAAATCCGTCGTACGAGCGGATCCTCGACGGCCCGCTTCACCTCGTTCCACGGCAGTCGCGCCCCCAAACGAGTCAACCCCTCGACGATGGCGATACGAACGAATAGGTCGGACGCCGATAGCCGTTCACGAAGCAAGGCCTCGGCTCGCGCACCGCCGATGCACACGAGCGCTTCGACGGCCGCTGCTGCCGCGTTTGCGTCATCTCCCCGGAGCAAACCTTCGAGATTGTCGATCATCTGCGGATCGCGCGTCTTCCCCATCGCTTCGACCAGGAACTTGCGACTGCTCATGCTGGCCGCAATGCACGCGCGGGCAAATTCGGGCGCTCTTCCCTGCGCAATCATGCCAAGCACCTCGATGGCAGCATTGCGAAGGCCGATGTTGTCGGTGTCGACGACGCGCGTGAGCAGTGCGTCGATGAGCCGTTCCTTGTCGCCCGTCTGCGCCGCGAGCGAAATTGCCTCGCGCCGCACTCTCCAATCGGCATCAGACAGTGCCTCGAGAATCTGCGCGAGTGGCACCTCCGCAGGCCGCAGGCTCATGCGGTACACCGCCTGACGTCGAACGTCGGGGTCTGCCGAGAGAAGCGCCCTATCGAGCTGGTCACTACTCACGGGGCCTCCGAAACGAGATACGACAGCTCTTCCGAGACAATGCGCAGCGCAGGCTCTGCCAAACGCGTCGCATCGAGAAGGAACACCAAGTGATCGTCGTGTCGGTACGCCGAGGCAATCCCGCGATCCAGGTGACGCTCATCGAGAACGGGGACGCGGCGTTCGCGGTGCTCCGCGGATGAGAACACATCGAGCACGGCGTCGACGACGACGCCAACCAAGCGGTCCCCTGCGTCCAGGATGATCCACTTCGTTCGGCGGCTAGGTTCCTCCGGGGACAATCCGAAGAACCGACGGAGATCGACGACCGCAACCACGTCCTCACGGTAGTCTGAAACCCCTAGGATGAACTCTTGCTCCCGGGGGAGCTCGATGATCGGCAGGGGGTTCACGATCTCGCGGATGCGGCCAACCTCCAGTGCATAGAACACCCCACCGACCTCGACTCGCACGAGGTCTTTGGCAAGGGTGGCGCTGTATGCTCGTCCGCCGCCCAAATCAACCTCCCAACAGCGAAACCGGATCGATCAAGATCAGCATGGATTCCTCGCCATTCGAGGCAGATGGGACGCGGCCGACGCCTACCACGTACTCGGACAGCTCGGCTCCCATTGCGCTCGCATACTCGATGTGATCTGGGTCCATCCGATATACCTGAATCACCCGATTCACCGCCACGCCGATGAGCTCTTCGCCGTTGTCGACTAGCAGGACCCTCGCGTAGGGCTCGACCTGGCTGACCTCGAGATTCAAGATCCGCGGAAGGTCCACAAGCGTGATGATCTGCCCGCGAACCGAGATGACTCCGAGGACCGGAGCGGGGGCCCGCGGAACCTCCGCGACAGGAGGCGGCACGAGAATCTCGCGGATGGTCGACAGAGGGAACCCGTAGACCTCGTCACCAGCCACCACGGCAAGCACAGCGACAGCGCCAGTCTCACTCGTAGGGTCGGGTGCAAGCGTAGCCCTTTGACGAGATGCAGTCATGCTCGGCTCTCCGCTGCATGAAGCACTTCGGCACTCTCGAAGTATTCGGTGAACAGGGCCGGCGCGTCGAGTACCAGCGCGACTTGCTGGTCGCCGAGATCGGTCGCCCCCGCGAAACCGCTGACACCCGAAAGGCTCTTGCCGAGTGACTTGATGATCACGTCCTCTTGACCACGAAGCTCGTCCACTACGAAACCGAGCTCACGATTACCCATCGCGCCGACGACCACGAAACGCCCTTCCCGCCGCTTTGGTCCGCGGAACCCAAAGAGGCGTGCCAAGTCGCAAATCGCCAGCGTCTCGCCGCGCAAGCTAATCACTTCGCGCCTCTGAATCGTGCGCACCCCACTCGGTTGGTAGGGAATGGCCTCGCGCACGGCGGTAATCGGCAGCGCAAAGGTTCGCCCCGCGACCGTGACGATCAACGCGCGGATGATCGCGAGCGTGATGGGAAGCGTGATGGTGATCTTGGTGCCGATGTCTTTCTCGCTCGCGATCGAGATCATCCCGCCAAGCTTGAGGATATTCGTCTTGACCACGTCCATTCCGACGCCCCGACCGGACATGTCGGTGACCCCGAGGCTCGTGGTCAAGCCGGGCAAGAACACCAGGTTGAGCATCTCTTGACGAGTCAGGTCGGCGCTGGTCTCGGGTGCGAGAAGTCCGCGGGCAAGCGCCGCGTCACGCAGCTCCTGCGGGTTCATGCCGGCCCCGTCGTCTTCGACCTCGATCACCACGTTGCTTCCCTTGTGATAGGCGTTGAGGGCTAGCGTGCCCTCGTTCGGCTTGTTCGCAGCCATCCTCTTCAAACCGGGTTCGATGCCGTGATCGATGGCGTTTCTGATCAAGTGCATCAGCGGGTCGGTCAGCTCCTCGACGATGAGCTTGTCGACTTCGGTATCCGCCCCTGTTAGGACCAGCCGGACTTCCTTGTCGTGCTCACGCGCAGCCTGACGGACGATGCGAGCGAGCTTGTTGAACACCTGCCCGAGTGGAACCATCCGAACGTCGAGAATTCCCGTGCGAAGCTCGGCCAGCTGGCGTTCGAAGGTTCTTCCGATCCGATCGAGATCCATCATCGACTGCCGGTATGGGCTCTCGATCTGAAACCGGTCGACGATGCGGTTTACCGCGCTTCGTACGAGAGCAAGCTCCCCGACCACGTTCATCAAGTGATCGAGCTTGCGGATGTCGACGCGCACGGAATTCGTGACTGACCGCGCCGAAGCCTGGCCCGCGTCTTCACCGGCCGGCGCGTGGATGCTCGCGGGAGCGGCGGGAATCGAGGTCAGGTGGGGGGGCAAGGTCGGAAGGTGGGTGCGCTCCTCGATGGGTTCGACCAGCCCGTAGCGAGCCTCGAAGAGCTTCTTCAGATCTTCCTCCGGAAGCCGGCTCGCGAGCAGGACGACGAGCTCGATCGTCTCGTCGTTGCCCCCCTCCATACTGGGCAGATAGGTGATGATCTCCGCTTCATCGCGTGCATCGGCACGAAGGCTCTCGATCGAATCATCGATCGCGGTCAGATCGAACGCGGCACGCAGTCGGTACAGGTGAAGCCCTTCTCGAATGCAGGCGCGGAGCCGGTGTTCTTCGTACTCGGTCAATACCGCGAGGACGGCAGCGTCGATCGCGTACCGGTCGAGCGGATCTCCGGCTTCTGGGTCGGGCTCCATACCGATCGACCGGATCGCCGCAATGTAGGCCTGAACTCCGGCCTCCTCACTCGGCGACTGCGGGTCGTCGAGCGCAAGGAGGGTCTGAAAGCGTTCCACGGAGTCGAAGAGCCCATCGAGCAGCTCCTGGCTCAGGATCGTACGGCCGAGCCGGAGGTTATCCAGCAGGTCCTCGAGCGCATGCGCGACGGCACCGACGTGCTTGTAGCCAAACATCCCCGCGATGCCCTTGAGGGTGTGGACGCTCCGAAAGATCTCGTTGATGAGCGCAGCATCGACTCGCTCGTCTCTCTGGTGTGCTTCGTCGAGTAGCAGCAAATCGCGGGACAACGCCTCGACGAGCTCCTGGGCTTCTGCCAAAAACTCCTGCTGGACGTTGTCGCGCGGATCGCTCACAGCGAAGCCTCGCCAGCGGCGCCGATCAAGTCGCTGACGAGTGCCCGCAGCTCGTCGGCCTCGAACGGCTTCTGTAGGAATGCGTGGGCCCCGAGCGCGATCCCCCGTGTTGAATCGGGCCCATCGACCTGGGTGCTAATCATGATCTTTCGCGCAGCCTGCTGACGCGGGCTCTTCGCCATGAACGCGAGCAGCTCGAGACCGTTGATATCCGGCATGTTGACGTCGACGATCACCACGTCGAACGCGTTGGCAGCAAGCAGTCGTAGTGCCTCGAAGCCGGTCTCGGATTCCTGCACCCGGGCAAAACCCGCATCTTCCAACGAGGCACGGACGAACGCACGGACGGCGCTGCTGTCATCGACAATGAGAGCGTGAAATGACACTCGATCCCCCCGCGTACATGGTAACAGAGCCGAAGCGGGGGCGACTGGTTCTATTCACGCCAAAAGGAGCGGCTTTTGGGGTCTTCGACTGAGCAGGATGAACATGCGCACAGGCTTCGAAGGAAGCGATGGCTGTAGATTCCCGTCTGATGGCCGTCACGCCACACGAGGCGCAGCGCGTAGTTGCCCACGGGTTGGATGTCCTGCAGCTCGAGGTCACCACCCTCGACGAAGGCGATCGGCCCCTCGTGCCCCTGGCAGTGCGCACAGGGGCAATAGCCGCGCAGGAGCTCGTGCGGGTAGACACCCTTGTGTCCGTCAGCCCAGTCGATCTCCATGACACGCGCGCCACGGGGGGCACGAAGCTCGACGGGTTCCGGCGCTCCCGTGCTCATGGTGTTCGCCCTTCCCATCGGCCCGACGCTGCACCAGTACGATCTCGAACCCCCACCGTGGCGTGTAGCGCGTCGAGCTGATCGAGCGCGTCGTGAATCTGTCGGCGCTCGAGCTCGGGCCAGCGCGCGCGTGCATACTCGATCGTCGATTGTACAGTCGGCCAGAGTCGAAGCGCGCCCGCCGACAACACCAAACGACCGCCACCACACGCCCGACACACGATCCCTCCGCGAGACGCGTCGAACGACGCTGCGCGCCCAGGCGCGGGAACCTTGCCGCAGCCGACGCACTGGTCGAGCGTTGGAGAAAACCCGAGCAGCGTGAGAATTCTGATCTGAAGAGTGAGCAATGCCTCTTCTGCGGGGGCCCCTTGGTCGAGAGCCTCCAAGAATCGAACCGCTGCATCGAACACGTCGCGCTCGGGCTCGTTGTCAGGTACACGCTCGCGAATGACCGCTAGCGCCGCTCCGGCCGATCCGATCGCTTCGAGACTTCGAAGGATCCGGTGGAACGATCGATCGACCGACACACGCTCCAAATGAGCCAGATCCCCGCGCCCTGGACGATAGTGCGCAGTCATGAGCACGTATGGTTGAAGCGCACCGCCAAACCGGCGCTGGCTTCTGCGCGCCCCACGTGCCAGCGCCGAAATCTTGCCATCGTCTTCGGTTAGCAGCGTGACGATTCGGTCGGAGTCGCGGTAATCGATGGAACGCAGAAGGAGCGCTCGACTTTGACGGCTTCGACTTGGCACGGCACCGCCGAGGATAGCTCAATCGGATCCTCCTGTGCAGGCGCGCGCCTCACGAGCGCAAAGGTCGCCACGATGATTGCGAACAGCGCTGCCGTCGCGATCGCGAGCAAGATGACTCCGTATCCACGGCGGCTGTGGACCGAGGCCAGAGGGGTCGGGGGCAGGGCCTCTGAGTTCTGCTCGTCGAAGTGCGCGAGCACGTCCTCGGCGTCGATGTCGACGGCGGACGCGTAGGCCTTGATGAACCCGCGAACAAACACACCGCTCGGCAAATCTTCGAAGCGATCCTCCTCGAGTGATTGGAGCGCCCTGCGAGGAATGCGCGTCGTGCTGGAAACCTCTTCGAGCGAGAGTCTCCGTTGTTCGCGCTCCTGTTTCAGCACTTGCCCGATCGATGTGCGGCTCATGGCTCAACCCCTAACAAATTCTGACACATCTGCCCGTCGTTGGAGTACGGATCGAGCTCGACGCAACGTTCGAGATCCGCGATCGCGTCTCGACCGTGCCCCAGGCGAGCGCGCACTTCGCCGCGGAGGCGCCACGCCCCCTGCAGCTCTCGGCTGTTGGCACAGGACGGATCCGCCTCGAGCGCACTCACGAGCGCCCGCTCGGCGTCCTTCAGCTGCTCCAAGTGCCAGAGAGCGCGCGCCATCGTATAATAACCGACGCAAAACCGCGGCTGAAGCCGAACGGCTTCCATCGTGGACTTCACGGTCTCCTGATAGTCACCGACCAGAAATTGTGCCAGACCGAGATTGCCCCACGCCAGGTGTGGAGCAGCGTTGAGCTCGTCGGTCGCGGACTGCCGGAGCACGATCATCGCATCGTCGTAGCGCTTCAGCTCGATCAGGCATAGTCCGTAGATGTTGCGGGCCTCGGCGAGAATGGACCCTTGGCGCTTCTGCTTCTCGAGCAGCTTGATCGAGGTGCTCAGATGCTGCTCGGCGTTCTGGTAGTCCCGGCGCTCCATCTGGATGAACCCGAGCAACAGGTGGGCCTCCGCATTGGTCGGATCGAGATCCAACGCCTTACGCAGGTGCTCGATCGCGCTCGCCGTCTGCCCTTCATCACGAAGGCTGGCCGCGAGCTGAAACTCACGATAGGAGCGCTCACCGTCTGGCGTGCTCTGCTGCGATGCCGTTGCGCAACCCACGGCTAGCAACGCCAACCCAACCCATCCCCACATGCGAACCACTCGATGGGTCTACTTAGACGAGCGAGCCGGGTCAAGAAGGGGTGTCGGTCTGCCGACAGCTCCGGCGGATAATTCGAGAAGCGCCCAGGGAACACGGGTTCTCGCGTTGTCCTCGCGCTGCGGCAGCCGCTATCGGGCCAGGTGACAGGCCACCTCGTGCCCAGATGCGATGGGCCGGAGCGCCGGAACCTCGCGGTCGCAGAGACCCTTCTCCGCCATCGGACAACGGGGATGAAACGCGCAGCCCGCGGGAGGATCGAGGGGGCTGGGAACGTCGCCCCTCAGGATCAGCCGCTTCTTACGGGCCTTGGGGTCCAGGTCCGGGGCCGCGCTGAGCAGGGCCTCAGTATACGGGTGCCGCGGGCTCTCGTAGAGCTCCGCCGAGGTTGCGAGCTCGACGACCCGCCCGAGGTACATCACCGCGACGCGGCGGCTCACGTGCTCGACGACGTGTAGATCGTGGGCGATGAACAAGAAGCTCAGCCCGAGCTCTGCCTGAAGATCGCTGAGCAAGTTGACGATTTGTGCTTGGATGGAGACATCGAGCGCACTCACCGGCTCGTCGGCTACGATGAAGCGCGGCTCTACCGCCAGTGCACGCGCAATGCCGATACGCTGACGCTGGCCGCCCGAGAACTCGTGTGGATAGCGTCGCATGTGCTCGGGCCGAAGGCCGACCCGCTCGAGGAGCGCCGCGATGCGGTCGTGTTCCTCGGAGGCCGAGCCGGCGAGCCCATGAACAGCCAACGCCTCGGCGAGCGCCGAACGGACCGTCATCCGCGGATTCAACGAGCTGTAGGGGTCCTGAAAAATGATCTGCATCTTGCTGCGGAAGGGACGGAGCGCCGACTGCGTCAAGCTCGTGATCTCCGTACCCTCGAAGAAGACACGACCACTGGTCGGCTCCTGCAAGCGCAAGAACAGTCGGCCGAGTGTGCTCTTTCCGCATCCGGATTCACCCACGAGGCCGAGGGTCTCGCCCGGGAGCACGTCGAGCGTGACCCCATCGACCGCGCGAAGCTCGGTATGTCCGCGCCCAAGACCACGTGAAGGCCCACGGAAGGACTTGCGCAACGACTCGACGCGAGCGATTGGCTGGTCGCTCATTCGGTTGCCTCGGCATGGAAGCACGCGACTTCGGTTTGCTCGATCCGTTCGAGCGACGGCTCCTCGTCGCGGCATACGGCGCTCGCGAGTGTGCAGCGAGCTTGAAAACGACAGCCTGGCGGGAGCGCTCGAAGATCCGGCACGATGCCGGGGATGGTGGGCAGTCGCTGGCCACGGTTCCGTTGACTCGGGAGGCTTCGCAGCAGTCCCCGCGTGTACGGATGGCGTGGCGAAGCGAAAAGGGTTTCCGTGTTTGCGTACTCGACGATCTTACCCGCATACATGACGGCGATTCGATGACTGAACTCGGCCATCACCCCGAGGTCATGACTGATGAAGATGATACTCATCCCGAGCTCGGCCTGCAGCGAGCGAAGAAGGTCCAGAATCTGCGCCTGGATGGTCACGTCGAGCGCGGTCGTCGGCTCGTCTGCGATCAACAAGCGCGGCTCGCAGGCGAGCGCCATCGCGATCATCGCGCGCTGACGCATGCCTCCGGAAAGCGTGTGAGGATAGGAATCGACGCGCTCCGATGGAGCGGGAATGCCGACCAGATCTAGCAGCTCGATGGCCCGCACCCTGGCAGCCCGCCGACTGACCCGCTCGTGCAGGCGGATCGCCTCGACGATTTGGGAACCCACGGTGTAAACGGGATTCAGCGACGTCATCGGCTCCTGGAAGATCATCGAGATGTCGTTGCCGCGAATCTCGCGCATCTCCCGTTCCGAGAGCTGGAACAAGTCCTTGCCGCCAAAGAGGGCCTCACCACGCTCGATGAAGCCGGGCGGGCTCTGGATCAAGCGTAGAATCGAAAGCGCAGTCACGCTCTTGCCGCAGCCGCTCTCGCCCACGATCCCGAGCGTGTGCCCAGGGTACACGTCGAACGACACATCATCGACGGCCCTCACGTAGCCTTCATCGGTGTCGAACGCCGTGACCAAGTGGCGCAGGCTCAGCAGCGGTTCGGTCATCGGGGGCTCACCTTAGCACCAGTTGCAGAATGCTCGGCTTTTCATGAGCAATGAGCGAGCTCGACCGTCATGCCCGGGGCGGGCGCCTGACGAAATGCTCCCTCGGGCACGACCGGGTCGAGCACAATCGACTTCACGCGAATGGTGGTATCCGCATCGTTGGTTTCGTCGAGGAACCGGACGCTCGTGGGGAACGATTGCCCCTCGACATCGACGTAGTCGTCGTAGCTCGCTTCCCAACGCTTCGCGCCGTCTGGAGCCCACTCGGTCGAGCGCCGCAGGTGCAAGCGTTGCTGACTGGGCGGCTTGGGCCGATCCTCGTCCACGACGGAGAAGGCCACCTCCTGAGTCGACCCGTCGGCCGCCCGAAGAGTCACCACGTAGAGTCCATCTCGACACTCGATCGACTGATCGAGCGCGTCAATCGTCGAGGTGCCGCCCGTCAGCAACCGAACGACTTGTTCGGCGGGCACGGATACCCCCAAGAGCCGCGCAATGTTCTGTGGGCAAGTCGGCCCATGTAAGAACGTCCGCTCGCGAAGATCGCTGAGTTGGAAGCTCTCGCCGTCACTCGTCAACACCGCCACGGGGCCGACCTGGCTCATGACGTCGAAGCGGATCCGGTTCGGTTGTTCCAAGAACATCAGCACGGTGCCGCGAATACGCCCGCGGCTTCCCCATTGCGTGACGCGTGCTTCTGCCTTCAACGACTTCCAGCGAGCCTGACTCGCCTCGTGGTCTGCGAGCGCGGCCGCAGCATCCGTTCGGACTTCGGTCGGGCATACCGGACCGCTCCTGCATGCCGGGAGGACGGACACGAGAAGCACGACCGCGATGAGGCGAGCACGCGTCACTAGTCGAGAGGCGCCCCGAGGTCGGCCCATTGCGCGACGATGTCGACGAGTGGCTGAGGTAAGAGCCCCGTGGTGGGCATTCGATCCCCGCAGTCCTGCTCGCCTCGCATCTTCTCGATCATGATCGAGTCATCCGCATTGGACGCTTCGACCACGAACCCTTGTCCCGCGCAGACGCCGGCGGTCGACGCCGAGACGTTCACTACCGCGAGATAGGAGTCGTCTGGCCAGCTCGTCGTATCGGTCGTGTTCGATCCAGTGAGATCCAACACGGCGAGCGCCGCTGCGTTTGCGCCGCCCGGGATCTCGCCCCCGAGCGGATTGTCCGGATTCAAGTCGGTGTTGTCGTTGGGTGGGCCATGACAGTTGACGCACTGGTCGAAGATGATGCTCCAGTAGATGCTGCGCCACGTCGGCTCGACGTCGGCGGCCGGCCCGCTGTACACGCAGATCACGTCTTCCTGTTCGCCGATACAGTCTTGGAGTTGATCGTCTTCCCTAGGCGCGGGCTCGGTGCGCCCGACCGCAGGGGCCCCGCACGCGAGCCAGTTTCGGACGATCTCTCGTCCCTCACTGGACTCGATCGATGGAAGCTTGGTGTTCTCGGAGCCCAGATACTTGTCGTCGGCACGCACCCACTGCGCAGGATTGCGCACGCGCCGACCTGCCTCACCAGGCGGCATGGCCCCGGCGCGGATCTCTTGGATCATCCCCTCGGCCCAGTCACGGATGCTGTCCCGGTTATCGCTGAGGCGTTGCAGACGATCGTCGTAGGGGGGATTGGTTTGGCACCCCGCGACATCCCCGTTGCACACGAGGCTGATGTCGAAGTTCATGCCTGCAGGGGCACCGACGCGATCGCCGCCCCTGGCCGCCGGCGCGTGACAGAAGCTCCCGTCGCCGCACGTGGATTGAACCAGGGCTTGCCCCTCGTACATGGGCAAGCCATCGGTGAAACGATAGGCGATGTCGAATGCCGCAGGTCCGTCGATGTCCGTTCCGTCGGCCAACTCACCGGTCAGATTGCAGTCACCGAGATCGCGGTCGCACCCGAGTAACGAGATGGCGAGGCTCAGCGAAACACAAGGAAAGAGGCGGACCGGCGGCA
>Ga0209536_100005868_pt1 | contig 18946 bp, 20 predicted proteins | sample DeeMarSeWOR28_12_FD_187461 | JGI IMG/M metagenome (GOLD analysis project Ga0209536, IMG submission 187461) | Marine sediment microbial communities from White Oak River estuary, North Carolina - WOR-2-8_12 (SPAdes) (version 2) | ecosystem: Environmental > Aquatic > Marine > Intertidal zone >... | reverse complement strand
TCAACTCCAACCGGGTAAAGGACTGAGGGTCCGCTCGGTCGCCGACACGCGCAAGCGGGCCCTCTATCTGGTCAAGGGCACAAAGAAAGCCGCCCAGGTGGAGGTCCAGGCGGCCGTGGATCAAGTTGTAGCGGAGCACCCAGAGCACTTCCTAGAAGGGGTGCCACCGCCGGTGATCACGGATCTGCGTGTTCGGGCTCCGTGGGCTGACGAGTGACGACAACGGACAGGCGGTGCCGGGTGGAGCCATCAGGCAGCTTCCCAGTCAGCACCGCCTCGACCGACTCGATCTGAAGGTCTGGACGCTGAAGGGCCGCGTGGGCCCAGTCGTGCACGTCGGTGGTGGGGTTCATGTTTTCCTCTTGGGTGGATTGTGGTCGAAGGCTCGCATGAAACGGAGAGATTCCTTAAGCCTGCGGGGGGAAAGAGATGTGACGTGATAACAACCACACCTGGGACACAAGTAGTAACGCTGTTTGGCGTTGAACTTTCCGTTGATGTGGTTGCAAAACTTGGAAGCCTCAAGAAGGGTGTCAAAGCTCTGCTTTTCTTCGCACGGTTTAAGGAACCGAGACTTCGGGCTGGGCTTGCTGACCCTTGTCATGCCTTCTCCTCCTTCACGCCGAACCCTTCGCCGCCCGTCTCCTTCTCGATCAGGCCGCTCCAGTCGAACAGCACTTCGTCGCGGTAGCGCCCCTCCAGCCCGGCCAGGGTGATGCACCGGTCGTGGTAGTTGGTCATGGCCGGCCAGGGATCGCCCTTGAACCAGGGCACCGGCACGCACCTCATCCCCTGGAGGCCGTCAGAGGCCTCGTAGAACGACACCAGATGGCTCACCTGGGCCAGGTTGAGGTTGAGGCCCTGGCTGGCCATGGCCGCCAAGATCCGGTTGCGGTTGTGCACGATCGTTCCCACGATCTTTTCGCGGATGGCCGACACCATCTGCACTCTGATTTCGTCTTCGGTCGGCATCACGCTTCCTCCTGGTAGACGCTGACGAACAGGGTGGCCTTCCGGCGATCGATCTCCTCCACCAGCTTCTTCATGTCGGCGTTGTGCATACGGATGCAGCCCAGCGTCGGGATAAGCGGCTGATGCGGGGCCCAGGCGCCAGCACCCAGCGCAGACCCACCGCCGTGGAGCATGATCCCGCTGCGGCCAAAGCGCCGTTCCTGGTCTTCCAGACCGCTCAGTGCAATGCTGAACCAGCCATACATCCTGGCCGTGCGCTCATCGGGTCGCCAGTTGTAGTCACGGTAGATCTGGCCGCCCAGCCACAGGCCAGGGGGCGTGTCGGTGTAGCGCAGATTCCAAGTGGTGTCGCTGCCCTGTCCGCGGGCCAATGCAGGACGGGAGTCGAGCTTGGTTCCGTCGCCGAGGAAGAGATGGGCAATCTCCGCCTGGTCGTTGACGACGAGGTGCAGATCGCCGTCTTCCATGCCCGCTTCCCGGGCGGTGATCTTGGGTCCGATGAGAGTCATAGCTTTTGGATGGTGAGATACGAATTGGGCCCGGCCGTCTGCTGGCGCACTCGCACCAGATCGCCGGGCTTGGCCCCCAGGTGCCGGAGGTGCGAGGCCTGGATCACGACACGTCGGCTACTGGAGACTCGCAGGTCGCTCGAGCCCTTGGGGATCGCCGCCAGGCAGGCGAGCTCACCCCCCTTCGCGGCGGCCACGGCCTGCCAGAAGGCAGAGCGCTGCAGCACCTTCTGCTCCTTGCCCTCGGTGGTGCGAGTGAAGAAGTAGCCGGCGCCGGAGATGATGTCGGGCTCCGGGGTCCCTGGCGGCACACCGTCCAGGTACTCGAGGAGTCGTTTGGCGGTGAGGCCCATAGGCGGCTCGATGGGGACACCCGAAGTGTACCGGATGCGCCATCTCCGTCACAAGAATCAGCCGCTGAAGACGGTGCTCCCGAAGTCGACGCCCTGCGTGAACGCCAGCGACGTGGTCGGACTGAAGTTCGGCGCGCTCGACGTGACACTGCCGAACGCCGTGTTGCTGAAGTCGATCCCCGACGTGAACGACGGCGAGGCGTTGAAGTCCCAGTTGCTGCCACCGCTGTTCGGGAACAGGTTGCCCTGCAGGAAGCCCGGCAGTGCCTCCGCCAGCGCCTTCCCGCCGGCCGCCGCCAGGTTCCCCGCCAAGACCTGCCCGAAGCCAGGGCTGGAGAAGTTCGCCGTGCCGCTCTGCTCCGGCCCTGGGCCCGGGATCGGGGCGATCGGGTCGAAGATCATCTGCCCCCGATACGGCATCGCAGCGTTCTCGATCGTGCCCTTCGTCCGCAGGTACAGCCCCTGCGCCTCTCTGATGCCCTGCCGGCGGGCCAGGTTGTACGACGGGATGGTGAGCTGCTTGAGCACCTTCTGCCGCTGCTCCCAGTCCTGGGTGTAGGCCTTCAGCGCAAACTGCTGTGCACCCATGCTGTCGTCGAAGCTCAGCTCGCCGCGGTCCATCGCGTCGCGGAACACGTTCATCTGCTGCCGGCTCGCAACCTCCGTCTGATCCAGCGCATTGCGGGCCCCGCCCAGAATGTTCTCGTTGCGCAGTGAGCTGGTCGTGATCTGGAAGCCGGCCCTGGCCTGCAGATCCTCCAGTCGCAGCACGTCTCCGGCCGACTGGGTGGCCAGCTCCTTGTTCAGCAGCTCGTTCGCCAGGTTCACCCGCAGGCCCCTGGAGCGCGAGCGCAGCACCTGTTGCCCCCACGTCCGCCCCAGAGCCTGCGCCGAAGAGATCGCCAGCCTCTGGGCCGTCTTGCCGCTGCCCTGCGCGGCACCCCGTGCCTCCAGGACCCCGTCCTCGAGCATCGCCTGCACCTGCGACAACTGCCAGCCGAAGTTGTCGGTGCCCTCCTCGATCGCGATCGATCCCATCACCTCGCTGATGGCGCGTTCTGCCCCCCGGGCCCGCACGTCCGCAGCGTTGCGGATCTCCTTGCCCGTCTGCAGGAATCCACGCACCGTCTCTGCCAGCTGCAGCCCGTTGATCGCTGCCTCGTAGCTGCTCTGCCGGGCCACCTCCGTGGCGCGCAGGCCCAGCTGCTCCTGCTGGATGCTCAGGCTGTCGCCGGCCACCTGCATGTTCAGCTGGTTGGCCTTCTGCGCGTTGGCCTGCTGCCGCATCTGCTCGACCAGATTGCGATCGGCGACAAGGTTCGCCTGCTGGAACTCCAGCTGATCTTTCTTCGCCCGCAGCGCCTCGCTTTTGATGAACTGGTCGGCGATCGCCTGGCGGTTGATCATGTAGTTCTCGACCGCCTGCTCGATCACGCGCTCCTGCTGAGCGATGTAATCGGCCCCGTACTGCGCGTCGGCTGTCCGCAGCGCTTCAGTGCGCAGCAGGTCGTACTGGTACTGCGTCTGCGAGACGAGGTTGTTCCAGTCGTAGACCTTCTGGTCAAAGGCCAGCCGGTCCCGGGCGATCGCCTCCTGCCGTTCGACCTCTCGCCGTTGCGCAGATGCCTGGGATGCGGCTCCGAAGATCGCGCTGCCAACACCGGCGACCAGACCAAAGGGGAAAGCCATCAGAGTCGCCTCGCTCGGTCATTGTAGTTTCCTTCCCAGGAGTAGCCGTTCAGCCTCACCGGCAGATGGGAATCGCTCTCGATGATCACCCGGCACTGGTCGTTCTTCGACCGCACCGGCACCCGGAACACGCCGGTGTCGAGCACTGGGCCCACCTCTCCGATCTGGTTATGCTCCACCCCCGGCTGCAACGCCGTCATCCGGTGGATGCTGTCCGTCTCCCGGGACTGCCGCTCCACATGCACGTTGAACTGGCCTGTGCGGTTGAAGTGCACCGACCAGTTGCTCACCTGCAGCCGGCCATCCAGCACCCCCACGATCCTTGAGCGGGACTGGTCCGTGTTCGGCAGGTAGGCCCTGGTGCACTCGTACCGGAACGCATACCGGGACCCGATGTAGACCGTCTTCCCGGTGAAGTCGCCGCTCACCTGGCACTCCAGCTCGGTGCCGCTGTCAGCGCTGCCGATCAGCACCCCAGGCGCATCCTCGTCGTCGTAGGCCACCACCGCATCCGTCGTGGTCCGCATCGTGTACGGCAGCGTGAACGTCGTGGTGTTGGTCCCGATGTCGTAGCTGGCGCTGATGTCGTTGTCGGCCAAGGCGTCGCTGTTGCACGCCGGATAGACGATCTGCCGGTCGAGGAGCACCCCAGGCATCGACAGGTTGTCCAGCTCCTCCACCGTGATGCCGACCAGGAACAACCCATCCCCGTAGCTCTGCAGCAGGTGCAGCCGGTTGTCGTAGAACTTCGCCCACCGGATGTCGCCCTCGAACTGCCACTTCGACCAACCCGACTGGGACCGCTCGATCCGGCCGCCGGCCGCCTGCCACAGGTATTTGTAGACGTAGAGGGTCTTCGGGTCGTCGTCCGTCATCACGACCATGTAGTCGAGGTTCTCCCCTTTGTCCCACCACAGGACGTTGCCCTGCAGGTACTTCGGCACGTTCAAGGTCAGGTCCTGCCCCGCACCCAGGCTCAGCCCCAGCTGGGTCAACCCGCTGTTCTGCACCTGCATCTCGCGGAACTGGGTGTCGTCGGCGTTCTTCGTGGCGAACACCACCGTGGGTCCCACCACCCGCGGGCGCACCTGGCTCTCCACCTCCACCTTGCCCAGTAGGTCGATCACGGCCGACCGCGGGGTGAGCACTTCCTGGTCGCTCGCACGAAGCAGGAATTGCTCCCGGGCGCTGGTGGGCAGCACCGACGTGCCGACAGGGACCAGCCACTGCAGATCCACCGAGCTCTCAGAGCTGGCCCGCACGTCGATTGGATCCGTCTCCAGCACCTGCAGGCTGGTGTCCGAGAAGAAGGCGAAGATGTCGTCGGTCTGGCTGGCCACCACCGTCTCGCCGCCGGTCACCACATAGCGGCTGCGGAAGATCAGGTGGTCGCGGATCTGCCGGCCGACGAAGCTCGGGTTGGGCACCGTCTCCAGGTTGCCCGCAGACCTTTCCCCCCAGGTCGGGAAGGTGTATTCGTGGAGCACTGCGTCGACCGTCACGCTATCTGCAGTCCCATCCGCCGGCCCCAAGAACAGCACGTCCTGTGCCTCGCGGTACAGCACCAACGGCATCGTGTCCTCGTCGAGCTTGTACTCGATGCCGGGGGCTGGACACTCCTGCCACGCCCCGCGGCCGAAGCTATTGCTGGCGCCGTCTGTCCGCACGAACTGCACCCAGAAGTCGTCCTCCTCCCGGGTAGGGTCCGATTCGATCTTGACGATCATCTCCCCCTTGGCCTGCACTGGCAGGTCACTGAAGTTCTCAACACTGCCCTTGACCGCTCTCGCCAGGACGTTGCTGCGGTCGTCGTCGACCTTGATCGTGAAGTCGGAGTCGTCCGATCGGCGGATGTGAACGACTGGCCCGATCTGCACGGCGACCCAGTCCGCATCACCATTGATCGTGGTCTGCAGATTTGCGGCGGCGTCGGTGGTGCTCAGCTTGTTTGGCGTATCGGTGGCCAGCGGTGTGGAGAAGGTTGCCACCACCTCCGTGGCCTCCCCCTCGTCCAACGTCACGGTGAACGTCACATCGAACACCACCCCCTGGATGAATACCAGAGCTTCGTTCACCACCGCGGGGGTGGTTGCCGGGTCCATGGCCACCGTCTTCGTGCGGTTCAGCAGCAGCGCCAAGGCCCCCTGGTTCACCAGTGAGTACCCCTGCAGCAGGTTGTTGGCCAAGTAGCCGTAGCTGCTGGAGTTGAACGCCACCGTGGTGCGACCGTTCACCGTGGTGGTGCTGATGCCGGTGCCGTGCACCTTGATGTCGACCGACGATCCGCCCCTGGTGATCTGCAGGTAACTGGTGCCGCTGTCCTCCCATGCCACCAGCAGATAACGCTCCCCGTCCCGGGCCAGCATCGTGCCGCCCCAGATGTCCGTCTCCTCGCTGGTCAGCAGCTGCGCGTCGAACACCGTCGGCCGACGCTTCGACAGGCCCTCCAGCGGCGAGCTCCACCCATTGATCTGCTCTTCCCCCTGGCCCTCGATGCGCAGGTGCTCCGGCTGCTGCGACACCCCGCCGGTCATCGTGTCCCACCGGCCCCGCACCAGGGTGGAGGGATTCCGGCGCCGGGGCTGGTACTGGGTGGGACGACGCATCAGTGGATCCTGCGGTAGCGGTTGCCTCGAGCTGGGAAGAAGGCGTCACCACGGATAGTGCCGCGCCGGCTGCCGTGCAGCACGTTGTTGCGCTGGTGCGCCTCCTCGGCCCGTATCAGCATGCCCCGGGCCCTCTCCTCGTCCGCAGCCGTGAAGCTGTAGATCACTGCCGAGTTGATCATCCGGTCGGCGTAGATCCGGCCGGCCCGGATCTTGATGAACTCCTGCGCGTGGAACGGCAGATCGTCCCAGCCCAGCTGTACCACCATCTCAGCCAGCGACACGTCCTCCGTGCCCAGGTCGTAGCTCTGCTCGTAGCTGTCGTAGACGCTGAAGCCGCGCACGGTGTACCGGCCCTCCACGTCCCAGTTGGGATCGAACACCCACCGCAGCGCATTGCTCGGCAGCGACACCGACCCGGCGTTGTTCGTGAGCTGAACATCCTTGTCGGTGTTCCAGCTCCAACCCTCCGCTTGCACGTCAGCCGACACCTCGCGCAGGGTGGTGAGCGCCAGGCTGCTGTCGCTGATCTCGTTCGTGGTGAGATCGGGGAGGCCATCGATGGGGGCTTCCCCGATGATCGCCAGGATCGCGTTCGTGGCCTCCAGTTCAGTCATCAGCCCAGCAGCGTGATGGTCGCGGTGATGTCGGCGTCAGCACCACTCTCGGCGGCCGTGATTGTGATCAAGTCACCCAGCTTGTAGTTCACGCCCTTCACGTTCGGCACAAGCGCCGTGGCCACGCCGGCCACTGCCGTCACGTCCACCGTCAGTCCGGTGCCACTGCCACCCGTGGTGGCCAGCCCGGTCTGGGTGGTCACGTTGCCGCCGCCGTTAGTGCCCGGGCCTCCGAGCGTCCGTGCGCCGAAGCTGATCGTGATGCCTTCCCCGTCGTAGGCCACCGGGTCGCCGTAGGCCGCACCCACCGTGTAGTCGGTGTCACCGGGGGTGGCGTTGTCCGCCGTCACCGCCAGCACCTTGTCCAGGGGATCCCTGGAGTACACCACGCTGGGCTCGTACTCGATCGTGCTGGTGGAACCTCCACCGTCGAGTGATTTGGTGATGGCCATGGGTCAGAAGCAGACGTTGCCGTCATTCTGACAGCCACCCAAAGCAAAAACCCCGAACGCCTTGTGAGCGCTCGGGGCTTCCACCATCAGGAGCCGGTCCTCATCGACCGTGCCGGGGACATCACCCCCCGACCTCCAGATGGTACTACGGGGTGCCGCTGTTGTAGATCTCGACGCAGGACTCAGGGCGCAGAACGCCGTAGCCCTTCACGAACTTCGCCAGGAGCAGCACCGCCTGGAACTGCGTGGCGTAGTCGTTGCCGGTCATCTGCGTGGTCAGGCCCCGCAGGTTCAGGATGCCGAGAGCGTCACGCCGGAAGCAGAGCGCCCGGGTGTCGGTCATGTTGACGGAGCTCAGCTTCACCAGCGAACCGTTGATGCTGTAGCCCTCCTCCCCGGCAGGTGCGGTCACGTTGCCCTGGGCAATGTGGTTCGACTCATACAGCGAGAAGCTGGCGAGCTGGGCCACGTTGCCCTCCCGGTAGGTGCCGGGCGCCGAGCCGTTGTTGAAGTCGACGTTCAGGGCGCGGGTGGACTGAGCCAGCTGGCTGTGCACCTCAGGGGTGAGCACGGCGGTGCGGCCCTCGGCCGGGATGTCTTTCTCGTTGAGCGCTTGCTTGGCAGCAAACAGCGCAGCGACGTAGTCATCCGGCGTGGGAGTGTCGTTCGCCAGGTCGATGCGGGTGCCGGTGCGGAACGGGTCATCCGGGCTCAGGCCGGACGGCAGGTTGGCCGTCAGGTCGGAGGTGGAGATCCGTGCGCCCAGGCAAAGCATCCGAGCAAGACGCTTGTCATGCTCGCGGGCCATCGCCTGCCCCATCTCCATCGAGTAGATCTGGCGCTGGTCCCAATGAACCTTGAGTTCTTCCACCTCGTCCAGCACCACCGCGGAGATGAGCTTCTGGTCGATGTAGATGATCACCTCGTTCTGGGCAGGTGTGCCCTGACCGGTGACCTCGGAGCCTGGGGTGTAGTACGAAGCCGTGAGACGGCCAATCACCGGGAAGCGGGCGCTCTTGCCCTCGGTGATGGTTCGTTCCTGGAACATCCCCATGAAGATGCAGGAACGCTCAAAGCTGGTGATCACTTCCTGGCCGTAGATCTCCAGGAAAAGTGCATTGTCCTGGGCGTAAGTGCCGACTGCGGCATTGACGGAGCCGATCCGAGAAAGAGTAGGTGCCATGACGGGAGCCTTGGAATGAGTTTGGTCTGACTGCTCGGCTCCCGGGCCTCTCAGTCATCCTTCCAAGGTTGTCGCCGCAGCGGCCGAGGGGGACGACTGTGCATGTCGTCCCCGCAGTGTATCAACTATCGCAACGATGCCGACAGTCGACGTTGCACCTCCTCGACATAGGCCCCGTCCTGATTCGGGCCAGGCAGGTATCGCGGATCCCGCATTGCAGCACGCAGCTCTGCATTAGAGGTGAACGGCTGCGGGCCGGACTGGCTGCCCAGTGCCAGGCCGCCGACCAGGGTCGGGGTGTAACCCTGGCGCTGCGTCATCTCATAACGCAACGCCTTCACTGCCATCAGTGCGCCGGGGGCGTCGCCCTTGCTCACCGCCACGTTGAAGGCGTTGACGGTGACGGGATCCCCATACTCAGGGGCCCAGGCCGCCAGGGATTCGAACACATCCTGCCCACCCACGGCGCTGATCACTGACTGGGTGAACTGGGCCTCTTCCTCCGGGCTGCCGAAGGTGGGCAATGCCTGCTCCTCCTCGCCCTGGTCGGCGTCGCCGGCATCAAGCTCCTGCCCCTGGGCGGCAGGTGGCTCGTCCTGCTGCTGCTGCTGCTGCTGCTGGCCCAGCTTGCGCTCCAGCTCCTGGTAGGCGCGGGCCAGCTCGTCGGCGTTCTTGAACTTGCCGAGGATCGGGGCCTGCTGCTCGCCCTGAGCGGGCGGTGCGGGCGGTGCCTTCTGGGCCGGGGGCCGCGGCGGTGGCGCCAGGATGTTCCCCTTCTCGTCCTTCGTCGGGATCCCACCGGTGTTCCGGTCGGGTGCCGCGGGGTGCTCGTAGGTGGCCATGCCCCGATCGTGCAGGGCGGCCTTCGCTGCAATCGTTGTTGCGGCAGATGCGCTCGACTGGCCGGTCGCCTCCTGGAAGGCGCGCTCAGCGTCGGCTCCGGTCAATACGGTCGGCATCAGCGGCGGCCTCGAGCGACGGTGGGCACGGGATCAGGACGCTTGCCCTTCTCCCCTTCCTTGAAACCGGAGTAGACCCGCACCGTGTGCTGTCGACCGTTCGCGTCGGTCGTGGTCTGGTAGTAGCCCTCGCGGCCGGTCAACTTGTCCGGCGGGCAGGGCCCCTTCGGTGCGTTCTTGGCCACCACCTCGAGCCCGGCGGCACGCAGCACCTGCATGGCAGCGTTGATCGCCGACTGGTCGATGGGTGCTTCGTCCTTGGCTTCCGCCTTGGGCTTCGCGGTGCGCTTGGGCTTCGCGGATGGTGCGGGCTCGGGTTCCTCGGTGACGATGGTCGACGGGATCTGGGGAGGGTTGTAGGTACAGCCCTCAAGCATCTCGTCAGGCGGTGGGAGGCGGAGTTCCTCGGCCATTCAGTGCTCCTGCGACAGCAGTTTCCGCAAGCCTACCTTGCTGTTCCTGTTGTGCCGCATTGGTGATCTCCTCCTGGGTCATCACCAACCCATTGACATCTACGTGGTCGTAGCTGGCCAGACGCTGGGCGAACGGCTCCACCTTCAGGCGTTGCAGCACACCCTCGGGACCGATCGCACCCTGCAGGGTCTGGATCCAACCGAGCAAACGGTTCCGCTCGTTCCTGGCGCCGATGGCATCGAGGCCCGTGGTGATCTGCGGCTCGATCAAATCCTCCGGCAGCGGCTGCAGCTCCTGGGCCTGGGTCATCTTGTAGACGATCGCCTTCACCAGGGGCAGCTGCAGCTGGTCCGACAGGTCGCTGTAGAGCCCCGCCAGCCCACTGTCGAGGGACTCAGCCATTAGCCGTATCTCCTCTGCGGTGACACGTTCGGCATCACGCTGCACGCTCTCGGTCAGCAGGAAGCTGTAGCTGAGCCGGCGCTCCAGCATGCTCATCACCTGAACGCCGCCTTGCAGCTCACGCACCTTGTCGCCGGCGGTGATCGCCGTGATGTCGCCATCGCTGCCGGCAATCACGTCGCCGTTCTCTGCCACGGCGAAGTCCTGTGCGCGGGTCATGCCGTTCGGGTTGTTGGCCCACACCACCTTTGACATCTGCAGGGCCGCCTCGACCTGGGCCCGGGTCAGTTCGTTGAGGCTGGCCAGGTCGCCGAGGAACTCCTCGACCGGGGCCCGGCCGTAGTTCTCCCCGTCGATGCGGTTAATGGACAGGGGGATCCACGGGCAGCCATCCACCGGGGTGGTGCCAGCGGTGTCAGGGATGTTGCCGTCCTTGTCCTGCTGCACCCACTCGACCTTGTCTCTGCGGTAGTCCCACTTCACATGGGTGTAAACGCAGACCTTCTCCTTGCTGTCGGTGTCGACCTTGGCTCTGGGCTTCATGGCCTTGAGCACCTGCGGCGACACCTCCTCCTTGATCACCACCTCCAGCGGTCGGCCCTCTGGGTCCAGCTCTTGGCAATACTTGGCGAAGATGTAGACCCGCAGCTGGTCGCCGCCGGCATAGAGCAGGGCGTTCCCGCCGCAGAGCAGATGCCGCAGGCCCATGCTCAGCTTGGAGCGGACCCGCATCTTGTTCATGCGGCTGATGATGGCCTTCTCCTGCTTGGCCAGGGTGGCCAGCATGCGCTCCTTGGCCTCCTCGGGGATGCTGCCACCCTGGCTCTCGATGTAGCGCTGCACTGCACCTTCGTCGAGCACCAGGCGGAAGAACGGCTCCTGTGGCGGCAACAGGGAGGTCAAGACCTTGGACGCCAGCTGGCCCAGGCCCCGGGCCCCGAGCCCCTGGTACAGGCTGGCCAGGGCCGTCTCGCGGCCAGGCCCCATACTGCGCGCCGACTCAGGGATGAGCGACGGGATGGTGAGAGAGGCGTTGTCGATCGCCTGATCGAGGAACGGTTCCCGGTCTTGGTGCATGCGCGACCAGGCGGCTTCGGCTTTCGTCGTCATGCGATCTGCAGGCTGGAGGGTGTGGCGATGGAGAGACTGCTCACCGACTGCATCTGGCGCGGACGCCGGATCTGCTGGGTCGAGCGTTCATCCCCCAGTCTGGGGGCGACAGCAGTCTCCTCCATCTGGGGCACGTAGGCGTTGGCCAGGGCCCTGGTCTGCTGGAGCTGCTTCTCGTAGTCCTGCTGCATCGCCAGGCGGTTGGCTTCAGATTCCTGCATGCGCTCCTGGAAGGTCCGCTGCGCCGTCTCCAATCTGGAGTTGGACTCGGCTAGCAAGCGCTGAAAATTATTCCGTGCCTCGTCGGCGGCGGCCTGAAGCCCGGTTATCTGGGAGCTGAACTCCGACTGCTGCTGAGCAAAGCGATCTTCGAACCGCGATGTCATGGTGTTGAGCGCTTCGCGAGAGCTAGCAAGCTCCCCGCGCAGCATCTTGGTGGTGTCCTTGTTCTTGGCGATCCGCTTCAGCAGCTTGTTGTTGCTCTTGGTGACCCGATTGAGCAGGTCGGCGTTACTGGCGGCGTAGCTGGTCATCTCCCCGCCGATGCCTTCCAGCAGGTTGGCGATGGTGCGGTCCAGATCGGACATTCCACCGCCGCCGCCCGCGGAGCCACCGCCACCGCCGCTGTTCTTGCCGCCGCTGTTCTTGCCGCCGCCGTAGATGTAATAGACGCTGCCCTGGCGGCCGACCCCACCAATGCCAAGCGGGCTGCGGCCATAGAACTCAGCGACCGGGTTCTTCCTCTTGTCGGTGCTGACCTTGTAGCCGGCCTTCTCTAGCTGCTGGATCTTGCTGGGCGTGAGGATGCGGTTGTCGTTCTGCTTCAGCCAGTTGTTGAGGTTGAGCCCAGCCATAAGGAGACATCGACCGCACGATGCCCCCATGGTAGGGCTGCCGTCATCAGGCCCTCTTCTGGTGGACGGCCTCAAGCAGGGTGCGAACCACCCGCTGCTGGCCTTCGTGGTACTGGATGAAAGCGTAGTCATCCACCGGGCTGTAGTGCGGCTGCGGGAACAGGTCCCTCACCGCCGACACCAGCTCAGGTGTGACATGAGCGATCAGTCGGTCGCGGGCGGTGTCCGCTTTGTGCCGGTCCTCTTGGCCTCCGACGACGAGGACTTCGTGCTCGATGTCCTCCGGTTGCTGGCCTTGACTGGTAGGGGCTGGTCGAGAGCTGTAGCGGGGGGCTGCCATGGTGTTGCCTCAAAGGTGGAGAAGTTGTACTGGTTGGGGTGGAGCAGCTGGGCCAGCTGCGCATTGATCAGGGCGTCGGCGACGAAGTCCTGGTGCCCTGCGTCCCGGTAGGCCTGGACGACGATGCGCCAGCAGGCCACCTCATCGAACGGGTCAACCCCACCGAGCAGCTTGGACGCGCCTTGGGGGCCGACGCCCTTGGCTCCGGCGTAACCGTCGGTGGCGTCACCGGTGATGGCCTGCTGCCAGAACAGCATCATGCCCTCGGCTGGCGTCACCTTGTCGCCCGGCTGATCCAGCCAGAGGTGGATGCCAGGCACCTGCCGCATGTCCTTGTCGCCGGAGCAGATGACGTGCGGCGTGTCCTTCCCGTAGGTGCGGGAGATGATTGAGATCAGGTCGTCGGCCTCGATCTGGTCGTGCATCACCGACTGGTCGTGGGTGATCATGTCGGCGATCAGGGCGTGGTAACCGGGTGGCTTGCGCACGTTCTTCCGGTTGGCCTTGTACGTGGGGCACAGGTTGCGCCGGAACATCGAGCGGCTCGTCCAGCAGAGGATTGCATCCTCCACGTCGGCTTCGACCTGGACGGCGAGCTGCTCAACGGACTCCCAGAACGTGTCCTTGGTTTTGTGATGATCGAGCTGGCTGATCCACATGCCAGGGTGCAGCTCGGCATCGAACTGGCACCCGGCCGCAGCGCGGAACAGCAGCATGTCGGCGTCGACCAAGAGCTTGATGGGATCACTCGACATCAGCTTCCTCCTCGTCTTCCCGCATGTCCTGGATGGTGATGTCCAGCAACCGGATGGCGTCAGCCGCCACGACTAGGGCCTGCTTGTAGTGCTCAGCACTGGCGCGGGTGCTCTCGATCCGCTCGCGGATCATCACCTCCATGGTGGCGTTGAAATGCTCAGCCTGCTGCCCGGCTGACTCCTGCAGAAGGAAGATCATGCCGACCACCTTCTGCCTGGCTTGGCTGGAGAGGTTGGGCGTCAGCGCCATGGCCAGCGCTGCGTCCAGCTGCTCCTCGATCTCATGGATCTGCAGCTCCTCTTCCTCGTCGCCGGCCGCCGCCAGCCGCTTGTAGATGGAGCGGCCCTGGTCGAGGATCGCCTGGTCGTAGGCCGAGCACATCTTGTCCCGGTACTGGGCGGTGGGTATCACCACGAAGTCGGCACTGATCGCGAAGCTGTTGGGGTACTGGTCAATCTGAGAGACGACGTTGATGCACTCGTCGGCCAGCTTCGTCTTCAGGTTGTCGATGTACTCGTTCACCTCCTCGACACAGTCGGCGCGGACGACGACGTGCTGCTGAAACCGGAGGCGCTCCGGGGGTTCGGGATTGAAGCTCATGGTCAAAGGGTGGTGGAAGGGTGAGCTGAACGGACGTGCAGCTCCCAGAGGGAGGGGCACTGCTGGTAGCTGGACTGAAACGCAAGGCGGCCCAGCATGTCGGCGGCCTGCTTGTTCGGAATGGCACGCCACACCCTGTCGGGCACGGCGTAGATGCCGATCGAGATGGCCTGCTTGGGAGGGTGGCCGCCGGCCAGAGCGGTGCAGACTGCGGCGCCGATAGCGATCGGCAGGCCGAGAAGGTTGGGATCCATTGGCTCCTGTGGTGTGGGTTAGGTGAGGGGTGGGGCGATCTCGTGGAACTCCCCTGAGCGCAGGTACTGCAGGCGAGCCATCTCGCCCACGTCGCCCATGAGGCGATTCTTCTCCAGCCAGCAGGTGGTGGTGTTCGCCTCCACCTGATCCTCGGCTTGAGGGTTGCGCTGGAGCAGCACCACCTGATCTGGCACCTGGGCCAGGGCCTGGCTGCCCCGCAGCTGGGACAGCTTCGGCCGGCCGCCACGCTCGGGGTCTTCGCCAACATCCGACCGTGAGAGGTGGGTGACAACGATCATGCGGGTGCCGAGAGAGTTGACGAGTTCCTTCAGTTCGGTGATGCAGCGCTCGATCTGACCCTGTTTGTCATTGCCCTGCATCTTGGCCGCCAGCCAGGAGAAGTGATCGAGGACGATCACCTCGCACTGGTGCTCCTGCACGTAGTGCCGGCAGGCCCGGCGGAAAGAGTCAAAGGACTGATCCTTCCACTTGTCCACTAGGTAAAGGGAGGGAGCGAAGGCATTGATGGCCTGCAGCAGGGGCCCCTGGTCCCGCTGGTGCCGCTGCTCCTCAGTGTCGGCGTAGATGGGCTCGCCCATGACGACGGACGCCATGCGCTCCACCGTCATCCACGCCGGCTCCTCGAGGCCCAGGTAGGCAACCCGGATCTGCTGCTGCAGCCAGTGCAGAGCGCAGGCCCGGGAGAACGCCGACTTCCCGATGCTGGTGCCGCCGGCAAGGATCATCAGATCGCATGGGCGCATGCCCCTGGTCTTCCGGTTCCAGCCAATCCACGGGAACTGCAGCCCGGTGCGCCCTGAAGGGGCGAGCACCTGATCGAGCACCTGTGGAGTCATGGCCCATGTCACCCCGTCAGGGGCGGGCGCCTGGGCCGACAGCAGGGCGGCGACGATGGAGCGCCGGTCGTCCTTCTGCAGCGCCTCGTTGGCGTCCTTGTAGGGAAATTGTTGGACCTCGGCAGGTGCCTTGTCGAACACCTCCCGGGCCTTGGCCAGGCCGTCACGGCCAGCGTCGTCCTGGTCGAACCAGAGGATGACCCGGTCGAAGCCTTCGATCCAGGCCATGTTCCGCTGGAGCGGCTTCACGCACTGGCCGGCGCCATCCGGGATGGAGACGACGGACCAGTTGCCCTTGATGCCCACGGTGGTGCCCATGTGGATCACCTCGTAGACGCTCATGGCATCCACCTCGCCTTCGGTGATGACGAGGGTGCCCTTGCCGCCCAGGTGCTGGCCGAACAGTTGGAGCTCCACGTCCTTGGGCCTGGCGACCCAGGAGAACGCCTTGCCCATCGTGCGGACGTGCTGGCACACGACCTTGCCGTCTTTGTCCCGGTACTGGGCAGCCCAGGCCTTCTCACCACGCAGGGTGGTGGTCAGATAGTCGTAGGCGATGGCGGTGCGCTCGCTGGTGCCACGCTCAGGCACTGCCTCCGGCTTGCCGGGGAGCAGCTGCTTGGCGGTGGGCACCCCACCGATGCGGGGGCCACCGAGACGCGCCATCAGGTCGCTCACCGTGGGGGTGAACGTGGTGGGCATGGATGGTTCCTGCGGTGTGGATGATGCGCCGGCCCAGTCCGAGCCGTCCTCGTTCATGCAGGAGGAGCAGCTGAAGCAGAAGACGTGGCCGTCGTCATACCGAGCAGCTCCGTCTGAGCTTTCGCAGCGGGGGCAGGGGATGTGCTGCTCGACGACCCGGCTGCGGCGACTGCTTCGATCAGGAGTTGAGGCAGGCATCGAGGGTCAGTCTTGAGCAGGGTGTCGTAGGCAATCCAGGGGATCCCGTTGGCCTCGCAGAACTTGGGGTAGGTGGTCTTGCTCTGCGCCGAGATCTTGTTCTGGGGCTTGATGAAGGCCATCACCAGACGGATGTCGGGATAGGCCTTCAGCACCTGCCGTACCTTCTGCCGATTCTGGTGGGTCCAGAATCCCTTCACCTCAACGAGGATCGAGCCGGCCTTGGTCTGCACCTCGAAGTCGGTCTTGTAGGTGCTCTTGGTCTGGTGGGTGTAGCGGAACTTGCGCTCCTCGTAGGTGAAGGGCAGCCCCGCCAGCTGCAGGTGCTGGGCGAGGCGCTCCTCCTCCGGTGACCGGTAGGTGTCGTCCTGGCCCAGCGCCCTGCGGTAGTGCTGGAACTGGCTCATGCTCCCCTGCGCAGGAGATCCAGGGCGCTGGGCGGCCGGGCCGGGGCAGCGGCAGCAGCAGGCGCAGCAGCGGCAGCCGGGGCGGCGCCGGCGGCGGCGCGGGCAGCGGCCGGGCCAGGGCTGTCGACGGTGAAGGCACCCTCGACACCCTGCACCGGAGGCGGGGCCTGCACACGCTCAGCCAGGCGCACGATCTGCACACCCTGCAGTCCGAGTGCCACGCCCTGGCTCTGGGCCCCCTTGTCGTAGGTGTAGACGTCGCACACCACCACGATGTCGGAGCCGTAAGGCACCTCAGTCACGGTGCCAGGCGGGATGACGATGCCGCGGCTGTCCCACAGGGTGGGCGGTGGCGCGACGGCGCCGCTCTTGGTCAGGCCGTTGGTGCTGAAGGTGACCAGCTTGTGATCGGGATCTTCGACCTTCTGGCCGCCACCCTCGGGGGTGACCATCGAAGCCGACACGGGCAGGCGAGCGTTGCTCACGTTGAACCGAGGGTTCCGGTTGATCTCGTCGTCCATGGCCTGCTGCACCAGCTCGAGGAGCGGCAGCACCTGCTCGTTGGTGAGCACGATGCCCACCCCGTACTTGGTAGTGCGGTACTCGTCGTTGTACTTGGGCTCGATCACATCGGCCCAGCAGGCCTGAGCAATCGGAGAGGTGTAGGTGATGCGTGCCATCTGGCGGGGAAGCTCCGGGGCTCGTTGCCCCGTATGCACACACGATGGGCTACCCCACGCACATCTGTCAACAACTCAACAGAAAAGGTACAGATTCTCTCCGATCCCCTGCAGCGGCTCGTCTCCCGCCCGTGGTGGTGGCGGCAGCTCCTCCCCACGGGCGCCCAACTCGTCCTTCGCACGAAGCCAGAGCTGGTGCAGCGGGTCCGCCTCATACACCTCAGCGAACGTCCGCCGGAGGTGTCGGTTCAGTGCCTCGACACGACACAGGTCGGTGGCGAAGCAGTCGTGCACCACCTCCAGCGGGCCATCCCAGGTGTCGGCCGCCCGGCGCAGGAAGTAGGCGTCCATCGAGTGGATGAAGTCGGGTGCCACACCCCGCAACGTCTTGGTGCGGTCGATCTTCAGATCACCGTCCTCCTCATGGAGCATGACCTTCACAAACATGCGCCGGCCGCCGTGGTTCACCAGCTCGATGCGGGTGTCGGTGCCGCTGCGCCGGTAGCAGTGCACCCGCATGCCGTCGGGTGTCCACCAGTGGACCACCATGCCGGCGTCCATCTGCAGCTGGGCCAGCTGCCGCAGCCAGCCACCCAGTCCAGCGAGGTGGGTGAGCTCCTCTTTGCCGGCCCGGTAGATCAGGGTGGCGGCGGCGTTGGCCAGGTCGCTGACCCTCACGCCCTGGTCGTCGACCACGTTGCCGAGCAGCCCCTTGTAGGCCTGGAACAACCGGGTGCGCATGCTCCAGCGTGAGCTCCCGTACACCAGGGGCATGCACGTCTCTTTGATCAGTGCCCGGTCGAACCCGATCCGCTGCATCCGCTCGAAGGTCTTGATCTGCTTCTCGGTGGCGGCCTCGACCAGGGCCCGGTCGACAGCGCGACGGGCACGTTCGAGCATGGCGGCGTACAGGTCGTGCTTGCTGTCGCCCAGCAGGTTGGTGGCCCGGGCCAGCCGGGCATCCCACGTCATGGCGGCGACGTGGCCATAGCCGGAGCAGGTCTGGTCGAGGCGCATCATGTGGCGCACCTGGTGACTGTCGCTGGCGTTGGCGTCGTCGAGCTCCATGCACATGGCCGCAGTGGCCCATGGTTCCTTGCAGTCACGCACCACCTGTGAATCGGTGCGCGCATCACGGCCCAGCTGCACCAGGTCTACCCAGTAGTCCACCATCCAGCAGCCGGCATCCTCGAGGGTGGTCTGCTTGGTGCCGTAGTGGCCCTGCAGCTGCCACGCAAACCAGTTCCACCGGCCGCCGACCTGGAGCCTGTTGTCACCGGTGCCAGCGGGCCACCGCAGCATGCTGCGCAGGTGGTCAGGCTGCTGCAGCGACAGCCTGCTGCGGTAGTAGATCCTGCCTCTTGAGTCGAGGTGGACAGGTCGCCACAGGCGCTCGTCAGGCTCAGCCAGCAGGCGTTCAGCCAGCATCAGGGACTGCGCCGTCATGCTGCGCATCGACTGGTTCTTCCGGTCAGCGTTGGCGGCAATCACCTGTCGCCAGTAGGCCCGGGTGACCCGCGTCTGCCAGGTGCTCTCCGGCCTGGGCAGTGGCACCCGGGTGGGCATGCTGCCCAGCTGCTGGCCCAGCTGCCAGGCGTCGTGGAACATCGCCAGCATGGCTGGGTTGAGCGCCACGGCCTGGCCCTGCAACCTGTTGAGCACCCGCAGAATGTCATCCCTGCACTCCCGGGTGGCGTGATCGAACACGACGTGGCCGCCGGTGATCAGCGCCTCCTGCTGGCTCAGGTAACCGCCGTCTACAGCTGATGTCCACGGCTTGGGCGGACAGACCATGGGCCACCGGCCTGCGACAGATCTGAGGGCCACCTCACGCCAGTCGTCGGTGAACGTGCGGTAGCGCTCCGACAGGCGCACCTTGGTGATCCAGCCACCGGACTGTGCTCTGCCGGCGTGGTACTCAATCACCCCGGTGTGCACCACCATGTCGATGATCAGCACGCCCAGCGCCGCCTTCTGCTTGGTGGTCATCGGCCGATAGGCCTGCAGGATCTTCAGATTCCGCAGTCGATA
>Ga0209536_100005867_pt1 | contig 18949 bp, 13 predicted proteins | sample DeeMarSeWOR28_12_FD_187461 | JGI IMG/M metagenome (GOLD analysis project Ga0209536, IMG submission 187461) | Marine sediment microbial communities from White Oak River estuary, North Carolina - WOR-2-8_12 (SPAdes) (version 2) | ecosystem: Environmental > Aquatic > Marine > Intertidal zone >... | reverse complement strand
CGCTGCGCCCCGTCTCCGCACCTACGCATGCGCGCCCGCGAGCCGGGGCGCCGGGCGCGCGAGAACCAGCCAGGGCCGGCATAGGCAATGCCTGATTGCACACTGTCTTTTCCCTGATCTGCACTCAGTTCCTTACCTCAGTGCATTATGTGGCTCTATCGCCGCCCGGTGAGAAATGCGGGCTGGGAGTCTGTCCTGCTTCGCTGATCACGCGAAACAGACACGCTGCTGAAAGGCCCATACGGCTCCGGGAGCGATAACGCCCGTATCCGAAGCTGCGCGGGCTAGCCTGCGCCGGGGCGCTTGACTGTTCCTCAGCCGGCGTAAACCGCATGCGCCGCCGGTGCCGCAACATCGCGCTCGATCGGTGCGCCCATTTCCCCGAGTACCGCGTCCATGGCGCCGAGGCAGTTCAGCACGTTGCGCTCGTTGCAGGCGTAGCCCATGAGGCCAACGCGCCAGATCTTGCCGGCCATGGCGCCGAGGCCGGCACCGATTTCCAGGCTGTAGTCATCGAGCAGCCGTTGCCGGACGAACGCCTCGTCAACACCGTCCGGGATTCTGACCGCATTGAGCTGCGGCAGTCGATCCTCTTCCTTGACAACGAAGGGCAGCCCCATCGCCTCGAAGCCGGCACGCAGTGCGTTATGGTGGAGGCGGTGCCGGTCCCATGCCGGCTGCAAACCTTCCTCTTTGAGAATCAGGAGCGCCTCGTGTAGCGCATAGAGGGTGTTGATCGGAGCCGTATGGTGATAGGCGCGCTTGACGCCGCCACCCCAATAGCCGAGCACCAGGTTGAGATCGAGAAACCAGCTCTGCACCCTGGCCTTGCGCTCGGTGACAACGTCCATGGCCCGCTCGCTGAAGGTAATCGGAGACAGCCCGGGCACACAGGACAGACACTTCTGAGTGCCCGAATAGACGGCATCCAGGCCCCACTCGTCTACCTTGAGCGGTGTGCCGCCAAGTGACGTCACAGCATCGACAATCGTGAGGCAGTCGTGCGCATGCGCCAGGGCGGTCAGCGTCCTGGCGTCGGACTGCGCGCCGGTCGAGGTCTCGGCATGCACAAACGCAACAATCCTTGCCTCAGGATTGGCCTTCAGCGCCTCTTCGACCTTGTTCGGATCGACCGCATGGCCCCACTCATCTTCCACCATCACCGCGATCGCGCCACAGCGCTCGACATTTTCTTTCATGCGGCCGCCAAACACGCCGTTTTGACAGACGATCACCTTGTCACCCGGCTCGACCAGGTTTACGAAACAGGTCTCCATGCCGGCGGAACCCGGCGCCGAGACCGGCATGGTCAGCTGATTCCGGGTCTGAAAGGCGTAGCGGAGCAGTTCCTTGAGCTCATCCATCATGCCAATGAACACCGGGTCGAGGTGGCCGATGGTCGGGCGGCTCATCGCCTCGAGGATGCGTGGGTTCACGTCGGAAGGACCCGGGCCCATCAGGACACGCTGCGGGGGATGAAACGACTGGCTGTTCATGGCACTCCATTTTTCGAAATTCTGCGCACTAGGCAGGGGCGGAAGTCTAGCAGTCTTGTCGGGGTTCAAAAACCCCGAGGGGGCGCAACCAGCTACTCAGACCAGCATCAAGAAGCGGAATATTCCCCTGACGCCGCTGGCAAAGCGGGGGATTGCGCAAGGCCCTGGTCAGGTCTCGGCGGCCTGCCCCGCATCGGCAATGAGTGCGGCACGCACCAGGGTCCGGGTGTATTGCTCCCGGGGGGATGTAAAGAGCTGCCGTGTCGAGCCTGCTTCCACGATCCGGCCGTCTTTCATGACCACGACACGGTGGGAGATCGCCTGGATCACCTTGAGATCATGCGAGATGAACAGATAACTGAGGCCATGGTGCTGCTGCAGCCTCAGGAGCAGCTCCAGCACCTGCTTCTGCACCGATACGTCCAGCGCACTGGTCGGCTCATCGAGCAGGATCAGCCGCGGCTCCAGCACCGCCACCCGGGCGATGGCGATACGCTGGCGCTGACCACCGGAGAACTCATGCGGATAACGCCACAGCATGGCCTCCTCAAGGCCGACTTCGTCAAGGATCTTGAGAATCCGCTCTCGATGTTGTGCCGCGGTCTGGCGCGGAAAGTGAATCCTCAGTCCCTCACGGAGGATCTGCTCGACGGTCATGCGTGGTGAGAGCGATGAGTAAGGGTCCTGGAAAACAACCTGGAAATCACGCCGCAGCGGGCGCAGTTGGCGCGAGCTGAGCCGATCAAGGCGCCGACCGTCAAAACTGATCTGCCCCTCGCAGTCCTGCAGGCGCAGGATGCACAACCCGAGCGTCGACTTGCCCGAACCCGATTCGCCGACGATACCGAGCGTCTCACCCTGTCCGAGCTCGATCGTAACGTCATCAACCGCCCTGATTTCACCGATCTTGTGTCGGAAGAAACCCGCCTTGACGGGGAAATAGCAGCGCAGCTGGCTGGCTGTCAGCAGGCGCGGGCCGCCTTCCAGCGCCCGGCTTGTCTCATCGCTGATCATCCGTCTCGGCTGACTGTTGAGCAGATGCCGTGTATAGGCGTGCTGCGGGTCCTCGAACACCCGCATTACCGGGCCTTTTTCCACCAGCTCACCGCGCCGCATGACACAGACACGTTCCGCAAAGTATCGCACCAGCGGCAGATCGTGCGTGATGAGCAGCACCGCCATCGAAAACTCCTGCTGCAGATCGGCGAGCAGTTCCAGGATCTGGGCCTGCACGGTGACGTCCAGCGCGGTAGTCGGCTCGTCGGCAATCAGCAGCTTCGGCGAACAGGCCAGCGCCATGGCGATCATCACGCGCTGCCGCTGGCCGCCGGAGAGCATGTGCGGAAAGGCATCGAAACGCTTGTGCGGCTCGATGATGCCGGTGCGGTCGAGCAGTTCGATCATGCGCTTGCGGGCAGTGGCGTGGGACACACCCTCGTGCAGCAGCAGCGGCTCCATGAGCTGCTTGCCAATCGGGTAGACCGGATTGAGCGAGGTCATGGGTTCCTGGAAGATCATTGCTATCTCACGACCGCGGACATCGCGAATATTTCGATCGGACAGCTGCAGCAGATCGCGTTCCTCGAACAGGATGCGGCCGCTCGGATAGGCTGTGATGGCCGGATCGTGCAGACGCAGAACGGCAAGCGCCGTGACTGACTTTCCGGACCCGGACTCGCCGACCAGCGCCAGCCGCTCACCCGGCTGGATGTCGAAACTGATGCTGTGGAGGACCTCGGAGCTGCCGAAGCCGGTCGTGCGAAACGCAACCGACAGGCTGTCGACGGCAAGCAGGGGTGATGTCTTTGTCTGTCTCGTCGTATTCATAACATTCCCGGGACTCCAGGTTCTTGAGCGGCTGCGCCAGGCATACCCTGTCATTCTGCGCCGCTCTGCGTGCGCTGCCCATCACCTCGCACCCCGGCGCGCACGCGCGACGCCCACCCGCCGTATCAGCTGCGCCGCGTATCCAGCGCCTCGCGCAGCGCCTCACCAATGAATATCAGCAGCGTCAGTGTACCGACCAGGACCACGAAGGTCGTCATGGACAGCCACCAGGCCTCGATATTGTCTTTACCCTGAGCGAGCAACTCGCCCAGACTGGGTGTGGTGGGAGGTACCCCCAGGCCGAGAAAATCGAGGCTGGTCAATGCGAGGATCGCACCGCTGATGCGGAATGGCATAAAGGTAATCACCGGCGTCATGCTGTTGGGAAGCAGGTGCCGCAACATAATCGCCCGGTTGGAGACCCCCATCGCGCGCGCCGCCTGCACGTAGTCCATGTTGCGGCTGCGCAGGAACTCGGCACGCACATAGTCGGCCAGGCCCATCCAGCCAAACAGCGACAGCAGTATGATGAGCAGCAGGATACTGGGCTCAAACAAAGAGGCGAAGATAATCAGAAGATACAGCTCCGGCATGGAGCTCCAGATCTCGATCAGGCGCTGCGCGGTCAGGTCCAGCCGACCGCCAAAGTACCCCTGCAGCGCACCAGCAAGGATACCAAGCACCACACCGATTGCGGTGAGCACGAAAGCAAACAGCACCGACAGGCGAAAGCCATAGATCAAACGCGCCAGCACATCGCGTCCCCGATCGTCCGTTCCCAGCAGGTTGGCGCGCGATGGTGGCGCCGGATTCGGGTGCTTGGTCTGGTAGTTGATGGTGTTGTAGCTGAAGGGATTCGGCGGATAGATTGCCCAGTTGCCGTTGCTGGTCAGAAACTGTTGCACGTAGGGATCGGTGTAGTCCGCCTCGGTATCGAAATCGCCGCCAAAGGCTGTCTCGGGGTAGGCACGCACGAGTGGAAAGTAATACTCACCGTCGAAATATACGAGCAGGGGTTTGTCATTACTGATCACCTCGGCAGCCAGGCTGAAGGCAAACAGGACGCAGAATACCCACAAGCTGATATGACCCCGCCGGTTAGCCCTGAAGCGGGCCCAGTTTCGCGCTCCTGGAGAGTGATGAATGCCCGTTACGGGTTCCCGTGCAGCAACCGGTCCGGAGCCTGCTGGAGGGGGGGGAGTGGCGGCCATCTACTTCGCCGCCCCGAACTGGATGCGCGGGTCGATCAGTACATAACACAGATCGGTCACGAGTTTCGCAAGCAGGCCGAGCAGGGTAAACAGGTAGAGCGTCCCCAGCACGACCGGATAATCCCGCTTCATGATGGAATCGTATGACAACAGGCCAAGTCCATCCAAGGAGAAGATGGTTTCGATGAGAATGCTCCCGGTAAAAAACGCCCCGATAAAGGCGGCGGGGAATCCGGTCACCAGCGGGATCATGGCGTTGCGAAACACATGCCGGTAGAGTACCCGGTTCTGCAACAGGCCCTTGGCACGCGCCGTCAATACATACTGCTTGCGCAGCTCTTCGATAAAGCTGTTCTTGGTGAGCATTGTCATGACGGCAAAGCTGCCGACGACCAGTGAAATCACGGGCAGTGTGATGTGCCAGAGGTAGTCCGTGATCTTGCCGAACAGGCTCAACTCCTCCCAGTTATCCGAGACCAGACCGCGCAGCGGAAACACATCCCAGAAACTGCCACCACCGAACAGGACCAGCAGCACAATGCCGAGCACAAAGCCGGGTATCGCATAGCCAACCAGGATGACCGTGCTGCTGGCAATGTCGAAGGGCGTTCCGTCACGTACCGCTTTGGCGATCCCGAGCGGAATACAGGTGAGGTAAACGATGAAAAACGTCCACATGCCGAGACTGATGGAGACCGGCAGCTTGGAAATGATCAGTGCCATGACCGAGCGCTGGTGGTAATAGCTCTCGCCCAGATCAAAGGTGGCATAATTGCCGATCATTTCAAGGAAGCGCTGGTAGGCCGGTTTGTCAAACCCATAGAGCGCCTTCAGCTCTTCCAGCCGCTCTTCATCCAGACCCGCATCACCCCGGTAAAGACGCAGTGTCGTCCCTGTTGCCTCACCATGACTGCTGGCCCCCTGAAGCTGCTCGATGAGTTGTTCGACCGGGCCGCCCGGCACGAACTGCGTCACCGTGAAGGTCACCAGCATGACCCCGAACAAGGTCGGGATCATGAGCAGGAGACGTTTCAGGATATAGGCGCCCATCTAGTCTGCCCCGGTTTTTTGCCCGCCAGATGCCGGCGACTGCGACCACCAGGTCTGCAGGGCCCAGTTCGTCGCCTCGTAGTAAAGCGGCAGGCTTGCGGGCCGGTCGAACCTGTCCCAGTAGGCCACTCTGTGCTTGTCGATATACCAGTTGGGCACGAGGTACTCGCCATGCTGCATTACGCGGTCCAGCGCATGCACTGCGGTGACCAGGCGCTCGCGGTCGGCGGCGTAGATAACCTCATGGATAAGTGCATCCACAACCGGATCCTTGATACCGATAATGTTGTTGGATCCTTCCTGATCAGCCGCCGACGAGCCCCACATATTGACCAGTTCATTACCGGGAGACTGGGACTGTGAGAAGGAAGATACCATCATGTCAAAATCAAAGGTCCGGCGACGGCGCACATACAGCGATACATCCACCGTCCGGTAGCGGACCGTGATTCCAAGCTTGTGCAGATTATGGGCGAATGGCGCCAGGATCCGCTCGAAGCCCTTTTGCGCGAGCAGAAATTCAATCTCGAGAGGCTCTCCCTGCGCGTTGCGTAACAGACCGTCCTGCACCTTCCAGCCCGCCGCTTCGAGCAAGCGTTTGGCCTCGCGCAAATTACGGCGCAGGGCACCGGGTTCGCCCGTATCAGGGGGGGACCAGGCGAGCGTAAACACCGCCTCATCCAGCTGGCTGCGAAACGGTTCCAGCAGAGCGAGTTCTTCACCCTCTGGCAGACCCCGCGCCGCGAGATCACTGTTGCTGAAATAACTGTCACAGCGCTCGTACTGGTTATAGAAAAGATTCCTGTTCGACCATGCGAAATCAAATGCCAGGGAAATCGCCCGCCGCACGCGCTTGTCCTGAAACTTTTTCCGGCGCAGGTTGAATGCAAATCCCTGCATGCCCGCATTATTGCGGTGGCGGAATTCCCGCTTCTGGATGCGGCCGTCGTCGAACTGCGGTCCCTCGTAGTCGCGGGCCCACTGTTTTGAATGATTAACCAGCTTGAAACCGAACTCACCGGCCTTGAGTGCTTCCAGTTCCACCGTACTGTCCCGGTAATACTTGAAGATCACACGATCGAAATTGTACATGCCGCGGCGCGTATTCAGATCCCGCGCCCAGTAATCCGGGTTTCGCTCGAAGACAACATCTTTCCCCAGACTGTAACGGGTGATTGTATACGGCCCGCTGCCAACAGGAATCTCGCGCGTCAGCTTGTCAAACGGCGTGTCACCCACCCACTTGGGCGAAAAAACCGGAATCTGCGCGGCAATCATGTGCAGTTCCGGATTGACCTTGTGGAAGTTGAAGCGGATCGTGCGCGGACCCAGTACCACGGCCTCCCGGATATCCACCCAGTAAAAGCGGAACTGGGGATGCCCCTTGTCGCTGCGTATGGCATCGAAGGAGAACTTCACGTCCTCGGCCAGGACCGGATCGCCATTGGAAAAACGGGCACCCGGATTCAGGCGGAACGTCACCGACAGGCCGTCATCGGCAAGTTCGATAGCCTCTGCGAGATGCGCATACAGGCTGTACGGCTCGTCTTCACTCTGCACCATCAGGGGTTCAAAAATCAGCTCACCAAGGCCATCTGCCGACACGCCTTTGAGGATGTAGGGATTGAAGCTGTCGAAATCCCCGAAAGCGGAAAGCACCAGCTCGCCGCCCTTCGGCGCATCGGGATTGACGTAGTCGAAGTGCGCGAAGTCAGCCGGATATTTGGGCTCATACCCCAGCGCGACAGACGGCGCGGCAACCAGCTGCGGGAGGTATAGCAGCAAAACGACGAAGACGAAAAATCCCTGTACTGGCTGGGGCACCCTGGCTCCTGTCAATCGACCGCGAACTGGCGCATCGGCCGCCAGGCATTATATTATACCCACAGCAAATGGAGACGAGGACACATCATGGGATTTCTGCAGGGCAAGCGCGCACTCATCGTCGGCCTGGCGAGCAACCGCTCTATTGCCTGGGGTATTGCCACGGCCATGCAGCGCGAAGGCGCAGATCTCGCCTTTACCTACCAGAACGAGAAGCTGCGCAGCCGGGTGGAAAAACTGGCGGGCGAATGCGAATCCGAGATTACGCTTCCCTGCGACGTCAGCAGTGACGAGCAGATCAGCGGGGTCTTCGAGCAGCTGGACGACTATTGGGACGGCCTGGATATCATCGTGCACTCGGTAGCCTATGCGCCGAAAGAGGAACTGGTCGGTGAATATCTGGATAATGTCACTCGCGAAGGTTTCCGCATGGCGCATGACATCAGTTCCTACAGCTTTGCGGCCCTGGCAAAGGCCGGACGCAACATGCTGCAGGGCAGAAACGGTGCTTTGCTCACGCTCAGCTACCTCGGGGCCGTGTGTGCCCTGCCCAATTACAACGTCATGGGTGTTGCCAAGGCCAGCCTCGAGGCCAACGTGCGTTACATGGCCTACAGCCTGGGACCCGAGAATATCCGCGTCAACGCCATCTCGGCCGGCCCGATCAGGACACTGGCCGCGGCTGGTATCAGTGACTTCCGCAAACTCCAGAATTACGCCGAGCGCAACTCTCCCCTTCAGCGCAGTGTCACCATTGATGAGGTCGGCAACGTGGCGGCCTTCCTCTGCTCTGATCTCGCCTCCGGCATAACCGGTGAAATCACCTATGTCGACGCAGGCTACAATATCGTAGGCGCCTCCAGGGCTATTGAGTAAGAGGCGCCGGTATTGGCGGCACGGCAGCCGGCCTCAGGAACGGCTAGGCTTTGAGGATCTCCGTCTCGCCCTCCAGACGCCCGATCAACACCGCGCCACAGGAATCGCTGAACACATTCACGGCAGTACGGCACATGTCGAGCACACGATCGACGGCCAGGATCAAACCGACGGCCTCCGCGGGAAGGCCGACGGCGGCGAGAATGATGGTAATCGCGACCAGGCTGGCCGCCGGTATACCGGCAACGCCGATCGAAGTCAGAAGGGCAATCAGCACAATTGAAAACTGCTGGGCAACACTGAGATCCAGTCCGTAGGCCTGGGCAATGAACATCGCCGCAACACATTCATAGAGAGCCGTCCCATCCATATTCACGGTAGCGCCCAGCGGCAACACAAAGCTGGTGGTCCGGTTGGATACGCCAGCGCGCTCTTCGACACATTCCATGGTGATAGGCAGAGTGGCTGACGATGACGCCGTGGAAAAGGCCGTCAACAATGCCGGCGCCATGGCCCGGTAGTGCAGCCATGGGTTTACCCCGCCCACCAGCCAGAGCAACAGCGGCAATACCACCAGAAAATGGAAAGCCAGCGCACCCAGTGTTGTGGCAAAAAACACGGCCAGTGGCTGAAAAGCCGCCAGGCCCGTTGATGCAACCACCTTGGCAACCAGTGCGAACACGCCAAGCGGCGCAAACTTCATCACCCATTCGGTGATGTGCATCATGATGGAAAACACCGCCTCCCAGAACATCTGCAGCATCTGGCTTTGTCGTTCAGGAATGCGGTTGAGGAAATAACCGAAAAGGATGCTGAAAAAAATCAGACCCAACATCTGGCCCTGGGCTGCCGCCTGCACGATATTCTGCGGCACCATGCGCAGGAACACATCAATGACATCACCCACGCCCTTGTCACCGATATTCGCAGCCACGCCGGCGCTGTCCGAGCTGAGGCCGACAATCTCCCTCGCGGGCTCGCCATCGACGATCCCCGGCTGTATCAGATTCACCATGAACAGCCCGACCAGAATGGCTATCAGGCTGGTTGTCAGATAGTAAAGCAGGGTCTTGGCGCCGAGCCGTCCCAGGGCATCTGTGCGACCGATACTGCTGATCCCGGTGATAATGGAAGACATGATCAACGGCACGATCAGCATCTTGAGGGCATTCATAAACAACGTGCCCAGGAATTCGTATGTCTTGTAAAAGGTGAATCTGCCGTAGCCTGCGTCGGTTCCGGTAACCGAGCCGGCCACCACGGCCAGCAGGAGCGCGATCAGAATCTGCCAGTGGAGCCTAAGCCGCATGTCTCGCCACAAGGCCCCTGACCGACACTGAATCAGAGGTCCTGGAGGCGCGTTTCGATCTCGGCCCGGGACTTCAGATCTGCAATCAGGGCCGTAAGCTCTGACTGGCCATACATTTGCTCCAGACTCGCCTTGAACTGCTCACGCACACCTGCCGCCAGCTGCGCGGGATCACCCTCCTTGACCTCGGTCACTTCCAGCAATGCATAATCGCCATTCGCCAGACTCAAACCCGAGACACTCGGCCGCCCGCCCTCAGGCATCGGCATACGGAAGGCCTCCACTTTGATCTCACGCTCCGGTTGGTTGTCTGACCGAGTCACCATTCCCGCATCGACAATCTCAAGTGCGCTATCCTCGGCAACCTGCTGCAGGGAAGCACCATGCCGCATACGTTCGACGAGGGTTTCACCCAGCTTGAGAGTCTCGTCGCCCGCGGTTCGGGTACGCAATATCATCAGGATATCCTCGCGCACTTCACTCAACTCTTTCTGGCGCGCCGGGCGGCGTTCGTCCACCCTGACTACCAGCACATGGCTGGGCTCAACTTCTATCACCTCGCTGTTGTTGCCCACCTCAAGTACGTCCTCACTGAACGCTGCATCCAGCACCTGCGGATACTGGGCTATTCCTGCACTGTCAGTACGTGTCAGCCAGTCAGTCTTCCTGACTTCGAGTTCCAGCGCCTCGCCAGCCAATGCGAGGGTATCCGGGTGCTCAAAGGTCGCCTGCGCCAGCTCCTCAACCCGATCGAAGAAATGCGCCTTGCCCCGTTCATTCACCAACTCCGCCTTGAGCTGATCGTGCACCTCGGATAAAGGTCGGGTTTCACCCGGCTTTATCTCGGTGACTTCGATGATGTGAAAACCGAAGGGGCTCCGGACCGGTTCACTGATCTCCCCCTGGGTAAGTGAGTAGGCCGCCTTTTCGAACGATTCAACCATAAATCCCTTACTGAAAAACCCGAGGTCGCCACCCTGGGAGGCTGAGCCCGGATCCTCGGAGTATTCCTTGGCGAGTGTCTCGAAAGATTCGCCCCCCCGGACACGGCCAAGCAGCTCTTCGGCTCGCGCACGCGCGGCATTCACTTCATCGTCGGATGCATCTTCGGCGACTTTGATCAGGATATGGCGCGCCCTGCGCTCCTCCTCTTTCCCGAACCGGTACTGCTGTTGTTCGTAGAGTTCCGCGATATCCTGTTCACTGACCGAAACGTCCTTGCTGACATCCTTGACCTGCATTTCCAGGTAACTCAGCTTGACCGCCTCCGGTTCGACGAACTGCTGGCGGTTCTGTTGGTAGTAATCGGCAATGTCCGCATCCGCTACGCTCACTGACTCGAGAAACCGCTGCATCGGTATTCGTGCGTAACTGAGCTTGCGGGCCTGCTCGAACAGCCGCACCGACACATCGACCGTTGGCCCAGGCACCACCTCGCTTGTCACAACACCGGACACCAGCTGATTGAGCAGGAGCGAACGACGCAGCCGGTATTCGAAGGACGCCGGCGTTAAATTGCTTCGTGCCAGTACGCTCTGATAGCGGTCAACAGAAAACTCACCTTCGGCCTGAAAGCCGGGCATGGCGTGAATGCGCGCTGCCAGCAGCCCATCACTGATCGCAAACCCGGCCTCTGTAGTTGCCTGCACCAGCAGTTCTTCATCGACGAGGCGCTGCAGTACCTGCTTCTTGAGGGCCGGTTCATCGATCAGTTCAGGAACATATTTGTCACCCAGCTCAGCCTGGATACGCTCTTTCTGCTCCTGGAAGGCCCGCCGAAACTCGTTGACTGGTATTTCTACCCCGTTCACACGGGCAGCAAATATCTCGGCATCGCGTTGCAGATAGTAATCGATTCCCCACAATGCAAAGGTTACACCGATCAGCCCCACTACTATCCAGGCAACCCAGCCTGTTACCCGATCGCGAATAGCCTGCAACATAGTGCTGTTTCCTCTTTCTTTACCTTCCTGACGGTTCAGGATTGCCTGCGCCAGGAACAACAGGCGGGCCTCGACACATAAAAGCAAGAGGGCGCCTGCTAACGGCGCCCTCTTGCATGGTTCTAGTATAATTGGCGGAGTGGACGGGACTCGAACCCGCGACCCCCGGCGTGACAGGCCGGTATTCTAACCAGCTGAACTACCACTCCTTAACCTTGGTGGGTGCTGAGGGGTTCGAACCCCCGACATTCGCCTTGTAAGGGCGACGCTCTCCCAGCTGAGCTAAGCACCCGGGCGGTTCACCAGTTTACGGCATCCTTCAGTGCTTTACCAGCCTTGAAGGTGGGCGATTTGCTTGCCTTTATCTTGATCTCTTCACCCGTCTGCGGGTTACGACCGGTGCGTGCCTTGCGACTGCGCACCTCGAACGTTCCGAAGCCTACCAGCGTAACCTGATCACCCTGCTTAAGGGCCGTGGTTACGTTACTCAAAACCGCGTCAACCGCCCTGGCTGCGGCAGCCCTGGTCAGATCAGCATAATCAGCAACCGCTTCGACGAGCTCAGATTTATTCATAGATCCCTTCCTTTTGGCCTGTACACCTGTAGTGAGCCGAACCGCCCGCCTGCAGAATTTTGCGCCGCACATCTCCCAGCAAAAATGATTGGATCATGCAGGAAAAACACCAGGTATGAACGTGGCGCTGACTTTATACCAAGGCATTTCGAGACCTGTCAACCAAAACGAAAACAGCCTTTGCCCAAACAAAATGGACAAAGGCTGTCAAGAGTAAGTCACACCAAAGACTAATCAGTGTGCGCGCACGTTGGTACGTTTTGTTTTCCCTTTGGCAGTCTCCTTCTTGTCCGAACTTGCCACCTCAACTTCCTCGCCCGGTTGCTGGGGACGCGGTGCAGGCATATGCTCCAGTGCCACCTGCAATACCTCGTCGATCCACTTGACGGGCTGAATATCGAGACTTTCCTTGACGTTCTTCGGGATGTCCGCCAGATCCTTCTGGTTATCTTCGGGAATCAGAACAGTACCGATGCCGCCACGATGTGCAGCCAGCAGCTTTTCCTTCAACCCGCCAATCGGCAATACCTCACCACGCAGGGTTATCTCGCCCGTCATCGCAACATCGGCGCGCACAGGAATCTTGGTGAGAGCGGACACCAGCGCTGTACACATCCCCACACCGGCACTCGGACCATCCTTGGGTGTTGCGCCTTCAGGCACGTGAATATGAATGTCATATTTCTGATAGAACTCAGGATCGATATTCAACATCTCACCACGGCTGCGAACAACAGTCGTCGCCGCCTGGATGGATTCCTGCATGACGTCACCCAGCTGCCCGGTGTGGATCAACCTGCCCTTGCCGGCAACAATTGCCGCCTCGATGGTCAGAAGTTCGCCACCGGCTTCGGTCCAGGCCAGACCTGTCACCTGCCCGACCTGGTCTTTCACCTCGGCGCGACCATACCGGAAGCGACGCACACCCAGATATTTATCGAGATTCCTGTGTGAGACGCTGACCTTGCGGTCCTTCTCTTTCAGCACAAGCTGCTTGACAACCTTGCGGCAGATCTTGGCAATCTCGCGTTCCAGATTCCGGACCCCCGCCTCGCGCGTGTAGTAACGGACGATATCCTGTAACGCCGTCTCGCTGATCGAAAGCTCGGTTTTCTTCAGTCCGTTGGCCTCCAGCTGCTTGGGCACCAGATAGCGCTTGGCAATGTTGATCTTCTCGTCTTCCGTATAACCCGGAATACGAATGACCTCCATGCGGTCCAGTAACGGCCCCGGTATATTCAGCGTATTGGCGGTTGCCACGAACATGGTGTCGGAAAGATCAAAATCCACTTCCAGATAGTGATCATTGAAGGTGTTGTTCTGCTCCGGGTCCAGCACCTCCAGTAGAGCCGACGAGGGATCGCCACGAAAATCCATCGACATCTTGTCAATCTCATCCAGCAGAAACAGTGGATTACGCACCTCCACCTTGGCGAGGTTCTGAACGATCTTGCCAGGCAGCGAGCCGATATAGGTGCGCCGGTGCCCACGTATCTCGGCCTCGTCACGCACGCCGCCCAGCGACATCCGGACAAACCTGCGGTTGGTGGCCCGCGCAATCGAGCGACCCAGCGACGTCTTGCCTACCCCGGGCGGCCCCACCAGACAGAGAATCGGGCCCTTGAGTTTTCGCACCCGCTGCTGCACGGCCAGGTATTCAAGAATGCGTTCCTTGACCTTTTCAAGACCGTAGTGATCCTCTTCCAGAACGCCCTCGGCAACGGCCAGATCATGGCGGATCTTGGTCCGTTTCTTCCAGGGCACGTTCACCAGCCAGTCGATGTAGTTCCGCACCACCGTCGCCTCGGCGGACATGGGTGACATAAGCTTAAGCTTGTTGAGTTCTGTCTGGGCCTTTTCCTTGGCCTCTTTTGACATACCTGCCTTCTCGATTTTTCGCTCTAGCTCTTCGAGCTCATTGGGCGCATCTTCAAGTTCACCGAGTTCTTTTTGAATGGCCTTCATCTGCTCATTCAGGTAATACTCGCGCTGACTCTTCTCCATCTGTTGCTTGACACGACCGCGAATCCTTTTCTCGATCTGCAGAACATCGATTTCGCCCTCTATCAAACCCATGAGATGCTCAAGCCGCGCGCGCACCGACTCGATCTCGAGAATAGTCTGCTTTTCATCCAACTTGAGGGACATGTGCGCCGCAATGGTGTCTGCCAACCGGCCAGGGTCATCGATCCCGGACAGCGATGTGAGAATCTCCGGCGGAACCTTTTTGTTTAATTTGACGTACTGATCAAACAGCGTCATCAGTGAACGCATGAGCACCTCGACTTCCCGGTCATCATCGGCGCCGACCCACTCGAGGGATTGAATCTCGGCAGCGAAGTACTCCTCGCTGCTCACGAAACCTGTGATCTTGGCCCGCTCTGCGCCTTCCACCAGAACCTTTACAGTGCCGTCGGGGAGTTTAAGAAGTTGCAGAATGCTCGATAGCGTACCAATGGCGTGAATGTCATCAATCTGGGGATCATCAACGTCGGCACTTTTCTGGGCGACCAGCAAGATCTTCTTGTCATTCTGCATTGCCGCATCCAGAGCACGAATCGATTTTTCGCGCCCCACAAACAAGGGAATCACCATGTGGGGATAGACCACGACATCGCGCAGGGGAAGCACCGGGGCGACCGATGATCGATCAGTCAGATCGGGGCTGTGTTCGTCATTCGACATGATGCATTTCCTCGTCAGAATCAGATTTGCGAAATCCCCGTCAGGCGGTCTGCGCGGGATTCGTGTGAGCTAGATATGAGGGCCCCTGGCTACAGATTCAATGCCTGACTTCGGACAGGAACCGTTCACCACCAACGAGAGGCAATATCCGCGCCAATAACAGAAATGGTAATCCACGATCGCCCGCCGGGCGATCGGAAAGGGAAGCTTCTTAAGATCAGTCAGACACCGCCCGCTGTTCCGATGTTTCGAATACCATGTAAGGCTTTGATTCACCGGTAATGACTGACTCATCGATGACAACCTTGCTGACACCCTCCATCGACGGAAGGTCATACATGGTATCCAGCAACACATGCTCGAGGATGGTGCGCAGGCCGCGCGCGCCAGTTTTCCGTTCCATCGCCTTGCGTGCAATGGCACGCAGGGCGTCTTCCCGAAACTCAATATCACATCCTTCCATATCAAACAGCCTGACGTACTGTTTGGTGATGGCATTTTTCGGCTCAGTCAAGATCCGGACGAGAGCCTCTTCATCCAGTTCCTCGAGTGTCGCGACCACAGGCAAGCGGCCTACGAACTCGGGAATAAGGCCAAAGCGGATCAAATCCTCCGGCTCAACGTCATAGAGGATCTCGCCGACGTTCTTGCTGTAGTCCTTGCTCTTGACCTGCGCAGAGAAACCAATGCCGCCCTTCTCTGAACGGTCACGAATGATCTTCTCCAGCCCGGCAAAGGCGCCACCCACAATGAACAGGATGTTGGAGGTATCAACCTGCAGAAACTCCTGTTGTGGATGCTTGCGTCCACCCTGCGGCGGTACCGAGGCAACCGTACCTTCGATCAGTTTGAGAAGCGCCTGCTGGACACCTTCACCCGACACATCACGAGTAATCGACGGGTTATCAGACTTGCGCGAAATCTTGTCAATCTCGTCGATGTACACAATGCCAGTCTGTGCCTTATCGACATCATAATCACACTTCTGCAAGAGCTTCTGGATGATGTTCTCTACGTCCTCACCGACATAACCGGCTTCGGTCAGTGTCGTCGCATCAGCAATGGTGAAGGGCACATTCAACAGACGCGCCAGGGTCTCGGCAAGCAGCGTCTTGCCGGAACCTGTCGGACCAATGAGAAGAATGTTGCTCTTGGAGAGCTCAACTTCATCTTTTACCTGCTGGGCATCAAGACGCTTGTAATGGTTGTAGACAGCAACCGAAAGCACCTTCTTGGCACGCTCCTGCCCAATGACATACTCGTCCAGGGTGTCCTTGATCTCTGCCGGCTTGGGCAGTTTGTTACCCGTTGCCGTTGCCTTCTCCTGCATCTCCTCGCGAATGATATCGTTGCATAGCTCAACGCACTCATCGCACACAAACACAGAGGGTCCGGCAATCAGTTTGCGGACTTCGTGTTGACTCTTTCCGCAGAACGAACAGTACAGCAGCTTTCCGTCGTCACCTTTGCCGTTTCTATCGTTGCTCATGGCCAGTCCCCGTTCACCTGGATTCTACGCTGCCCCGATTGATCTCGCTGTCCAACCGGCATTTCCTCGTGGAGGTACCGGTCACCTGTGCTCGATACCATCCCGTCCTTGAACTTAATTCAACTACGCTTCATTAATTCTGACAAGCATTCCCATTAAATAAATGGGGTATAAGCTGCGTCAGGCATGTAATCCCGGCAGTTACCTCATTCAGCAATACCGTGCCTGCACCGCCCGAGTCTGATGACTGCCGCGTGCTCACTCATCAGTCCGTTTGCGCAACCGCCGACCTTTCGGTAAGGACCTCGTCGACCAGCCCATAATCCCGGGCCTCCTGTCCACCCATGAAATTGTCGCGATCGGTGTCCTTTTCAACCTGTTCCATTGGCTGACCCGTATGTCGGGAAAGAATCCGGTTTAGCCGTTCCCGCACGAGCAAGATCTCTTTGGCATGGATATCGATGTCGGTGGCCTGTCCCTGAAAACCGCCCAGGGGTTGATGTATCATCATGCGTGAATGTGGCAGGCAGTATCGCTTGCCGCCTGCACCGCCTGCCAGAAGCAAGGCACCCATGCTCGCAGCCTGGCCAATGCACATTGTGCTGACATCAGGCTTGATGAATTGCATGGTGTCGTAAATCGCGAGACCTGCGGTAACAGAACCACCCGGCGAATTGATGTAGAGATGAATATCCTTGTCGGGGTTTTCGGATTCCAGAAAAAGCAACTGAGCCACCACAACATTGGCCATATAATCTTCGACTGGCCCGACCACGAAGATCACACGTTCCTTGAGCAGTCTCGAGTAGATATCATAGGCACGTTCCCCACGGGCCGTTTGCTCAATCACCATCGGGACAAGATTCAACGCCCTGATCCCCTCGATTCCATCAGTTTTCATATCGGTCACCCAATTCCGTCCTTTAGGTAGGCTCTGACTGCCTGAGCTGCATTAACTCTTCAAAATCCATTGGTTTTTCTTCCACTGCAACCTGATCCAGAATCCACTCCATCACCTGTTCCTCGAGAGCGACGGACTGCGCAGTCGCCAATGCCCCGTGATTCTCATAATACCATCGAACCACCTCATCCGGATTTTCGTAACTCGCCGCAAAGGCTTCAACTGTGCGGCGCACCCTGTCCGGATCCACCTGGATGTTGTTGCGTCTGACAATTTCGCCAATGATCAGACCCAGCGTCACCCGCCGCCTCGCCTGAGGCTCAAACAGGCCCCTCGGCAGGCTCATGCCCTTACGGTTGCCCATCTGCTCACGCGTCTCGTTTTGCAGCCGATCAACCTCCTGTTTGAGCAGCGCACTGGGCACATCCACCGGGTTACTCTCGATCAGAAGGTCAAACGCCCGATCCTTCACGGTTGCCGTGATAGCCTGACCGAGCTCGCGTTGCATATTGCGTGTGACCTCCTCGCGCAGGGCGTCCACGCCCCCTTCGAGCACACCGAAAGCCCGTGCAAACTCATCATCCAGCGGGGGCAATCTCGCTTCTTCGACCAGCCGAATAACCACCTTGAACTGAACGGGCCTGCCGGCAATCGACTCGCTGCGATAGTCGTCCGGAAACTCCAGATCCAGTACCCGCTCCTCGCCAACGGTCGCGCCTATCAAACCTTCTTCAAAGCCGTCAATCAGCTTGCCGGATCCGATCTCAATCTCGACGCCCTTACCCTGGCCACCGTCAAACGATTCGCCTTGAACGCTACCCTCAAAATCAATGGTGACGCGATCACCATGCGCGACGGCACGGTCAACCTTTTCCCAGGTCATGCGCTGTTTCTGCAATTTAGCAAGCATAGCATCGATATCCTGGTCCCGTATTTCAACCAGAGGTTTTTCGATGGCCTGATCCGGCGGCACCACCGGCTCGAACTCGGGGAAAATCTCGAAAGTCGCGGTAAACTCCAACGCCTGACCTGCAGCAACTGCCCTCGGCTCCACAGCCGGCTCACCTGCCGGACGCAGATGTTCCTGCGCCAGCGCTTCCCGCAGTGTTGCGTCCATGACCTCACTGGCCACTTCCTGCCTGACCTGGCGACCGAACTTCTGATGAACGACACTGACAGGCACCTTGCCAGGACGAAACCCATCGATACGTGCGGTGCGCGCCAACGACTTGAGGCGGCTTTCCACCTCTTGATCAATGCGCTCGGCGGGCACCTGTACTGTCATACGACGCTCGAGTGCGCCGGTGGATTCAATGGATACTTGCATTTTGTGGTTTCCTCCCGGTGTAGCGCCGCCAGCGATGCCTAGCGCACACCCTGACTTGTACCCACCGCATTGAAAGCTGGCGACTTACATCTGTCTCGATATCTGTATCGATGCTGCGACTGACTCAGCGTCCTGTCCGTAACTGGTGCGAAAGGAGAGACTCGAACTCTCACGGGTTGCCCCACTGGCACCTAAAGCCAGCGCGTCTACCAGTTCCGCCACTTTCGCTAGGCTGGTTTTTGTCGACATTATAGCGCCTTATGGGCACAAGACGTAGCCCTGCACCACTCGAGAACCCGGGGGTAATTCATGGATGGAACGACATAGACGATGGCAAATGCGGGAAAAACGTTCGCGACCAGTTTAGATGGTGGGCCGTGTAGGACTCGAACCTACAACCTACTGATTAAGAGTCAGCTGCTCTACCAATTGAGCT
>Ga0209536_100005866_pt1 | contig 18952 bp, 18 predicted proteins | sample DeeMarSeWOR28_12_FD_187461 | JGI IMG/M metagenome (GOLD analysis project Ga0209536, IMG submission 187461) | Marine sediment microbial communities from White Oak River estuary, North Carolina - WOR-2-8_12 (SPAdes) (version 2) | ecosystem: Environmental > Aquatic > Marine > Intertidal zone >... | reverse complement strand
TGACGCGGCGGGAAATGGGGACCATTTACCAGTAAGCGTCCCGTCCAGATGGAATGTAACCGCTCCTCCAAATGGTGAAAGGGTTTGTCTGGATATAGGTACAACAAGTCGTGATCGCTGAGGTTTGCTCGGAGAAAATCCGCCTGAATGAAGGTTGCCTCGGACAAGTTTAGTGAATTTCTCAATTCGATTGCCTGTTCATGGAGCCATGGGTCAATTTCGTAGCCTGTGGCCCGAGTGAATAATGAGGCAATGGCCACCACGATACCGTCGCCGCTCCCCAAATCAGCCATGTGGCTATATTGATCCAGCTCAAAATGACAGAAACCGCGGTAAACTTCTTCTGCGGTAGAAGTTGCCCACATTCCAGAGTTTGTACATCGGTACGGTGGTCTGTTTTCTATCAGGTTGAGCCTTTGATAAAAGTCTTGGTACGCGGTTTTAACCTTCCTGAAAGCTACATATCTCTCCCCTGACGGATCAGACATTTTGGTGGGTAAAATCAAGCAGGCTTCTTTATTTTACAATGGCGAGTTTGCAATCAAGGCGAAAGGAGAGTCAGTGCACCCTCCCTTGCAGATTTCCCTGAGTTTCTATGAAGTCATTTTCTTCCGCATATGTGTAGCGGACGCTTGAACAGCAGGTTGATGACTCGTCTGCACAGGAGAACCGTGAGGTTCTATTTACTGTCAACGCGCTCCTTCATTTCTTTTCCAACTTTAAAATAAGGAAGCTTTTTTTCCTTTACTTGTATGATCTCTCCTGTTTTTGGATTGCGTCCCTGATAGCTATTGTAACTCTTCACTTTAAAGCTGCCGAAGCCTCGTATTTCGACCCGGTCTCCTTTGGCAAGAGAGTCTGACATGGAGTCGAAAACTACGTTCACCACGCTGGCAGCATTCTTGATCGTGATACCCTCCTCTTTGGCAATTCGCTCGATGAGCTGGCTTTTGTTCATCCTCCTTCCTCCCCGCTATGATGTTCACCTAAACATCCCCCTTTATAACTAAAGGAGGGCACGACGAAAATTACTATCTCTCTCAAAAACTCTTAACAAACTAGCCGAAGCTTTTTCCTTTGTCAACGATAATTTTCGATAATTTACTAAAATAATTATAAAAAAAATAGAGGGTGGAAAGCTTGAGTCCCAATGGGGCTTTCACTCATGGTAATCCTAGCGAATAATCGACCGATCTGGATAATATCCACTCTTGACCGAGAGGGCCGGTAGTACCAAACAGCGCCGACCCAACAAGGTCCCGGGATTAGTAACTGAATTGCAGCCCGTTTCAGTATCGTCTCCTATAATGGCACCCAATTTTCGCAGGCCTGTGTCGTACACCTCATTGTTGACTCTTATTTTCACTTGTGTGCCGGTTATTTTGAGATTGGCCAATTTTGTTCCGGCCCCTAGATTGGTACGATTTCCAAGAATACTATCTCCAATGTAAGCAAAGTGGCCGGCTTTGGCACCATCCAACATGACGGAGTGCTTTATTTCAGTGGTGTGCCCCAGCACACAGCGGTTTCCCACGAGACAATGCCCGCGGAGATATGCACCTTGCCGAACCTCGCAGTATGAGCCAATGATCGTCGGGCCTTTGATCAGGGCTCCAGGCTCTACTACGCTCCCTGGTCCTACAAAGATGTCATCGTCCATGAGGCTGGCTCCTGCATAAAATACAATGGCTCCTTCGAGAGCCTCACCGTCGTGGATAACCTGAAATTTACCTTTTGTAACGTCGCCTGGGCGTAAATCGAACCCGGAAGTCAAGACATTTCCCTGATATAAAACCGCTGTTTGCTGAAATACCGGACCAGGCCAGTTGATTCCTTGCACATTTGGCGTTAATGCCTGGGAAATATGAGATTTAAGGCGAGTAAGGGCGTGCCAAACGGGCTCATCCACTTTGAATAGTTCCCTATGAGCCCAATGCTTGAGATCGAAAAAATCTTCTGCAGAAAGCATTCTATCTCCAGTGGAATCATTATTTAGGGAGATTTCGAGTTGAACAATTGCCTCGCCTCTTCCTTGAGAATTTCAAACAAAGTCATCCCTCTTTTTTTGGCAATCTCTCGGGCTTCATCCAGGAGGCGTGAGGCTGCGGCGTCGAGATCGCTGTCATCTGGCACAGGGGAGCCTTCTTTCTGCAATTTCCACCGCAGAATGGATTTGGCCAGTCTGAGTTCACTTTGCCTGAGGCGGTTCAACAATGAGTCGGGTAAGATCTTCATATCATTAGTTATTTATAATAATAATGGTCAGTGTAGCCAAAAAGCCATGGACCGTCAAGGGAAATGAATAAAGGCGCGGAGCAGAGGGTAGAGATCAGAGGTCAGAGATCGGAGAGTTCTGACCTCTGACGTCTGATTTCTGCCCGCTGTCAGCTGCAATCTGCCTGCTTTCATCTGTCTCCTGTCTTCTGACTCCTTTGTTATATCTCCTTTAACAACCGAGCAGCATAATCAATGGCTTCCTGGCGAGTGCTGATGCGCCCTTCCCACTGAAGGTCAGACAAGGCCTTGAGAAGCCTTCCTATGAGAGGACCTGGTGAGAGATGGAAACATTTGATAAGATCGTGCCCGCTGACCAGAGGAGGCTCCAGCTCCCTGGGCTTCAGGTGTTCATAGTAGAAATTTAGCCACCTACCTATTTGCTGGCGCAGTGGCTGCAGACCACCTCCGGCTGCACTAGGTCCTTGAGATGCCGTGTAATCTGAGGCAAAGAGCAGCAGGAGGGGCCAAAAAAGTTCAGGTCCTAGTCCAAAGAAGCGGCAAAGAGCGCTTGTTGGCATGCGAGTGAGTTGGAACAACTGCATTGAGCTAGTATGGTGGCGGACCAGCTGGCTGATAAAGTTGGTTTCTTTGTTACTGAGACGTAGGCGGGTGCACAGGGAAGCAACCAACTGTGGTCCGGCAACGTGGTGATTGGGTAAGTGGATGGTACCGTTTTCGCCCAGTGATCTGGGCCGGGAATCACCTATATCATGGAGCAGAACAACGAGTTTTAGAGAAATCTCTCGTGTTCTTTCACCTGCAAGCTTCTGTGTTAGAATGGCTGAAGCCTCGCCAGCATGGTCTGCAAACAACTTCCTGATGTCGGTGAGAAAGCACTCCAATGCTTCCAGCGCTTCGAACTTGTGCTGCCAAACATGTAAATGGCGAGAATTCATCTCCTGCACAGTAGGCACGTCCACACACTCCGGCAGCAACAGCCTCAATATGCCGTCTTGCGCAAGCATTCTGAGGGTTGATACGGAATGTGTTGCAGAAAGAATCAGCATCATTTCATCCCTGATACGCTCTACCGATACCCGATGTAAGCGATGACTCCCTTGGAGGATGCCTTCTCGAGTCTGAGCATCCATCTTAAGACCGTAATCCAGTGCTAGACGGTATGCTCTCAAAATGCGAAGCGGATCATCCGAGAGTGAGCGTTGCGAGCTACCACGCAATCTACCACCCTCGAGGTCTGCGATCCCGCCGAAGGGGTCGAGGAGACGGATCTCTCTGGCAGTCCACCAGGTTGAGATATCTAAGGCGAGAGAATTTATAGTGAAATCTCGCTGATAAAGATCATCAAAGATAGTAGGGCCTCTCAGGGAGGAAAGGTCAACCACGAACGGCGGTTCTGTTAACTCACGATGAACGGAGGGCATGAACCGGACGGTGCCAAATTTTTTGTCTATAAGCGCCGGTTTTCTCCCGGTTTGCTTCGCTACCAACTTTGCCAGTTCGGAAGCTTTGCTGCTCACAAAGTCAACATCCTTACACGGCCTGCCTAACAAAGCGTCTCGCAGAAAACCGCCCACCAGGTAGAGGTCATAGCCCTGTTGTTGGGCAATCTCCATCAGCGTGGAAATGGTTTTACAGGTCACAGTAAGGTGCTCGATATCACTCGCGAGCTTTCTAGGGTCAATATTGCTCAGTCCATTCATGGCGAAATCCTAGGAGGAAGCATATATCTTCATAGTAGAGCTAATAATGTCTGTCAAGAAGGGAAAGGTGATGGAAAATGGTAGTGAGAGGCTATTCCGTGGGGTAGTGGCGGTGTGTTTTGGGAGTGTGAGGGTACAAGGGAAAATTTGTACTGTTTAATTTCAGCTGTCTTCATTTAGACAGTAGTTATTAAATAGAGCTATTTTTAGTACATAAATGTTTGTATTATATAGATCTTCTGCTGTCTAAGTTTCGGAATTTTAGGTCTTTATAGTGAGGCAGAAGGTTGTGATTATGCCCGGGTAATTAAGGCGGTATAAGTGATTGGAATTATTAATATTTACAGTTTTTCGGGGTTTTAGAAATTTTTTTCTTGACAATTAGACAATATATCTGTACTGTCTAATTGCTCGGTCCACAGATATTTAGACAGACAGGGAAATAGAGTGGAAAAAAATTTAGACAGTAAAACCATTTCAAGCAAGGAGGTCATGGCCAAGACAGGAATATCTAGGGCTACTCTGAATAACTACATTTCCCTCAATCTTATTCCCTCTCCTAGCGTGCGCAAGCCGGAGGAACCAGGCGGTCCAACAAAAATAGGGTATTTTCCCCTCTGGGTGCTGGAAAGAATCGAGAGAATTCAGGAGATGAAAGCTTCCGGAATGAGGATGGCAGAAATTGGTTTTCACTTTACTGATGAAGGTGGTGCAGCGAAAGAAAGTCTTGCGGAGGCGGTGCGTGATTTTCGGTATCAATCGATTGAGCGGATTGTTTTTCCTGCAGTTTTGGTTAACTCAAGGTGGGAGATCATTTGGATTAACCAGAGTGGTGAAAAGGTATTCTTTCAAGAGTCTGTTTGTGAAATTCCTACCGCAGCAAATCGTAATATGTTACGACTCTTTCTCGAGAAGGGCTTAGTAGGCCGGTTTAAAAACTGGAAGGAAATCCTCACGTCGCATTTCCGCTTGGCTAAACGAGATTTGACCGAGGATCAGATTGAGCAGATCTGTCGCCAGGTAGAAACGTGCCCACTGGAAGAGCTAAAGGAATTATGGCGTGGTACTGAAGCCTTGGAGGACCGCCCGCTTACTCAACAAGAGTTGACTTTGAGCCCATATAAAGGCAAGAAAACAAAACATACACTTTTCTCCAGTGATTTTCGTGAAGGCACCCTACTACTTTACACCCCCGTTAACATGCAGCTGGACCAGATTTTAAACCTTCTTATGGGCAGAGAAAAACTGGTCAAAGCTGTATTGTCCCGGAGAATTCCCTCCCTCACATCGCTGTGTATTCTGGCTGGGAAGTTAGAGTCGAGCTTGCATCTTCGTACCGCCCTGCCCCCCCACGAGTATTTTGACTTGATCAACCAGATCATTTTGACCTCTCACCAATGCTTCAAGGATTACGGTGGCACGCCCGGCCGTTCAATTCAGGAAGGCGTGGTCTGCTTTTTTCTTTCAGCCCCTGATTCACCTAGGGAATACCTTCACTCAGCCATACAGTGCGCTGAGGCTCTCAAACAGATTATCGTCACTCTCGACACACGCTGGAAGTATAAAAAGGTATGGAAAAACACCTTGCAGGTGAATATGGCCATTCACTGTGGAGAGGAGTGGCTGGGCACCGTACCGTCCTCTCTGGCCTTCGATTTCACCGTTATGGGAGAAAGCTTGATAGAGGCGGTTAAACTGAGCGAATTTGCTGAAGGTGGTTCCATCTGGGCCAGCAAGAAAGTGATTGAAAACATGTCACCACGAGATCGGCAGCGAGTTGAATTTGGAGTTCGACTTGGAAACGGCCAGGAGCGCTTCATCAGTCCGGGGATTTACTCTCAAGTTAAGGAACTGGTGAGCGGTGACGAATTACAGCAGAGAGGATTGCGAGAGATAAGTAATCTTGCAGTCACAGAAATAATCAACGTCCACCCCCCAGAAGAGCAAGAGCAATAAGCTTTTTTATTAAAGCTGTGGCAGCTTATCTCGTGGTAAAGAATTATTCCGCAGAGAGGTCCATTGAGGGTGAGGGGCAGCGTTTTTCCAGGCAAATTGCTAGGGTTAGGGAGACAATGGTAGCTCAGACCTATTCGTACATAGCTTTGTTTCATTCCTAGGATGATCGGCTTTGTTTGAGTCTTGGTAACCTGATGATTGGGAGGACGGTCATGCAGAACTCCACCCTTGAATCGCCTCGAGCTCACATTTTGCTTGTAGAGAAGAATCGGGGGGCTCTTGCGCTTCTTGAAGCAATGCTTTGTTGGAAGGGGTATCGGGTAACCACAGCGGTAGATGGTCTTGACGGCCTAGAGAAATTCCGCCTTGGGCATTTTAACCTCATTCTCACCAATCTTTCTACCTCTCGATTATCAGGCTGGGAGTTGGGCCGTATAGTGAAAAGCAGCCCCTTTTCAGTGCCTGTGGCTCTGATTACCGGTCTGGATTTCGGCACCAGACCGGACCACTCCCCCTTCGACGCCATTATCGGCGAACCTTTTCCCTTTGATGAATTGGAGCGCATGGTTAATTCGCTGATTACATGTCGGAACGGAGGAGCAGCACCGGCAAACTCAACAGAAAGCGTTCCAATCGAGGAGGGCAGATTATGATTGCTCCTTTGCCCTATTGTTTAAAAAAGAGATAATTGACTTTTCAACGTCCTCTATTTCCTTCAGGGCAGGAAGATTACCGCAAAGCCTCTCAATATAACGTCTTTCCAATACCTTACCGCATGTCACCGGGAAGTTGAGGTCAAATACCCACCCAAGTCGTAACAATATCATGTCATTTCGGTTACGCACTGAGCTAAAGTCCGGGACCTTTCTCTCCATAAGTTCAGTTACTATGTTATGATTAATGGAATTGCTTATGGGTATGATGCCTGCTAGGGTTTCCACCAAATTACCACACCCTTCCAGCTCGTTGATTACCAGGCTCCATATATCCAACTTGTCTGCATCTCTCAGGAGTCGGGAAAAAAGGTCCTGCCGTTGCGAAAGATCCAGAGGTAGTTTTCGCGAATTGTGATGGAGAATTGCCATTTCGATAAGCTCCCGATCCTCTGCCCCGAGACTCGTTAAAATCTTGTGTTGAAATATTACCTCAAGACCTAGGAGAGCGTGATCCTCAGAAGCACTGTCGTTGAAAGTGGCATAATTCTTCCACTGAGGAAAGCGGCCGATATCGTGAAATAGCGCAGCTGTCTCAGCCAGGAGTAAATCCCCCTCGCTCAGATCAAGCTCTCGACCTAAGCGTACGATTTCTTTGCAGGTGCGTTCGGTATGCTTCTCTTTTAAGAGGATGGGCTTTACCCCGTCACCGGGTAGGTCATAGTATGAGGCGACGTATTGTTTGAACCAGCCTTTGAGGTAATCAAGTTCGGTTTGTTTCATGGTAATGTAATCCAAACAGCCGCGTAATTTGTCCTCTCTGCCTTGATCCAACGGAAGTGGGATTAGTTGCGTAGGGAACAGTACTTGTCTACCAAGCTCCAACATGCGCTTACTGCTGATATCATGTCTGAGATTGCCCAAGTATATTTGCACCTGGACAATATCTCAATAGTATACTTGCAAAATATTTGGTAGTCAGTTGGTGTAGAGGCAGAACTTTCCCCAAAGATGAGAGGCCCATTCTTATAGACTGTGTGGAAGAGTGGATGTATCTTGGAGCGCAACTGAAAATGTCTGGCTTTGCCTCTCGTGCCACACATAAGGCCAGGGTGAGCTGTGAGGGAAACCGCATCGGAGCAACCGGTGTGAGGCTTTTGCTGCTTACGAGGACCACCATCTGCGTCGGCGCCAGGACTGGGCAAGCAGCGTAACGCTCTATGATCAATGCCAGCGACTCATGCTGGTTTACCGAGGAGCTCACCCTGGCCTTGTAAGATACCGATCACCGTTGGCGGCACATCCAGGAGAAGAAAGGTTGATCTGGAATGTACTTGGAGGGGGTAAGCGGTGGCTCAGATGCTCTTTGCCTTGGAACTCCCCCTGTCTCAGGGTTACCACAGTGTGAATATGGATAGCCAAGAGATGATCATCCAAGCAAATCCCGGATCAACCAGGAAAAAAATGGGGAAAGTCCTAGCGCAGAGCATAGAGCATAGCGTCAACCTCAGAGTCTAGAGTTCAAATAATTGAATATAACATGCGGCTGAGGCTAGCTCGAAAACTTGGAAAACTGAACGTGGAACTTTGAACCTTATCAAGCTGTCTGCTGCCTCATCATTCTGTACTCTCTGCCCTATGCTTTTTGGCCATTTTTCTGGGGGGATACGATGGCAGAGTCATTGCTGGAAGCCAAATATGTTGGAGGTATGGTAGGTAGCGCTATCGGTGATGCCATGGGCGAGCTTGCCTTTCGGTATCCAGAGAAAGACAAGCTGATTGGTGCGACAAAGAGAGTGGCGGAACTGCGCTACACGGATGATACTGCCATGGCAATCGGCTTAGCCACGTCTCTCCTCAATAAAGGGCACGTGGAAACACAGGACCTTGGAGAAACCTTTCAGCGTAATTTTGAAAAGGAGCCCTGGAGAGGATATGCAACAGGACCCGCAAGAATATTTTCTCTCGTCCGTTCCAGGGCAATCACCTACGTAGATGCAGCTCAGATGTTGTTCGGCGGTAATGGCTCCTTTGGCAACGGGGCAGCCATGCGCATTGCTCCCCTGGGTCTTTTCTTTCACAATTCGCACCAGATTTATGAACTGGCCTCTAGTTCGGCAGAGGTCACCCATGCGCATCCAATTGGAAAAGATGGGGCGGCAGTTCAAGCTATGGCTGTGGCACGGGCGGTAAGGCTCGACCCGGTAGAGGAATTTCGTCCAGAACAGTTTATTCATTACCTGATGGAATTTGCTCGTACCAGTGTGATGAGGGCAAAGCTCGAGCTCTTGAAAAAGCTGCTCAATGCGGATGTCCTTCCATCAATTGTGGCTAAACAACTAGGCCAGAGTGTTGCAGTGCACGAGTCGCTGCCTTTCGCCATCTATTCCTTCCTGAGATTCCCAAGGTGCTTCGAGGACTGCCTCTACTGTGCTATTATGCACGGCGGAGATCGAGACACACTAGGTGCCATGGCTGGAGCAATAGCAGGAGCTTATCTGGGATGTGAGGCAATTCCGCCGTTGTGGCGTATCAAGCTGGAAAATCTGGAGAAAATAGAGACATTGGCCCTGGAGTTAGCCAGAAAAGCACTTCGCACTGATGACTAAGGGACTAAGCACTTTTTGAGGTAATCGCCTTGGGAGTTGATTATGACTGAGTTGCTAAGCCAGGGAGAGGCAACCGTTCTCGTGCGAAGAAATCTGCGCATGGTGAGCATGATTCTCAACCGTCCAAGAGTGCTAAACAGCCTTAATCTAGAGATGATTCGCTTGATCGACGAGGCCTTAGATGAGGTCGAGGCAGATAAGCACTGCCAGTTCCTTTTGTTCTATGGAGTTGGAGAAAGGGGGTTTTGCGCCGGTGGAGATATTAAGGCCCTTGCCCAGGCTGTGGAGGAGAGAAGCACTCCATCGGCCGAACAGATCCTGAAAGAGGAATACGATTTGTGCCTCAGACTCCACGGTTTTGCAAAACCCATAATCGTCTTAGCAGATGGCATTACTATGGGCGCAGGATTGGGGTTGGCCGCTGCGGCTGATCTGGTGGTGGCAACAGAGAAGACCCGCATGGCCATGCCGGAGACCAGAATTGGTTTTTTCCCGGATGTGGGAGCAACAGGATGGATGTTCAACAAATGTCCCGAAGGGTATCCGGAGTATCTGGGGCTTACAGGATACGAAATGGTTGGCGACGAGGCAGTGCGCGTGGGCTTTGCCAGCCACTTGGTGAAGTCCGAAAAATTGCCAGAGCTGGTGACCTCACTTGAAGGATATGTGACAGACCTCTGGCAGAGCAGATCAGAGGGGGCAAAAACTCTCCTTACGAAGTTGGCTCACTTCTTCGACAAAAATGTTCCTAATAATCCGGCAATGGACCAGTGGGTGGCGGAGTATTTTGCTGGTAAAGATTCTATGGCAGAAATTATGGAATCGCTCCGCCAGTGTAGCATTCAGACCGAGTTGTGCGACGGGGTTTTCACCAGGCTAGCCGAGCGCTCTCCAACGGCGGTGGTACTCACTTTAAAGCTGCTGCGGCACAATGAAATGCGGCCTCTAAATGAGGTTTTTCGAGCCGACCTCAAGGCCGCTCGTTTCATTTTGGCACACCCCGACTACGTGGAAGGTGTACGGACCCGCCTCATAGAAAAAGATGATAACCCCCGGTGGCAACCAGCTAGCATTGAAGAGGTGGGCGAGCTGGACGTCGATCTATGATCGAATAGATCCGTCTCTACTTGGTGAGGACGTCCAGAAATCCTAAATTAGAAGCACGAAATCTTAAACAAATCCTAATTACCAAAGCACAAAATCAAAACGGACGAGGCGTGGAAGGGAGCAATTGGAGATTAACCTGTAATTAGAGTTTTGGAAATTTGGATTTTGAATTTTGAATTTGTTTCGAATTTAGTATTTAGATATTCGAATTTATGTTGCTCGATCAATTGGTGTTCTTATGACAGAAAAGCCGTTCATCCTTGGTATAAACTATTGGCCCCGAAAGGCGGCCATGTTTATGTGGCGAGAGTTCGACCAAGACGTCATAAAGGAAGATATGTCGATAATCAGCGACCTGAATCTTTCTTGTATAAGGATTCACCTTCTCTGGGAGGATTTTCAACCAACCCCTAAAACCGTTCCTCCCGCTATGTTGGACCGGCTGGTTGAATTGCTAGAGGCGGCGGATGAGAAGAATATAAAGGTGGTAGTGACCCTTTTTAGTGGACACGTTTGCGGCATGAACTGGCTTCCCCCATGGATGCTCCTGGCTTCTGCTGATCTAAACCAATCTCCAGTATTTTCCATGGGCAAAGTTCGTTTCAATAGAATAAGAAATCAATATGCTGAAGCCGAAATCATGGAAGGGCAAATCTATTTCCTCGAAGAGGTAACAAATGCCGTATCTAGGCACCCTGCCCTTTTCAGTTGGGATTTGGGCAACGAACCTTCACGGTGGTCCGATTCTTTAGACAATTTTGCAGTAGAACTTTGGCTGCAAGCAATGACTGAGACCCTAAAAGAAAGGGACGATAGCTTACCACTGACTATGAGTTTTCATTTTGCTGATCTCGGACGAAGTGAAGGGCTCACACCAGGTTTAGCAGCTAAGTACATGGATTATTTGTCTATTAATGGCCAACCCCAAGATATTCCTTGGGGCGAGGATCCGTTGTCTCCCACCCTTCCCTCCTTTCTAGGGTGTGTAGTCCGCTGGTTGGGAAAAGGTCCGGTGATGATCAAAGAATTCGGATTAGCCACTGAGAGTATTTTGCCCGGACCCCGTGATTCTAAGCCAGGGAGAGAGATTGATCGGCTGTTGGTCAGCGAGGAAGATGCAGCCTTGTTAACAGAAAATACGCTATTGCAGTTAAGGAGATCACACCTGATGGGTGCATTTTGGAAGTCATACGGTGACTACCATCCCACCATCTGGAAGTGGCCGCCTCTAGACCAACGTAGGGCAGAGCGATTCTCCGGCCTCGTTCGCTATGACGGGACCCCGAAGGTTGCTGCTTCAGTGTTCAAGTCTAGGCCTACCGCCCTAGGATCAGAAGAGATCTCCTCGGAATGGCTTGACTTGACCCATGAAGAATATTACCAAGATCCGAATACGCATTTGAGAAGGCTCTATGGACGCTTTCGGGATTGTTGTTCCTCGGCATAGAGCATGGGGCATGGAGCATAGAGTTTGGATATAAAGGCGAAACAGATTCAGACTAGATATGAGATGTGAGGATCAAATCGCACATCCCTCATCACCTTGTGCCAGAGAATTGCAGGGTGGTATTGCCAGGGAGAAATTGCTCTTTGTTTAAATCTATCAACTGCGAGAGTAGGTGAATGAAGAAAAAATGTCTTGTCACTGGTGGGGCGGGGTTCATCGGTTCAAATCTAGTCGAGCGTTTGGTTGGCCTATCCCTCAAGATCAAAGTTCTGGACAACCTGAGTTCGGGTTTTTTGCATAATTTAGAACCGTTTCGGAAAGATATTGAATTTATAAAGGGAGACATCAGGGACACGGCCACTTTGCAGCACGTTATGTCTGGGGTTGAGGTGGTTTTTCACCAGGCTGCGGTGGTGTCAGTTCCCCAATCTGTTGAAGATCCCCTGGAAACAGGTATGGTAAATGATCTTGGCACGCTCTATGTTTTGGAAGCTGCACGTCATAATGGGGTTAGAAGGGTAGTATTTGCCAGTTCGTGCGCAGTCTACGGTGATCTCCCCGAACTTCCCAAGAAGGAAGATATGGACACCAAGCCGTTGAGTCCCTACGCGGCTAGCAAGTTAAACGGGGAGACCTACGCCAGACTGTACCGAGATTTGTATGGTCTCGAGACGGTCTGTCTCCGATATTTCAACGTCTACGGGCCGAGGCAAGATCCCAGCTCCCCTTATTCAGGAGTAATATCCATTTTTATGGACAATGCAGTTCGCGGCGAAAGGCCCACCATCTATGGGGATGGGGAACAGTCCCGTGATTTTGTCTATGTGGCCGATGTTGTCCAGGCCAATCTGTTGGCTGCCCAACGGGAAAACATCTCCGGCGTGACGATCAACGTGGGCACTGGCAAATCCGCGACGGTAAACAGTCTCTGGAAAAATATCGCGGAACGTGCAGGTGTACAAGGCGAGCCGAAGAGAGCTGACTTTCGTCCCGGAGACATTAGGCAGTCCGTTGCCGAGATCTCTCGGGCCCGCGAGTTGTTAGACTACCAGCCCCGTTACAGTCTCGAGGAGGGATTGAAGTTTACTTGGGAGTGGTACCGTGAGCGTATAGGGCACAGAGCGTAGGGTAATTATAGATTGTGGATTTCTATAGGTTCTATCGATTCCGGGAGTTGGAAATCGAAGACCCTGGAATAAAAGTACAATTCGCTGTCCAGGGCGCGTTTAATGGTTTCAGCCCTTCGGAAACCGTGCTGTTCACCCTCAAAGGGAATATAAGCCACTGGCACCCCCTTAGATTGTAATGCCTCTAGCATCATCTCTGCCTGATTTGGGGGGACCACCTCATCCTCGAGGCCTTGGAACAGTATCAAGGGACGAGAGAGTAGATGAGTGTAATGTATTGGTGAACGTTGGCGATAGATGTCCAGCCTATCCGGATACGGCCCGACGAGCCGGTCTAGATATCTGGCCTCGAATTTGTGGGTTTCCCGTGCCAGGGCCTCGAGATCACTGATTCCATAATAGCTGGCCCCAGCTTTGAAAGCATGGCGGAAGGTTAGAGTACAGAGGGTGGTATATCCTCCGGCACTGCTGCCACGAATGGCAAGCCGTTCACCGTCTACCCAGCCCTGCCTTACCAAAAAAAGTGCCCCATTGACGCAATCGTCAACATCGACAATTCCCCATTGGCCTTCCAAGCGTTGCCGATAGGAGCGACCATAACCGCTGCTGCCCCTGTAGTTTACATCCATCACTGCAAAACCCCTGCTGGTCCAGTACTGAATATCCCAGGCGAGAGAGGTCGAGGTGGCGGAGGTGGGACCCCCATGAATCTTGGTCAGCATTGGTGGCAACTCGTGCGCTGGCGCTCGGTAGTCACAGTTTTGAGGCGGATAGAAAAAAGCGTGTGAAGTTTCTCCGTTTTCTGTTGGAAATTCAATTTCTTGTGGAATAGATATGTAGCCTTTGTCTACCTTGATATCGCTGGAAGAACGGAGAAGTTCACATTTCCTGCTCTCGAGATCGAGTCTCATAATAGAGGCTGCTTCGGTTGGGGAGCCGGCGCAGAATACTGCCTGCTTCGAGGAGACCCTCAGGTTCCACACTTCAGTGAAAGATGTTTCAATTTCCTCTAGATTTCCGGAAGCACAGTTAAGGCTGGCCAGATGCCAGACTCCCTTGCTGGTATACGTGCAAATGATGCGGTCCGTGGACTGGAATCCATAGGTAGACATGGCAAGCAGCCACTGCGGTCTGCCGAATTCGCAATCCCTCTCACAGACTGGCTCTACCTGGTTGTGACCGTAGCGGTACAAGTTCCACCACTCGCTCTTATCCGAGACGAAATAAAGCACACCCTCTGGTGACCATTCCGGCTGGAAGATGGATTCATTGGTGCCACCTGCTACCTTCAAGCTGGCACCAAGTGCACCATCAGATCTAATCTCTGCCACCCAGAGCTCGGTTCCGTCCCAGGGAAGGTTGGGGTGGTTCCAGCAAAGCCAGGCCAAAGATGAACCGTCGGGGCTAATCCGTGGAGTGCTGTAAAAATCATTGCCGGCAACCAAAACGTGTTCCTCTTGATTGTTGGAGAGATTTAAAGAAACTATGGTGTTGACCGGCTCGCGTTCTTTGCCGCTGTGGTCTTCCCTTACACAAATCAGTCGGTTTCGTAATGTGTCAACGATAATATCCCCATACCGTTTGGCTCTTGAGGGGTGTAGTGGCCGAGGGTTGGATCCAAGTTCGTGCCAGTACAACCGGTGATCGGTGAAGTTGGAGAAATAAATGGTTCCATCAGAAACAACAAAGGCTCCACCCCCGTATTCATGGATCCGGGTGCGCACATCAAAGGGTTTTGGCGTGACGTCTTCTATCTTGCCGCCAGGACTCCACTTGACAATGGCATTGCGGCCACCTTCTGCCGGCCGAGACTCGCTCCAGTACACCTCATCGCCATGGAGAAAAATCTGTCCCAGTTTTATAGTCTCTGAGACAATTAGTTCCGAGGTAATAGGCGATCTCCACGACCCATATGGGGCCACCTGCACACCAGTCATCCTAGCATTCTCCTTAATTTATTTCGTTAAAACTTTGATTTATATAAAGTAATAATATATATACTAACAAAATACTTTAACTTTATTTGCAGTTATTTCTCTATTCGCAAATTTTTCCTGGCCTGTTGAATATCGCCTGCATTGAAAAACTCCGGATAATAATCTAGGGCAATTCTCTCCAAGCTCAGTCCACCCTCAGTGTCGAGTCTTGTGGCAAGCTCCTCATTTCCCACCCGGATCCGCCATTGAACGAAGGGGATGATTCTCAGGTAATTACCTTCGAATTCCCTCCATTTCCCAATTCTCTTTGCTTCGGCCGAACCGATGATCCTCTCTGTGTCCTGCTCGCACTTGTAGAGAAGATCCTCCAGAGTCGGCTTGCTCCCTGCAAGATGGCTTTGTTGCTTGTCCACGTATTCGGCTAGGGATTTCAAGATAAGCTCTCTCAAGGTGATGCCCTCAAGAGCTGCGGTGGCTTTTGCCTTTCTGTGCAGCTCTCTTGGAAAGGGTCTTATAGTGTAGGCCGAGTCTGCCATTTTGTCTCCCCCCTTCTAGGTTTACTATTTTCATAGTAGATATAGCTTTACTTATCAATAGTAAATTCTCGGTGGTATTGTTTTGGTTATGATTTTTAGCATTTGACTATTTCTTGGCCATTCTCTGGGAACATATCGGCTCGGGCCCTGTTCTTTAATTTGTTACTTTTTAATTCTTCCAGACTTGTCCCTTGTAACAGTTTTTGATTTCGATCTCTCAGCAAACTTTCATACCACCTTGAGAATAGTGCGGTCATGATTATACTAGTCAAGAAGAAAAGTTCGCTAACGGAATCTGAAAGGCTGTCCGAGAAGGTCAAAATTTTCTCCCTTTTTCCCTTCATCCCCTGCTGTTAGGGAAGGAAAAAGCCGGGTTTCGGACGGCATACACAAGGAGATTGCCTTGATCCGTGGATTTGCCACCCAAGAGGGTACGAGGTCGTACGCAGAGCAGAACAGTTCACTTGGCTACAGTGAACTGAACGGAACGGGTTTACTGGCCAGTCAGGCGGGATTCGGCTGCTACCGGGTGAATTGCATCGATCCCGAGCATGAAAGATCCTTGCGCAAGGCATTGCTCTCCGGGATTAACCTCATAGATACTAGTTCCAACTACGGAGATGGCAGCGCGGAAAAGCTGGTGGGAGAGGTTCTGGAGGGTATGGCTTCCTCGGGTAAAATTGCCAGAGAATCAATGATAGTGGTTTCGAAGGTGGGCTATCTTCAGGGGCAGAATCACCAACTCAGCCAGGAGCGCAAACGGCAAGGCAAACCCTTTAAGGATTTGGTTCTTTACGCAGACGGGCTCGAGCACTGCATCCATCCAGAGTTTATAGATGATCAGCTTGGCCGGAGCTTGGAGCGTCTCAAACTCGACACTTTGGATTTCTACCTTCTGCACAACCCCGAATATTATCTCAGCTGGGCGAGTAAAACCGGAGTTTCCCTGGGTGAGGCCAGGCAAGCATATTACAGTCGTCTAAAACAGGCCTTCCAGCACCTGGAAGCTGAAGTTGAGAGAGGGAGGATCAGGTTTTACGGTATAAGTTCTAACACCTTCCCCTCCCCCGCTGCTGATCCTGAATTTACCTCTGTGGAACAGGTATGGGAAATCGCCCAATCTCTGTCTCCTGACCATCATTTTCGCCTCATTCAGTTTCCCATGAATCTCCTGGAAACGGGCGGGATTACCGAGAAGAACCAAGCAAAGGGTCAGAGTGTTATCGAGTTTGCTCGCTCCAGAAAGTTGGGTGTGCTGATCAACCGAGCGCTGAATGCAATTGGCCGTAATGGACTCCTGCGTCTGGCCGAGGTCAATTCAACCAGCCAAACCAGCGACAAAGAAGTTACTGACCTGATTGACGACCTTATTTATTCGGAAGAAATACTGAGGGATACCATTCTTCCCCATCTCGGTCTCCCGTCGGCCACTCAATCTCAGGCTATGGAGCAGCTAGCCACCGGTGAAGTCCTCAAACAACACTGGCACAACTTCGGAACCTATGAGCGCTGGCAGGAACTTCAAGAGTACTATTTCTTGCCTCGGGTCAAGGGAGTGTTTCAGTTTTTGAGACAACAGGGAAGTCTCGGAGCAGACATTTCCTCGTGGCTGAACTTGCACCAGGAAAAACTTGAAGTATTACTTGAAGCTGTGTCCTCAAGTTATCGGCAAGAAGCAGCCAAAAGATGCGGTCAGATCAAAAGAGGGCTGTCTTCAGTGGACAGGGAATGGTCCGAGTCTGGGACCTTGAGTCAGATGGCCATTCGCGCACTGCGGACCACGACAGGTATAGCCACTGTTCTCGTAGGAATGCGCAGGGAAGCCTATGTGGACGATGTGCTCGAGGAGCTTAGTAGACCTATGTCCACCAAGGATAAGACCGAATCCTGGTATAACCTCCGAGACTATTCATTCATACCTGTTTGAGCGGTAACTGGAGAGTGGGAGATCCATGGCCTTTGATTATTCAACCTTGACCTTTGTGACTTTCTTCTTTTTTTCTTCCAGCGTTGCGATTCTTTCATCTATGAGAGTTCTAAAAGCCCGAAGAACCTCGATTCTGGCCTGTCGCAGGTGGGTGAAGAAGCCGCTGTATTGATCCTTCGCCTCCTTCATCATTCGGCTGGAAAGGCAAAAGGGACAGCAGCAGGTCTCGTGCTCCCATGTGGCCTTACCCTTCTCCTCCTTCTTGGGTTTACTCAATGCTTCCTCCAAATTCAATCACCAGATGGTCTTCCTCTAGTCTAGCCCTGCTTGGTTCAAGAACGGCATAGGCCCGAGGAAGGACGATGTTCTTTTTGAAGTTTCCTATTTTGATTATGAGTTCATCGCCAATCTTCCGCAGATCGATCTCTTTTTTGGTGACAAAGGGAAGATGGAGTTTTACAACACTTTGGCCACCAATTCTAGCAAACTGGTACGGCTTCTGCTTGAAAAAAATTTGAGTTGGATCTTCTTCCCGGTAGAGGTTCTCACCAAATGTAAGAAGTTTCTCATAACCGAGGATTTCGCTGTCATACAAAGGTGCCTTAAAGATGGGAAGAGGATAGAAAAAGGTCTGAGCCAACTCCATGTATTTCTGCTGATCTCTACCCCATATTTTCGAGTAACTATCATCTACTGGGGAAGGAAAAATTCTGTTGATAATAATAGCATCGATGGAGGTTTGATGCAGGCTGAAAAACATGAAGGCTCGCTGAGTTTCACGGAGCACCATTTTCTCGGGGTTGCTAACAAGTCTCACCGACGTAACCCCGGGGTCGGTGAGCAATTTGTCCACCCCCTTGAGGCGAGTATACAGACTCTCAATATTGGCGAAATACTGGTCTTCTGGTAAGGGAATGTCTACCATCCTGCGGGCCACCGGACGGACAACGCCAAAAATCCTCCGCTCCAATCGAAAGATTTTTTTCATGTACCATTCCAGGGCCGTAGGCATGCTGATGAAGCGAATAGATTCTGCGGTTGGCGCGCAGTCGAGAATGATGAGGTCGTAACGTTTCTCATTTACATACTTATTTATATAGAGAAGTGCACTCAACTCCTCCATACCCGGGAAAACCGCCAACTCCTCAGCCAAGACGTCGTCAATGCCTGAAGTATTCAGTAGTAGGGTTATATATCTATGTACCTCTCCCCAGTAGTTGCCGATTTCCTCATGAACGTCGAGTTCCTGAATCCAGAGGCCCTGCCCAACTTCAATGGGCTGGCCCCGGTTTTTGTCCATGAGGGAAAGGTCTAGGTCGAATGCGTCACTTAGGCTATGAGCCGGGTCCAAGGACATGACCAGGGTTTTAAGTCCCCTCCTGGCACTGATAATTCCCGTAGCGCCGGCCACACAGGTCTTGCCCACGCCCCCTTTGCCGGCGTAAAGAATAACTCTCAATAGAATTTTCCTCCCTCGATCTCTTTCGTTTCTCTTCGGAAAGATGGAAGAGTGGAGTAATGAAATAGTGGGCCAATGCCACACATAGTTTAGTATGTTTAGACCTAATATTCCAGTAGGCGCCAATTCACTATGCACCGCACTAGCTTTTCTGAGAATATCCTAGCCCGGATATTTCATGAATTGCTGTCGCGAGACCATGAAGATGGGCGTGCCACCTGGCAACCGTCCCGCGGTACCGCGGGATTGGTTCCGA
>Ga0209536_100005865_pt1 | contig 18957 bp, 10 predicted proteins | sample DeeMarSeWOR28_12_FD_187461 | JGI IMG/M metagenome (GOLD analysis project Ga0209536, IMG submission 187461) | Marine sediment microbial communities from White Oak River estuary, North Carolina - WOR-2-8_12 (SPAdes) (version 2) | ecosystem: Environmental > Aquatic > Marine > Intertidal zone >... | reverse complement strand
CCCGGATCATGGAGCGCTTCGAGCCGGTTCTCGAGGAGATGCGTCCGGACCTCGTCGTCGTCGTGGGGGACGTCAACTCGACCATCGCCTGCGCGCTCGTGGGCGGACGGGCCGCGCGCGCCCGCGATCGACTGGAGCCGGCGGCGCGCTTCTTCGCGGCCGAAGCCACGACGGCGCCCGCGACGGCCAATCCGATGATCGAAAACAGGAAGAACCCTTCCATCGGCCACTCCGGCTTTCGGAATCCCCGCGTGCCGTCCCAATCTACGGTCTGCCAGGCCAAGCCGCGTTTGACTGCGGCCCGAGAAGCTGATATATCAGATATCAGCGGACTCTTGTGCCCCACCATCGGCCGATGCACGTCCGCACGGGGAGTCGTGATGACCGCTCGAAAGACCCTGAATCTCACATCGCTCCGTAGCCAGGTCTACGAGTTCCTGCGTGACGCCATCAACCGTGCGGTGCTCAAACCTGGCGAATTTATCGACCAAAAGTCTCTCAGTGCTGAGATGGGTATCAGCCGCACCCCGCTCCGGGACGCGCTGATCCAGCTCGAGGCCGAGGGGTTCGTCACCATCCTCCCCCGGCGCGGCGTCGTCGTGAACCGGCTCGACGTCGACGCCATCCGGCACCTCTACGAGATCATCGGCGCGCTCGAGGGCGCGGCCGTCGTGACGGTCTACGATCGGCTCGCCCGCGACGACTTCGGCCGGCTCAGAACCCTGAATGCCGACATGGTCGTGGCGATCGACCGCGGCGACTTCGACGCCTACTACGACCTCAACCTGCGCTTCCACGACACGTTCCTGGACCGGTCCGACAACGCGACGCTCGTGCGCACGGTGAACGTGTGCAAGCAGCGTCTCTACGACTTTCCTCGGCCGCCGGAGTTCCTGCCCGAGTGGGAGCTGCGCTCCACCGCCGAGCACGCGGAGTTCCTGGACCTGCTGGAAGCGGGGGACGCGCGGCTGGGCGCCGACTACCTGCGGGACGTGCACTGGGGGTTCGAGGTGCAGCGGCCCTTCGTGCTGCAGTACTACTTCGGTGGTGCCGCGGCGTGACCTCCGCGCTCGGCAGGATCTTCAACGTCCAGCGCTTCTCGCTGCACGACGGGCCCGGCATCCGCACGACGGTCTTCCTCAAGGGATGCCCGCTCCAATGCGAATGGTGCCACAACCCCGAGGGCATCTCGCCGGAGCCCGAAGTCGTCGTGGTCGAGCACCGCTGCATCGCCTGTGGCGCGTGTGTTGCGGCGTGCCCGCAGGGGCTCGCCGACGTGCGCGGTGGATTCAACGGGTTGCGCGCCGATTGCACCGTCTGCGGCGCGTGTGTCGAGGCCTGCCCCACGGAAGCGCGGCAGATCGCCGGTCGTGACGTCACGGTGCGCGCGCTGCTCGAGGACGTGCTCCGGGACCGGATCTTCTTCGAGGACTCCGAGGGCGGCGTCACCTTCTCCGGGGGCGAGCCGCTCCGGCAGGTGCGGTTCCTGGAGGCGATGCTGGAGGCCTGTCGCCACGAGCGCATCCACACCGCCGTGGACACGAGCGGGCTCGCGCCGCTCAAGCACCTGCTGCGCATTGCGGCGCTGACGGATCTCTTCCTGTACGACGTCAAGCTCGTGGACGACCGGCGCCACCGGCGGCACACGGGCGTCACCAACACCACGATTCTCTCCAACCTCGAGGCGCTGAGCCGCGTCCACGCCGCGATCTGGCTCCGCATGCCGGTGATCCCCGGCGTGAACGACGATCCCGAGAACCTGGCGGCGACGGCGGCACTGGCTGCGCGGCTGCCGTCGGTGCGCCGAGTCACTCTGCTCCCGTACCACCGGATGGGGGCCGACAAGCTGCGGCGACTCGGGCGTCCCGAGGCGCTCGATCCGGTCGCGGTCCCCGACCGGGCGCGGATGGAGCAGCTCGCGGCGGGCTTCGCCGCCGCGGGCGTGCAGGCAACGATCAGTGGATAGACACCCATGAACGACCGAACCGCACGACTCCGACGGGAGAGCCTCGACGCCGTTCCCACCATCTCGTGCGAGCGGGCGCTGCTCATGACCGAGTTCTACCGGGAGCACCTCGGCAGGCACTCCGCACCGGTCCTCCGCGCCCTGGCCTTCAGGTTCCTGTGCGAGCGCAAGGCGATCCACATCGGTGACGGCGAGTTGATCGTCGGAGAGCGAGGGCCACGCCCGAAGGCGGTTCCGACGTTCCCGGAGCTGACCTGCCACAGCGTCGAGGATCTCCGCATCCTCGATTCGCGTCCCAAGACGTCGTATGCCGTTCCCGAGGACTGCATCGCCGCATACGAGCGCGAGGTGATCCCGTACTGGCGCGACAAGTCGATGCGGGACCGGATCTTCGCCGCCCTGCCCGAGGAATGGCACGCGGCCTACGACGCCGGGATCTTCACCGAGTTCATGGAGCAGCGCGCGCCGGGGCACACGGTCGCGGACGGCAAGATCTATCGGAAGGGGATGCTCGACTTCAAGCGTGAGATCGCTGCCGCGCTCGACGCGCTGGACTTCACCACGGACGTCGAGGCCCACGCGAAGGGGGAACAGCTGCGGGCGATGGACATCGCGTGCGACGCGGTCATCCTGTTCGCCGAGCGGCACGCGGATCTCGCCGAGCGACTCGCGCCGGACACCGGCGATCCCGTGCGGCGCGCGGAGCTCGAACGGATCGCCGCAGTGTGCCGGCACGTGCCGGCGCATGCGCCGCGGGATCTCCACGAAGCGCTCCAGGCGTACTGGTTCTGCCACCTCGCCGTGATCACGGAGCTGAACGGGTGGGACGCGTTCAGTCCGGGACATCTCGACCAGCATCTCCTTCCGTTCTATCGGCAGGGCCTGGCCGACGGCACCCTCACCGACGAGACGGCGCGCGAGCTCCTCGAGGCGTTCTTCGTCAAGTTCAACAACCATCCCGCCCCGCCCAAGGTGGGCGTCACGGCGGCCGAGAGCGGCACGTACACGGACTTCGCCAACATCAATCTGGGGGGGCTGCTCGAGAACGGGGCGGACGGGTCGAACGAGGTGTCGCATCTCCTGCTGGACATCATCGACGACCTGCACCTGCTCCAGCCGAGCTCGAACATCCAGGTTTCCCGCAAGACGCCCGAGGCGCTCGTCGAGCGCGCGCTGCGGGTGATCCGGAAAGGATACGGCTTCCCATCGGTCTTCAACGCGGACAGCGTGGTGGAGGAGCAGGTCCGGCAGGGCAAGAGTCTGGAGGACGCCCGCGCCGGCGGCTGCAGCGGCTGCGTGGAGGTCGGGGCCTTCGGCAAGGAGGCCTACATCCTCACCGGGTACTTCAATCTCGCCAAGATCCTCGAGCTGACGCTACACGGAGGGCTCGACCCGCGCACGGGCCGCCAGCTCGGTCCCGACACGGGGCCGGCCGAGAGCTTCGCGAGCTTCGACGACCTGTTCGCCGCCTACCAGCGGCAGCTGCGGCACTTCCTCGAGATCAAGATCCGCGGGAATCAGCTGATCGAGGCGATCTACGCACGCGAGATGCCGGCGCCGTTCCTCTCGGTCCTGATCGACGACTGCATCCGGAACGGGAAGGACTACAACGCCGGCGGCGCGCGGTACAACAACACCTTCATCCAGATGGTCGGGATCGGCTCCGTCACCGACAGCCTGGCCGCCGTGCGGCAGACGGTGTTCGACGAGGCCCGTCTCTCGCTGCGCGACCTCGTGACGGCGCTCGATCGGGACTTCGCGGAGGACGAGCCGCTGCGGCAGCGTCTGGTGAACCGTGCCCCCAAGTACGGCAACGACGACGAAGCCGCGGACGAGCTGATGGTCCGTGTGTTCGATACGCTCATCGCTGCGGTGGACGGACGGCCCACCGTGCGCGGCGGGCACTATCGGGTCGAGATGCTGCCCACGACGTCGCACGTCTACTTCGGTTCGGTGACGGGCGCGATGCCCGACGGGCGCAGGGCGGGCGTGCCGCTCTCCGAAGGGATCTCTCCGGTGCAGGGTGCAGACCGGCGCGGCCCGACCGCGGTATTCCGATCGGCTGCCAAGATGGATCATGTGAAGACGGGCGGGACACTGCTCAACATGAAGTTCACCCCGTCCGTGCTCGCAGGCGACGGGGGGATCCGCCATCTCGCGGGGCTGGTCCGGAGCTATTTCAAGCTCGATGGGCACCACGTCCAGTTCAATGTCGTGCGTGCCGCCACGCTGCGCGCCGCGCAGGCCGATCCCTCGTCCCACCGCGACCTGATCGTGCGGGTGGCCGGCTACAGCGACTACTTCTGCGATCTGTCGCCGGAACTCCAGGACGAGATCATCGCTCGCACCGAGCACGCCGAGTTCTAGCAGGCGGGAGGAGGCGGAGAAGCAGGTTTTGGTATATATTTGATATATATATATACCGAGTTTTGTCGTTCCGTTTCTCCCGCCCCCGGCCCTGACCGCGGGTGCGGGGGCCCCCGGCTCGGAGGCGCTCGTGCGCGGATTCCCCGTGATCGTCGCCGTGATGACGGCTGTCTCATCGGCGCCCGCCGAGGCGCAACTGCAGACCGTGCCGTTCGACGACCCCCGCTGGACGCTCATCGGCGCCAAGCAGTCGGAGGTCCTCGGGCGGCCGTGTATCGAGGGCACGGCGATTCTGTCGGATGTCGCCTTCGCCAACGGGGTGATCGAGGTCGATCTCGCCGTGACGGGCGCGAGGTCCTATCCCGGGCTGCTCTTTCGCATCCAGTCCGAGGACGCGCACGAGGAAGTGTACGTCCGGCCCCACCGCGCGGGGCTCTACCCCGACGCCATCCAGTACACGCCGGTGTTCAACGGGGTGGCGGGGTGGCAGCTGTACAATGGCGCGGGTTACACCGCGGCGACCGATCTGCCCCGTGACACCTGGCTGCGGCTGCGGCTCGAGGTCTCGGGCACGCAGGCGCGGCTGTTCATCGGCGATCGGCCCGAGCCCGCCCTGCGGATCGACCGGCTCGAGCACGGGGAGAGTGCCGGCGCGATCGGGGTCTACGGACCGAGCAACGGCACCGCCTGCTTCGCCGAGTTCCGCTATGCGCCGACCGACACGCTGACCTTTGATGCGCCGCAGCGTGTCGCGCCGCCGGCGGGCACCATCGCGGGCTGGGAGATTTCGCGCGCCTTCAAGATCGCGCAGGCCAACCGCAACGCGTATCCGCGGTTCTACTTCATCCACGCCGCCCAGTGGGAGCCGGCGCACCCCGACGCGCGCGGCCTCGTGGACGTGGCGCGCTACCGCAAGCCCGCGGGCGGCGGTGGCGACGCGGTGCTCGTGCGCACGGTGGTGCGCAGCGAGCGGCGCCAGGACGCCACTTTCACCTTCGGCTACAGCGACGAGATCGATCTCTTCCTGAACGGCCACAAGCTGTTCGGCGGCCGGAGCGGGTACCAGTCGCGCGATCCGTCGTTCCTCGGCGTCGTCGGGCCGTGGGACGCCGCCCGCCTCACGCTCGAGCCCGGCCTCAACGAAATCGCGTTCTTCCTCACCGAGAACTTCGGCGGCTGGGGCTTCACCGGCGCGCTCGACGCCGACGTGCCGGCACCGCTGCGCGACCACTCGCTGACGGAACTGGTCTGGCAGACGCCCGACACCTTCCTCACGCCGGAGTCGGTGCTGTACGACCGCGACCGGCAAGTGCTCTACGTCACGAGCTTCGACAACCAGTATCGCGAGGACGGCGAGCCGACCGGCTACATCTCGCGCCTCGGCCTCGACGGCACGATCCTCGACCTGAAGTGGGTGGATGGCCTTCGCGCGCCCACCGGGATCGCGATCCTCGGCAACCGGCTGCTCACGCTCGAGCGCGGCACGCTCACCGAGATCGACATCGACCGGGGCCGGGTGGTCGCGCGCCACCCGGTCGAGGGCTCCGAGTTCCTCAACGACCTCGCGGTCGGGCCCGACGGCGCGGTCTACATGAGCGACACGCGGCCGTCGAACCGGCCCGACAGCCGGATCTACCGCTACAAGGACGGCACGGTCGACGTCTGGCTGAACGAAGGGATCGACTGGTCGAACGGGCTCTACGTCCACGGCAACGAGCTGCTCGTGGGCAACTCGGGCGACGGGTTCCTCACGGCCGTCGATCTCGACACGAAGCGGGTGCGCCGCATCGTCTGCCTCGGTGCGCGGGTGCTCGACGGCATCCGGGTCGATCACAAGGGCAACTACCTCGTGTCACACTGGGAGGGACAGGTGTACCGCGTGAGCCCCGACGGCACGCCGGTCGAGATCCTCGATCTCCTCCCCGAAGGGCAGAACACGGCGGACTTCGAATACATTCCCGAGACCGGCCTCATCGTCATCCCGACGTTCGTGGGGAACCGGGTGATCGCGTATCGTTACGGCGGCTGAGAACGGAGAGGTGCGGATGCGGCGGATGCACGGTGCGTGCGCGGTCCTGATGGCGGCGGGGAGCGCGGCGTGGGGGTGCGGTGGTGGCGGCGCGGGCGGTGCGGCGCTGACGGTGCGCGACAGCGCCGGCGTCCGGATCGTCGAGACCCCGGACGTGGCGCCGTCGTCGGACGGCGGCGCGCTGTGGGCGCTCACCGACGAGCCGGTGCTGATCATCGGCGCGCTCGAGGCCGCGCCCGAGTACCAGTTCAACCGGGTGCGCGGCGTCGTGCGGCTCTCCGACGGGCGGATCGTGGTCGCGGACGGCGGCAGCGCCGAGCTGCGCTGGTACGACCCGAGCGGCGTACACCTGGTGACTGCGGGGCGGCAGGGGGAGGGGCCCGGCGAGTTCACGGCGCTCGGAGGCGTCGCCCTGCTTCCGGGCGACTCGGTGGTGGCGTACGACGACGCCCTCCGGCGCTTCACGGTGTTCGACGGCGCCGGCGGCTTCGTCGGCGTCAGCGCGCTCGACGCCAACGGACGGCCCGGGATGGACCACCCGGTGTTCGTCGGCGCGATGGGGGACGGCACGGTGCTCATGATCGGCCGCGTGCTGCAGCTCGCGGGGATGAAGGAAGGCCCGATCGTCTCGCTGATGACCGTCTGGCGCTACGCCCCCGACGGCACGCTGCTCGACTCGCTCGGCACGTACTACGGGTGGGAGGCGTGGGTGGCCATCTCGGAGCAGGGCCAGCACGTGGCGATGCAGATCCGGAACCGGCCGTTCGGGCGGAGCACGTCGGTGGCGCCGCTCCCCGACGGGTTCGCCGTGGGGACGCCGCTCGTCTGGGAGTACGAGGTGCGCGGGCTCCACGGGGCGCTGCGGCAGATCGTGCGGCTCGACCGGCCCAGCGCCCCGGTCACCGCCGGCGACATCGAGGCCTACCAGGAGTCCCAGGTCGAGGACCTCGAGGACCCGAACGCGATCCGCGCGCGGCGGCAGGAGCTGAGCGAGCTGACGTATCCGGAGACCATGCCGGCCTTTGGCGCTCCGATCCTCGCGGACCGCAGCGGCAACGTCTGGGTGCCCGACTTCATGGCGAGCGGGGGAGTGCGCACCTGGACGGTGTTCGACCCCGACGGGCGGAGGCTGGGGATCGTACGCACGCCCGCCGATCTCCGGGTGTTCGCCATCGGCCGCGACTTGCTGCTCGGCGTGTGGCAGGACGAGCTGGACGTGGAGTACGTGCGGGAGTACGGGCTGATCGCGCCGTAGGGCCGCGCGGCGCCGCTAATCGTGGATGCCGACCACCTTCCGCGCCGCAAGGTCATCCACCGCTCCGAAGGAATATCCCAGAATCCCCTCGAGGATCTCGCGCGTGTGCTGGCCCAACGCGGGTGCCGCCTGCCGCACGATCTCGGGCGCCGAGGCGAGGTGCGGCGTCGAGCGGGCAAAGGTGTGGCGGCCAACCTCGGGGTCCTCGATGTCCACGAGCATCCCGCGGGTGCGGAAGTGGGGGTCGGCGAACACGTCGCGGGCGGTGTACACCGGGCCGGTGGGCATGCCCGCGGCGTTCAGGGTGTCGACGACCTCCTGGCGCGTCTTGTCCGCCATCCACGCCTCGATGATCGGCTGGAGGAACCCGGCGTTCGTCGCCCGGCTGGTGCCGTGCGCGCTGCGCGGATCCTCGACCAGGTCCGGCCGCCCGACGGCCGTGGCCAGCCGCGCCCAGACGATGTCGTCGGGTACGTTGAGCGCCACATAGCCGTCACGGCACTTGAACGCGCCGCGGGGCCAGAGGTGCTCGAGCTTTCCCCGCTGCGGCTCCTCCTGTGTCACGGAGTAGAGTGCCACCATGCGCTCGTTCAGCGCGAGCATGTTGTCGAGCAAGGCGACATCCACGAGCTGACCCTCGCCCGTCCGCTCGCGCAGGAAGAGCGCCTGCATCACCCCGTACGCCGCGATCATCCCCGAGTAGACGTCGGCCAGGCCGTAGAGCGTGAACGTCGGCGGCTTGTCCTCGAATCCGATCAGGTCCATCACGCCACTCATCGCCTCGGCGACGATGTCGAAGGCCGGGCGACCGGCGTAGTCGCTCCGGAACCCCGGCATGCGGCCGAATCCCGAGATCATCGCGTAGACGATGCGAGGGTTGATCGTCCGGAAGCCCTCGTAGTCGAGTCCGATCTTCTCCATCGCCCCGGGCCGCAGGTTTTCGACGACGACGTCGGACACCGCGGCGAGCCGGCGGAGGATCTCCTGGCCTTCGGCGCTCTGCACGTTGAGCGCGAGGCTCTTCTTGTTGCGGTTGTAGGCCATGTACCCGGCGGCCTTCTTCTTCCCGTCCCGCTCGGCGAACGGGGGAATCGACCGGCGGGGGTCCCCCGTGCCCGGACGCTCGATCTTGATGACCTCGGCGCCGGCGTCGGCCAGCAGCATGGTGCAGTACGGCCCGCTCATGTACTGCTCCAGACCGATCACCCTGATCCCCTCGAGCGGACGCGTAGGCTTGCCGGACATCGTCACTCCTCTCTCCCGCTGCCCTTCACACCCTGGATAAAGCGCGGTTGAGCGGTTGAGCGGCTGGGCGGTTGGAGGCGCAAGGTGCAAGGCGCAAGGGACCACCCACCGCCTTCCTTGGATATTCGATATTCCCGGGAATCGTCATCGGACGTTGCCTTCGATCAACGTCGAGACCCCCATCCCCACCCCCACGCACAGGGTGGCGAGCCCGTAGTACGGGCGGCTCTCGGTGGCCGCGCGGCGCTTCATCTCGTGCAGGAGGGTCACGAGAATCCGCGCGCCCGAGCACCCGGTGGGGTGGCCCAGCGCGATCGCGCCCCCGTTGACGTTGGTGATCTCGTGGCGCAGTCCAAGCTTGCGCATCACACCCAACGCCTGCGCAGCAAAGGCCTCGTTCAACTCCACCAATCCGACCTGCTCGATCGAGACGCCCACGCGCCCGAGCAGCTTCTCGGTTGCGGGGACGGGGCCGTAGCCCATCACGCCGGGATCCACGCCGGCGACGGCCGAGCCGACCCATCGGGCCAGTGGCGTGAGGCCGAGCGCGTCGGCCTTCTCGCGGCTCATGAGCAGGACGGCGGCGGCGCCGTCGTTGATGCCGCTCGAGTTGCCGGCCGTCACGGTCCCTCCGGCTCGGAAGGCCGGCCTGAGCCGCCCCAGTTGCTCGAGGTCGGTGTCCAGTTCCCGCCGCCCGTCCACGAGTCGGCACCGCGGGTGCTCGTCGGTGTCGACCGCGACCGGCTCCCCCTTCCTGGCGGGTACCGGAATGGGCACGATCTCGTCGGCGAACCGGCCGGCGTTGATGGCCGTCACGGCGCGGCGGTGGCTCTCGAGTGCGAACGCATCCTGCTCCTGCCGCGAGATCCCCATGTCCTCGGCGATGTTCTCGGCGGTCTCACCGAGGCTCACGATGGGGTAGAGCGCATCGAGGCGCGGGTTGTTGAAACGCCATCCGACCGTCGTGTCCCACATCGTCCACGGTCCCACGGGCTGCGGCCGCTCGGGCTTGGGAATGGCCCAGGGAGCGCGGCTCATGCTCTCGACGCCGGCGCCGACGTAGACATCGCCCTCGCCCGCGATGATCGCCTTGGCGGCCTGGTTCACGGCCTCGAGGGCGGACGAGCAGTTCCGGTTGATCGTGACCCCGGGCACTTCCACCGGCCAGCCCGCGAGCAGCACCGCCATCCGGGCAACGTCCCGGTTGTCCTCTCCCGCCTGATTGCCGCATCCGGCGTAGACGTCATCGATCAGGGCTGCGTCGATGCCGGTGCGCACCACGAGGCCCTTCAGGACTTCGGCCAGCAAGTCGTCGGGGCGGACGCCGGACAGGGCACCGTTGTGCCGGCCGATCGGCGATCGCACCCCGTCGATGATGACGACTTCTCGCATCCCTGCCACTCTGCCTCTCGTTCGGGCGCACGGCGCGCCGTTCCGGGAGTCGCGGCGAGAGCCGCGTCGGTCTCAGCCGTTCTCGAGATCGGCGATGAACTCCCCGAATCGCTCCGCGACCTTTTGCATGCGGGGGTGATGATTCCGGATGAATCGCTCCGGATCGGGGTCGTCCCGGTATCCCGAGAGCAGTGCGTCCGCCTTCTCGTCCGTGGCCGCGTCGATGTAGCTCGAGGAGATCCGCAGGCAGAAGTCCTGCGCCGAGTGGAAATCCGAGCCGGGGAGTGTGGCGATCTGATAGTGCTCGATCAGATGGAACGCCAGCTCGGCGTCGTTGTGAACGCCGCGCGCGGCCAGCCGATCGCGCCACTTGGCGAAGCACGGGTAGATGTAGAACGCCCCGGCGGGCTCGACGCACGGAATCCCGAGGCGGACCATCGTCTGGTAGAGGAACCGGGTCCGGATGGCGTGCATCCGGGCGCAGGTGTCGATATACTCTTCGACCTCGGGGTCCCCGCTGTAGGCGACGAGGGCGGCGTACTGCACCGGCGCGGTCACGCAGGTCCAGATGTTCGATGCGATGTTCTGGATGGCCTGCAGCAGGGCCTTGCCCCCGTTCTCACGGGGAATGATGGCCGTGCCGAACCGCCAGCCGCCGAGCGGGAGGCTCTTGCTCAGCCCGCCGAAGACGACGGTTCCCTCGGGGTAGTATCGCGCCATGGAGATGTGCGGGACGTTGCTGAAGGCCGTGAGAGCGTAGATCTCGTCGCTCAGGACCATCAGCTCGTGCTCTCTGGCGAACAGCGCCAGCGCCTCGACCTTCTCCGGGCGCATCATGGTGCCCGTCGGGTTCTTCGGGCTGTTCACCATGAAGACTTCCGGATTCCCCCAGTTGCGCCGCGAGTCCTCGATCCTGCCCTCGAGGACGTCCAGCTCGAACTCGAAATTCGTCTGCGGCCTGGTGGGGATGAACGTGACGGGCTTGCCCAGGAGGTGCGCCTGCGGGCCGTAGGACACCCACGACGGCTGGGGGATGATGATCTCTTCCCCGAGCGCGAGCATCGACGCGAAGATCAGCGACTTGCTTCCCGGGCCGATGGCAACCTGCTCCGGCGAGACGTCGAGCCCGAACCGGTGCTGATAGTGCTTGGCAATGACGCGTCGCAGATCCGGAATTCCGAGTGCCGGCAGATAGCTCCGCTTGTGGACGTTGGCTGCCAGGGCCTCGGCGATCTTCGGGTGGACGGGGAATCGCGACTCGCCGAATGCCAGGTGATACACGTCCTGGCCCGCGGCCCACATTTCCCGGACCCGGTCGTTGATCGCGATGGTAGCGGAGGCCTTCAGTCCCCGGATGCCGGCCCGGGAGAAGCGGATGGGCTTGAAACGCTCGACCACAGGCGATCCTCGTGCGAGAGTGCGCCGGGACACGACCAGAGATGCTCAGGACCCTGCAATATTCGTCGCACCCCGGACGATCAGCAAATCACGCCCCGCCGTCGGGGGTGAACGCGCGGAGGCCCATGAGGGCCCCCGTCGCGGGTGTCTAGCGTTCCGTTCCGGGCGCGGTAGGCGGTGTCATCGGCAGACCGAGCTCCGGGACCGAATCGAGCGGCACCTGCAGCAGGTCCGTGAGTGCCATCCGCACGATCATCGGGTGCGCGCCGAGCCACCAGACATCCGAGTCCTTCGCCCAGAAGTAGTGTGCCTGTCCCTGGCCGAACACCGAGTGGACCGTGTGCTCGTCCCGCGTGAACCAGGTGTGGTGACCGAACCCGGCCGTGCCGGAATCGATGCGCGCGACCATCGCGTCGAGCTCGGCGCGGGCACGGTCGGCGGATGCAAAGCGGCTCACGTAGACCAGCGTCGGCATCTCCATGGTGCCGTAGACCCCGACCCAGTTCCGCTCGGAGCCGACGGCCTTGCCGTGCAGCCCCTCGAGAATCCGGGCGGCTTCCTCGCCTTCGTGCGTGGCGGCGAGCTCTTGCCCATGGATCTGGGCCGGCAGCGGCGACTCCGCCACTTGCCCCTCTCCGGTGCAGGCCAGCAGCACACCGGCCATCGCGAGCAGTCCAACGGATGCCGCTCGCTGCGGCGTCCGGTTCGATCGTGCGATCACGGACGACTCCTCTCGGTTCGCGGGTTCCTGCCCGGTCGGAATCGGCGGGCCGGGTCCCCGCGCAACGTAGCGGGGGGGCCGAGGCAGGAGAAGGGCATCCACACCCGCTTGCCGAGTCGGGACCGGCTCGGTATTTAACACCGTCCTTGGCGCACTGAGGAACACTGGATGGCATCGCTCAAGCCGTATGCGGGGGTCGCCCGCGCCCCGTTTCTTCTCCTGCCGTTCACGCTGATCGCGGCGGGCGCCGCGGCATCGGCGTACGCCAACGGCTTCAACTGGCAGCACACGCTGGTGGCGCTGCTCGGCCTGATCGCGCTGCACATGGCGGTCAACACGCTGAACGAGTGGAGCGATCTCCGGACTGGGATCGACCTGGAAACACGGCGGACGCCGTTCTCTGGTGGCAGCGGGACCCTGCCGCAGGGTGAGCTGTCGAGCCGGTCGGCGCTCGTCTTCGGACTCGCCGCCGCCGCCGTCGGACTCGCCGTCGGTGTCTGGTTCCTCGCCCGTGTGGGGATGGCGCTGCTGCCGATCATGGTGATCGGCGCCTTGTTGGTGCTGACCTACACCGATCTGCTGGCGCGGATCGGGGTCGGGGAGATCGCGGCGGGCCTCGGTCTCGGCGCGCTGCCGGTCATGGGTGCGGCGCTGGTGCAGGATGGGTTCCTGCCGCAGGCCGCGATCGCCGCCGCCGTGCCTGCCTTCTTCATGACGTTCAACCTCCTCCTGCTCAACGAATTTCCCGATGAGGAGGCTGACCGGAAGGGCGGGCGCCGCAATCTGGTGCTGCTGTTGGGCCGCCCGGCGGCGGCCGCCATCTACGCGGTGGCGGGCGTGCTGACGACGGTGGCGATCGTCGCGAGCGTCGTGCTGCACGTGCTCCCACCGCTGGCCCTGGTCGCGGTCCTACCCTCCGCGCTGCTGGCCAAGCCGATCCGGTGGGCGTTCCGGGATCCGATGAATCCGGTCCCGCTGCCGGCGCTCGGGGCGAACGTCGTGTGGAACCTGGCCACGAACTCCTTGCTGGCCGTCGCGATCGTGGTGACGATCCTGCTGTAGGAACGGCGCTCGCTAGCGTCGCGTGCGCGACAGCGACCGGTAGTACTCCTCCACGAGTTCGCGGTAGCGCGGTGGCACCTCACCGGTGCCGATGGCAGCACCCTCGGCCGTCTGCCCGGTGCCGAGCTGGCGCCGAAGCGCGAACTCGAACTCCTTGAGACCGGCGATCACCGCGTCCTGCAACTGTGCCAGTGCGCGAGGATCCTCCAGCCGGCCGGGGCTTTCCAGCCCGCGCAGGTCCCCCAGAATGTCGTCGAGCGTGCCGACGTCCACGCCTTCCTCGGACAACTCCCGCCGCAACTCGGACAACTCGGCGCGGCGACGTCCCAGTTCCTGGCGGTACTGCCGTGCCTCGTCGGGCGAAAGCTGCCCGGCGCCGCCGCCACGGGGGATCCCTCCCGGCTGCCCCGGTGGAGCAGGCCGCCCTTCGGAGCCGGGCTGGTTCGCCTCGTCCTCCGCGCTCGCTCGCATCCGCTCGTCGAGCGACTCGAGCGCGCCCACGAGGTCTCGCGTCCGTTCGAGCGACTGTTCCAGCCGTTGGTCACGCGATTCCCCGAACGCTCCCAGGGCGTCCCGGATGCCCTGCTCGAGGTTCTCGAGGTCCGTGCCGATCTGCTCCTCGAAGTTCCGCTGGTAGTCCGGAGAACCGCCCTGCTGGAGCAGGCCGCGGGAATAGAGGACCTTGTCCCTGAGACGGGTATCCCGCATCTCGCGTGCGGCGTCCTGGAGCTTCTCCGCCGTCTCGGGCTGATCCGCCCGCGCATCCCGTGCCAGCTCGGTGAGTTGCCGGTCGAGATCCTGCAGCTCGGTCGCCATCTCGTTCTTCCGCTCCACCAGCCTGCCGATCCGCTCCGGTGCGACGGCTGGATCCCGTCCGAGGCGTTCTACGTCGCGCATCACGCCGGCCTGCTCCTCCCGGAGCCGCTCGGCGCGCTCCAGCGCATCCTGGACGTCCCGCTCGAGGCCGGCCGATCGTTCGCGCTCGAGCTGCCGGCGGGCTTCCCGCAGCGCATCGAGCGCCGCCTGTCCCCGGGCGGCACCCTCGCCGCTCTCGCCGGCCGCGGCGCGCCGCATCGCCTCGGCGGCATCCCGCAGGCGCCGCGCGGTTTCCTGAAGCTCGGGGCGGGACTGCTCGCGCGAGAGCCGCTCCAGCTGACGGGCAGCCTCCTCGGCCTCCTCGGCGAGGCGGCGCTGGGCGTCGCCCCCGCCCCCGCCCGCGTCCTCCTGCCTCGCCCGAGCCCGCGTGCGCTCGTTCTCCTGCTCCTGGCGGCGCGCCAGCTCCCGGAGCCGTTCGAGCAGCTCGTCCACCTGTTGATCGGCCTGCCGCTGTTCGCCGCGGTCGACCCGCTCGTACTGATTGCGGAGCTTGTCCATCTCGAGCTCGAACAGATCGGCCAACTCCTCCGCGCTCGCCGACGGCTCCCCGCCGCCCTGACCACCCTGCTCGCGGGAGATCTGGCGCTCCCGGAACGCCGCCTCCGCCCGCTGCAGGAACTGCAGCGCCACCTGCTCGGGCGAGAGCGCGTCCTGGGCGCGCCGCTCCCCGAGACGCTGCTCGGCCTCACCCATCGCCTCGACGGCCTGCGGCAGGGCCTCCGCGATCGTGCGCATCGTGGAGTCCATCGCCGTCACCCCGCGCTCCTCCATGCGGCGCACGAGCGTCTCGACCTCCTCGCGCAACCGGCCCTGCGCCAGGGCGAGGGTCGTGAGATTCTCGTACAACTCGTCCCGTGCGTACGCCGCCGAATCCCGCACGAGCTTGAACGTCGCGGCGACGATCTGGCGCTGGCGGGCGGACAGCTCGCCGACGTTGGCGCCGCCCGCGGCGCCTTCCTCGCCGCTCGACTCCGCCTGCCGATAGCGACGGTCGAAGGCGCGGATGTCCATGAAGTAGATGTCGGTCGCCGCACCCTGCGGCCCGCCCACCCCGTTGCCGTCGGACACCCGGGCGTAGTAGGAGAGGAAATCCCCGGGTTGGAGGTCGTACTCCTCCAGGTAGAAGGTGTGCCCGGCCGTGAGCTGGCTGCGACGGCCCGACCCGTCGTACAGCGCGACGGTGCGCTCCGGGCCGCCGTTCAGCGCATAGACGAGTTCGGCGGATCGCAGGCCGTAGTCGTCTTCGGCCCGAAGCTCGACGAACACCTCGTCGACCATGGTGACGCTCACGTCGCGTCCGGGCGTCACGAAGGTCACGCTCGGCGGCTGGTCGGTCAGGACGTCGATGACGTAGTCCGGGGAGGCGATGACCGTGGTGCCGCCCATGCCGCGCAGCAACACGCGGTAGTAGCCGGGCGTGGACAGGCGCAGCTCCCCGGTCAGCATCCGGCCGCTGCCGCCCTCGAGCGGGATCGTGTCGCGATCGTCGATCACCAGCGCACCGCCCGCGACGTCCATCGTCGGCAGGACGGACAGCACCACCCGCGTGCCGGCAACCGCCGCGACGTCACCCGAGTTCTCCTGCCGCTGCGGGCTGAGGCCCGTGTACGGGGGAAACTCGTACTCGAGATCGATCCGATCGACGTACGGCAGGTCGCGCACCGACACCCGGTACACCGGGGACCGCACGCCCGCGGCCTCGACGAGGTACTCGGCATCCTCCGTCACGTTGAACACGAGAAACTCGAAGGCTCCCGACCCCTCCGCGTCCGCCATCGACCACCGCTCCCATTCGCCGTCCGACCCACGCCGAATCATCAGGGTGACGTCGTCCGCACCGAAATTCCGCAGCCGTGCGAGGACTTGGAGGTCGGCGCCACGCGGCAATGCCACGTCGCCCGGCTCGACGTCGATCGCGAACGGGCTCACGGCGCCGGCGGCCCACGGTGTCAGCAGGAATGGGGCACCGTGGGCGACGAAGCCCGGTCGGAGCAGCAACACGAGTGCGCCGGCGAGCACGACACCCGTGAGCGCCCCTGACAACCTCGTGAGGCGCGGCTGCTCGACGCGGCGCCCTCCTCCGATCTCGGCGCAGCTCTCGATGGCGCGCTCGATCAGACGGTCCACGAGCGTCCAGGATGTGCCCGGGTCCGAGCGCTCGCCGTCGCTGCCGAACTCGACGGCGCTGGAGACCTGACCATCCAGGCCCGGCTCGTGCTCTTCGAGGTACAGCGCGACCTGCTCGGCGGTCACGCGGCGGGCGAGCGGCCGCACCAGGTACCAGCCGACGACCGCCACCACCGCCCCGTAGCAGGCCAGCCGAAGGGCCAGCACGGCTGCCGGGGCGAAGCGCAGCTGCTCCAGCGCGAACGAGGCGACGAGAAAAACGGCCAGCGTGACCGCGCCGGCAATGGCGAGCCCACGCAAGGCGAGGCGCAGCCGCCAGCGGCGGCGCACCGAGCGAATGACCTCCAGCAGGCGGTCTGGGTCGTCGGGACGCGGGCGCGAAGGCCCGCCGAACAGCCGTTGCATCACGATCCTCCGCCCGTGCCGCGCCGGAGTCGCGCTCCGGACAGGCGCCCGGCGATCACGGTCTCGGTCACCAGCACGATGAGCGCTGCCAATAACACATACCACCACAGGGCCTGCCGACGTTCCTTCTCTGCCGTCGACAGCGTCGCCGAGAGGCTCGCAACCCGGCTCGATCCGGTGGATGCGGGCGTGATGGCGCTCAACACCTCCTCCCGGTCGATCGGGGTGAGGTCCGACTCGGCAGGATCCGGGTTGACGGCGACCGTCGCGGTGGCGGAGCCGTCCAGGCGACGGATCCCGTAGAACCCGCTCTCCAGCAGATCCAGCCGGTACCCGGCCGGGTCGGCGGCGGCGAAGCGCTCGCCGGACGGGGTCTCGACGATCAGCTCCCCGGGCTCCGCGCCGAACACCGGGCGTGCCGGCCCCCAGCTCCGTGCCAGGAGGTCGCCGGAGAGGTCGAGCACCACACCCGCGGTGCGCCAGGCCGGCGCGGGTCGATACGCGCTCAGATAGCCGGCGAGCTCGTGGAGGAACGGCAGGAACACCGGGTGCACGGGAAGGTCGCTCCAGACGTTGTCCGCCCCGGCCGTCCACACCAGCACGCGCCCCGCTCCCGCCCGGACGTCGGTCAACGCCGGCGCGCCGTCGTCGAATCGCGCGAGCACGACGGCGCTGTCCGGCGGCGTCCATCGCCGGTAGCGGAAGAAGCGCGCCGCCGAGAAGTCCGCCCCCCGCGTCGACGCGAACAGTGCGAACGCCGGGTGGCGGTAGTCGAGTACGCTGAGGGTGCCCCCGCGGATGCCTGCGCGATCCACCACGGGCCCGGGCGCGCTGCCAAGGATGCCTTCCGCCTCCGGCGGCCACGGGCTGCCGCCCGTACGCGGTCCCAGGATCACCAGAAGTCCGCCACCCGTCCGGACGAACTCCCGGAGGCGGCGACCTGCCGCTCCCCGGGGGAACGGCGCGTCGAACAGGATCACCAGGGCCCGATCCTCCAGGTCGTCCGCCGCCAGTTCCGTGACCCGCCCGACCTCCACGGCGTATCGCGGGTCGGACCCGATTTGCAGCGCTTCCTGGAGGTAGAGCAGCTCGGCCGCAGTCCCGCTCGGGTGACGCAGCAGGAGCACCGGCACCGGCTCGGGCGGGGCGACGGTGAACCGGAACACGTCGTCGGTTGCCAGGGCGTCCGGTTCGAGCCGCACCTGGGCGCGCACGTCGCGGTTGGGCAGCGGCACCGGCGCGAACCCGACGGTGACGGCGCCCCCCCCGGCGACGGCGACCCGCCGCGTTTCCACCACCTGGTCCTCGATCTCGAGGCGGACGGCCACGTCCGATGCCGAGTCGCGGGAGACGTTCACCACCCGGGCGGAGGCGATGAGCTCGGTCGCGCCGCTTCGCGTCGTGCGGTCGAGCCGGACCCCGGTAACGGCGAAGTTGCGCGTGGCGGCGTCCGAGAGGTCGACCGTGGTGACCACGGTCCCCTCCGGCATGCGGATCGCGGCGTCGGGTGCCCACCCGGCCTTCTGAAGATCCGTGACCAGGACCAGCTCGCGGTTGGGCAGCTCGGAGGCGTCGAGCACGTCGTGCGCCAGCTGTAGGGCCGGCGCATACCGCGTCGGCGTTGCCTGCACGCCGGCCTCGTCCACGATCGCGCGCAGCAGGGCGCGGTCGCCGGTGGGTTGCGACAGCGCCTCCGCGCGGTCGGAGAACAGGACGACGGTGGCGCGATCGTCGGGCCCCAATCCGTCGATCCGGTCGCGAGCGGCGGCGGTCGCCCGCTCCCAGCGGTCCCCGTACGCCATGCTGGCGGATTGGTCGAGGAGCAGCACGACCTCCCGACCCTCCCCGATGACGGCGGGGCCGAGCGAAGCGCGGTCGACGAACGGCCGCGCGAACGCGCCGACGAGGAGCAGTATGGCGGCCGTCCGCAGCAGGAAGAGCAGCCAGTGACGGATGCGCTGGCGCCGCACCGTCCGGTAGGGGACGCGCCGGAGGAACATCAGGGACGGAAACGGCACGGCCTCCTTCCGCTCCCGATGCGTGAGATGGACGAGGATCGGGACGGCCACGGCCAGCGCGCCGAGCAGAAACAGCGGGGAGAGGAGGGCGAGTCC